>OGZA01002081.1_pt1 | contig 12749 bp, 6 predicted proteins | sample 1576591 | NCBI WGS metagenome assembly OGZA01 (sample SAMEA3541565, study PRJEB24748) | human gut metagenome | biome: human gut; feature: human-associated habitat; material: faeces | place: China | collected 2012
GTATTCTTGGAATAATACGGCGGATGGTATAAATCCTTATACAGCACCAGTTGAGTATCTTTGGATGTGGGGAACTTTTGATTCTGAAGCTAATAGAAATGAACCAAGTGATAAATACAAAATGGAACCGTCTAAGGCAAGTCCATATATATTTACATATTCCGGAACACTGAATACTGGTACTGTTAAGTTCCTAGTTTCAAATAAATGGAATAATGTGTATGCATTTGGTGCAACTAATACCAGAGATCAGAATATAAAGGCGGAATTGGAAGTGAAATATACAATGGTAGGTGGACAAAAAGATAATAGATATTCTTACTATGTAATTCCTGAAGGTACAAACTTTGTTGTTGTAGATATTACAGATGAAGAAGCTCCAACAGTAGTATTCAGTAAAAGATAATTGATATGAAAAAATATATTAATTTGATAAATAAGAGCGTATGTGCAGCTATTTTAATTTCATTGGTTGCATGTTCAAAAGAAGATGCAGGTGAAACAGATTCTTCTGCTATCCCGGAAGGCGCAGTTTTCTCATCGCTGATTGCAATGGGATTCTTCTATATGATCTATGGTCTGCACGCCGATATTACGCAGTATTCGGACATGATGCGCCTGTTGCAACTTATTTCAGCCCTCGGCACATTCCTCTTTCCTGCATTGGCACTTGCGTGGCTGTGCAGCTACAATCCGAAAGAATATCTGTCGATCGGGAAAATGCCTAAAGGACACATATTGCTTCTCACATTTCTCAGTATATTTTTGATCACTCCTTCCATCAGCCTGACCGGAATACTGAATAAGCAGATGGAATTGCCATCTTTTATGGAACCCATAGAAAACTGGATGCGGTTGCAAGAGGAAACGGCCGAACAACTGACTCTGAAATTGCTGGCCGGAAGAGGGATCATAACTTTGTTTTTTAACCTGATCGTTATCGCGGTAGCTGCCGGCATTACGGAAGAATTCCTTTTCAGGGGCGCTTTACAACGGATAATCGGGAAATGGACGTACAATCATCATATCATCATCTGGAGTGCTGCCATCATTTTCAGCACCTTCCACATGCAGTTTTTCGGCTTCCTTCCACGTATGCTGTTAGGAGCTTATTTCGGATATTTACTTTATTGGACCCGGAACATCTGGATACCGGTATTTGCCCACTTCGTTAATAATGCAATTGCTGTCATCAGCATGTCGGATGCCAAATTAAAAGACAACGAATTCATTACCGGAGATATTTCCACACAGAATTTGTTGCCCTACACAATCGTGGCGATCGTTGCGCTATTTTTCTTTATTCGCTGCTGTCAGAAATTGAAAATTATCAGATCGTCTAATCTTAATTCTTAAAAGTCTTTTTTGCGGAGAACAAAATCCTTACCCAGATATTTTTCACGCACAATTTCATTTTCGGCCAACTGCTCGGCAGTTCCCTGAAAAAGCACTTTCCCTTCGAACAGCAGATAGGCACGGTCACAGATACTCAAAGTCTCGTATACGTTATGATCTGTGATCAGAATCCCGATATTCTTATGTTTCAGCTTTGCGACAATGCTCTGGATATCTTGTACGGCAATCGGGTCTACCCCGGCAAACGGTTCGTCAAGCATGATAAATTTCGGATCGATAGCCAGACAGCGAGCGATCTCCGCACGCCGGCGTTCACCTCCGGACAACTGGTCGCCCAAATTCTTCCGCACTTTATTCAGACCAAATTCGGCAATCAGACTCTCCAATTTTTCTTTCTGGTATTCGGATGTTGTCTCTGTCATTTCCAATACGGAACGAATGTTATCCTCCACCGTCATTTTACGGAAAATAGACGCCTCCTGAGCTAAGTAGCCAATACCATTACGAGCGCGTTTATACACCGGAAACTTCGTGATCTCCATATCGTTCAAGAATATCTTTCCTTCATTGGGAGTCACCAACCCTACCGTCATATAGAAAGTAGTCGTTTTCCCAGCTCCATTAGGGCCAAGCAATCCCACGATCTCTCCCTGCTTCACATTGATCGAAACATGATTTACAACGGTACGTGTCTTATATTTTTTAACGAGATCCTCCGTACGGAGCACCATTTGTTGTTCGTCTGCCATATCCAAAATCTTTGCTACAAAGAAACGGAATTAATTCCTTCTATACAAATCGTTCACTACGCTTTTATTGACTTACAGCCCAGTTTAGATTAAATACAAACCAGAAGTATCAAGCCTGAAATGAACAGTTGTTCCCAGAATTGCGTTATATTTGCAGACTGTAATTGAATAGAAACATAAAATAATGAATAAAGCATTACATCAAGTAGGTGAATATGTCATGTTGATGGGGAAATGCATCTCCGTACCCAACCGGTGGAGCATGTTCTTTAAGCAGTTGATAAAGGAAATATATAAGTTAGGAGTCGATTCCCTTTGGATCGTTGTCATCATTTCCATTTTTATCGGTACGGTTATTGCCATCCAGATTTCACTGAATATCAGTTCGCCGCTCATTCCTAAATTTACGATAGGATATACAACGCGTGAAATTATCCTGTTGGAATTTTCTTCTTCCATCATGTCACTGATCCTGGCGGGCAAAGTTGGTAGTAACATAGCCTCCGAGATCGGAACCATGCGTGTGACGGAGCAGATCGACGCAATGGAAATCATGGGAGTTAACTCCGCCAACTTCCTGATCCTGCCAAAGATGGTCGGTATGATGACTTTCATTCCGGTATTAGTTATCTTCAGCATGTTCACTGGCATTTTAGGAGGTATCGCAGCCAGCCATTCCACAGGAACAGGTATGACACCCGCTTCTTTCGAATATGGTTTGCAATTCTATTTCAATGAGTTCTACATCTGGTACTCCATCATTAAATCCGTTGTGTATGCATTTATTATTTCATCCATAGCCGCCTACTTCGGTTACAATGTAAAAGGCGGTGCACTGGAAGTAGGTAAAGCCAGTACGAACGCGGTCGTTATGAGCAGTATCATGATTCTGCTGGCCGACGTGATCTTAACCAACTTAATGCTGACATAAAAAATGGTAGAAGTAAAACATATCACCAAGTCCTTTGAAGGACGAGTTGTCCTGAATGACATCAGTGCTGTATTCGAAACGGGAAAAACAAACCTGATTATCGGGCGAAGCGGCTCCGGCAAAACGGTACTTATTAAAAATATTATCGGACTGATGCGCCCAGACTCCGGAGAAATCCTGTACGACGGACGTGATCTGACCTCGATGGGCAAGCATGAACTGAACATGCTGAGACGTGAAATGGGTATGTTGTTTCAAGGATCGGCCTTATTCGACAGCATGACGGTGTTGGAAAATGTCATGTTCCCGCTGGACATGTTCTCAAACGACACTTACAAAGATCGTTTGAAGCGTGCCCAGTTCTGTCTGGACCGTGTGAACCTGTCGGAAGCCGGCCACCTCTATCCTTCTGAGATCAGCGGCGGTATGATGAAGCGTGCTGCCATTGCCCGCGCGATCGCCCTGAACCCTAAATATCTGTTCTGTGACGAACCGAACTCCGGCCTGGACCCTAAAACTTCGCTGATTATCGACGACCTGATCCACGATATCACCGCTGAATACAAAATGACGACTATCATCAACACACATGACATGAATTCCGTCATGAATATCGGTGAAAACATTATCTTCATCAAAGAAGGCGTAAAAGAATGGCAGGGGAATAGCAAAGAGGTCATTACTTCCAAGAACAAAGCATTGAACGATTTTATCTTCGCTTCAGACTTGTTCCGCAAGGTTAAAGAAGTCGAGGAAGAAGAGTTAAAAGAAGAAGAACTGAAAGCAAAGTAAAAAATTATCCGATGCCCATCGGATGAAAAACGATGGGCATCGGATCGGAAAGAGATAGGCATCGGATTATTTACTGATGCCTATTTTTTTATCTATACCCTTAAAGGGCCGGTTTCAAGCCCTCCCATTTCACATTCCACTGTCCGTTTTTAGGGAATCCGGGATTTCCTTCCGTACAACCGTCCCAACCGGCACACATCATCGCGACAACGGTAAGCAAGCCACCATTTCCCGGCAGGTAAAGCGGAAGTCCTTCATTCTGGAAATTGTGTCCATTAGGCAGATAAGTATTTTTCTGTACACTCTTCAACAAAGCTTCCAACGCCCACTCCGGCTCATTCAAGCGGATGGCAGTCATGGCTATCAAAGGGAAATCCCATCCCCAAGTATCAGCCCAGTCCCAATTGTCCAGAACATGGCGCAACGTTTTACGCATAACTTCCTTATCCAAATAAGCCGATGCCGGAAGGAAACCGTAAGCGGCCAATTGAGTCGGATGTCCTCCGTCTTTCTCTAATACAGATTCAGCCTCGACATAAACGCCATTGACAACAGGCCAGGGAGCCATCTGATCTGCCATCCGATCCCAATCGGCATTCCGTTCCCGTCCCATCCTCTCTCTCCAATCATTCGCCTTTTTCAACCCCCAGCTCCAATATGCCAATTCGAAAGCAGGATTGATATTTTCACGGAAAGTTCCACTGTTTCCTTCACGGGCGGAGATGATCGGAGGTCCCAGAACATAGCATTTCCGGGAGGCATCCCAATGAGCATAATCGAACATAAATTCAGCCGTCGCATTTATCAGGTCACCAAACCGGTTCAATGTCTCTTGTGTCGGATTTTCCCGATAAAGCAATTCCGCATAAAAAATCGGATGCGGTTGCTGCCAGACCAATAAGGGACCGACACCGGAAGGGGCCTCCATACCGTCCGGACCAATCATCTTCGGCCAACGGACTCCTTTATATCCTTGTGTGGCAGCATACGCTTTTGCCACTTCAAAAATCTCATCGTACCAACCTAAGGTATTCGACAGGTAAGCGGGCCGATCCCACAAAGCAAAATGAACAGAATGCCACCAATGCATCTCCAGATGGAATTTGCCATACCAGCTATTGCAGGTCAAACCCGTCTCCTGAGGCGGATACTGTTGCCGGGACTGGATAGCGGTCAAATACTGCGACAGAACGATCCGGCGTTCCAATTCCTTCCAACGACGGTCTTTACTGCCCGACAGATCGACAGCGCCACCGCTCATCCAGAAAGCTTCCCATGCTTGTCGGTTTGCCCGGACAGCAGAGACATAATCATCAGAAATATTCAACGTATTCTCATCTGTCGAAAAATCGACCAACAGCGTAAATTCATCTTTACCGGAAAGTAATTCCAAGAAATAATTATGACGGGATGTTTCTTTCAAAGCAGCCTTCACGGATGTCCGTATACGGCAATAATAGACAAAATCATCCGTCTGGTGTTTAATAATCCAATCGTTGTCACCACCTCGGACAATCCACGACCGATGGCTGTCTTCCATATCCCAGACAGCCGGTTCCTTGCCAAATGCAACACTGGGAAAAGGGAAACATATCCGTACTCCCAGCCTTTTTTCGGAAAAGAGAGGAGATTTCAAACGATAGGCCAACTCATCCTTATCCGGATGACAAAGTGTCGTGACTTCTACAGGAGAGCCGGACAGCTTAAAACGGCTTTCCAACGTTCCTTCCCAAACATTCAACTGCTGACAAGATTCACTCAGTTCTCTCTCCGAAAGCGTCTTTCCTTCCACCTTCTGCAAACCGATCAAAGCCAATCCCGTTTGATGGGGATTGGCACGAAGATATTCACGACCAGGAGAAGAACCGATCGGATAAGGGACTTTCTTACCGTAAGCATCCACATATTTGAAGACATCAGACAACTGATAGTTTTCCGTATTCGGAAAGCGATGCCAGCCCCATTCCGACATTGTCGATAAAGGAATCCCTTCCCTGTACAATTCCGGGAAGGTTTGCATCCCCGTTATGTCGGCTGTATAGCAGAAGCGTCCGTTCCCGACGGAAAGAGGGGATAATTTGTCAATATGCGTCTGTGTCACATTATGGCGCATGACAAGCGCTTTCCGGTCTATCTTGTTACTTCCTACCATTCCTGCACCATAGCAGGCAAACAGGAAAGTAATCATAATCAGTCTTTTTATATTCATATCCTGTTTTATTTTTGAAGATATCACATCATCGGTATCCTGCTCTCCTACTTCTGTTCCACCGCAACCTGTATCGTCACTGGCCCCAATAAACCGGAAGGTTCCAACGTAATCTCGGATACTGCGTTTCCTCTAAAGTCATTTCCCAAAACGATATTCGTTTGTGTATATTTAGTCGGGGACACCGCCATCTCATCACCTGCCACCCGGTTAAACCAGGAATTGGTCACCTCCACAACCACATCGTTTTCTCCTTTCTTCAAACCGTCTGTTATATCCACACGGAAAGGCTTTGTCCAGACAATTCCCTTGTCTTTCCCGTTAATACAGACAGAGGCAATCCCGACATCCTTTACATTTTCGAGTTGCAGGTAATACCGGTTTGCGGGATTCTTTTCAAAATTAACAGTAAATTTCTTATTATAGACTGCTGTTCCCGAATAATATTTGATTCTCTTATCCGAATGCCTCGTCCAGTCTATTAATTCCGGGAAGACAACAGACGACGGACCTCCCCATTCCGGATCGAAATTGACAGTCCAGGCGCCATCCAACGTTTGCAAAATCTCATAATCAGGATCATTGCCGGCTTTCGCTCCTTGCTTGTTCCGATCAATCTTCTTATGGAACACCACGAACATAGAACCGTAAGGTTCCAGTGTTAAGGGGACAACCGTCTTTTCATCTTTCTGGGTAAAAGCCCCGGCCTCACGTATCTCTCCGGTAAGGGCATTCCATAACTCCGGCTGTAATCCCGATACGCGGAAACATGCGTCGATCTTTTGCCGTTCCGCTGTCTGGTTACTGACAAAATAAACATGAGCATCATCGATCACATAATGGATGTAATCAAAATCCGTCTTACTATCGTTTCCTTCGACAGCGAAATCAACCGGTTGATTCCGGGAAAGAAGGTATTCCTTGGCAGTTATCCCCCAAGAGACAAACCCCTTGCCATATTGATTCTGTCCGGTTGTCCCGATTGTCGTTCCCCAAAGCAGGTCCACCAATTTTTTGAACTCAGCAGCACCTTTCTCTCCTCCGAACAGCGATACGGCTTTCTGTGGTTTCGGACCGAGAACAGAAGCACCTTCTTTTACCAACATTTCCAACTTCTTCAATACTGGTAACGACAAGATCCGGTGATCCGGTAAAACCAACACTTTATATTTCCTGCCACCCGGAACTACAATGTCGCCATCTTTGACACCTAATTTCATCAAAATGTTTTCATCCGTCACATCGTAATCAAAACCAAACATCGCACCGGGCATATCCGAATGTTTAAACGGATAGACATTCGGGACGTGATCGCCATAATAATAAAGGATATCGGCAACGAACGTTCCTTCCTGCGCCAACATCTGTACACGATGCATGTAATCGATGAAAGGAGCCGATTTACTCCACCAAGTAACACGCGGGTTCACATGTGTACCGGCAAAATATTCCTGTCCCGGTATTCCCTGTTCCACAGGGGAACAAGTAAAGGTATGGAAATACACCCGGTTCAGACCGGCACATATTTCATGGTCGAATGCCGATTTCTGGTCATGCCACAGTTCATCGTTCCAATGCGGACCGATCGTCGTGAAAGATTCGGCTCCCACAATCTTCTTTCCATAAATATGGGCGGCGGAAGAGGCCTGCTTAATAAAGAAACGATCCTGCGGCCGCGGACGGTGCGGGGATGGCGACCAGAACTCGCTCATCACAATATCACTGAAGCCATAATTCTTCATACCGTCCAACGGTCCGGCATGAGGTCCTGCCGACTCCGGTTGGATCCCCATGTTATGCTGATGGGCATGTTCGGCAAAGCAGGCATAATGATTCGTGGCGACCAGATGTGCTATTGTCTTGCGGAAATCAGCCAGAAAAGCATTAGAAGTATCGATATTATCCACGACATGCCCGGCAATAAGAGGCAAATATAGTTTCAAATCGTATCCGCAATATGAACGAAACTCATCGGCAAAAGCATCCGTCCAGTTCATTCCTCCACACTCCCAACTGTCCGTCTCCATAAATTTTAATGTCGATCCCACATGCTTTTCACCTGCCGCCTGGAGGATCGGTTCAACGATCGTATTCCAATAATAATCAAATGCGTTCCGATCCATGTAATCCAGGACATTGCCTTGCCAATCCCTACTAGAGGTAGAAACTTCCGATCGAGTACAAGTATAACCAATACGCATAATATTCCAGTCGCCTTCAGGAGCGTCCCAACTGAGCAAGCCTTTTTCATCCATCTGCGTTGTAAGGTCAACTATCCGAGCTATATCAATAAGATATATCGTTTTATCCGTTTTCTTTTCTCTGCCACGCGTATTATTCTCCAATAAAAAACGGCAGTCGGGAGCAGAGCCTCCCAGTTCATGAAAACCTAACTTCAGATCCAGATTACTGACCGGTTCATTCGTTTTGTTTTCTTTATTCGATGGGAAAGCAAGAACGACAATATCCTTGTAAAACCCTTTATAAATATCAGGTTCAGCCAATTGCAGACGAAGCGTTTTTCCTCCTGTCACCTTTCGTTCGGAATAAGTCAGTTGCTTGGCTGCATACTGCGGAGTAACACACGGTCCCCCTAGGTTCCATCCACTCTGGATATTGAAACCGATCTCCAATCCTAAACGCTTGGCCTCATCCAATGCAAAAACAAAAAGCTCCGTCCATTCCTCACTTCCGAAAAGCGGTCCGGCAGGGATGTCCTTATTCCCCCGCTGATTATGTCCACCGGCATCAAAGATCATCGCTCCCTGGAAATTCCGGGATTTCATCGCTTCCAAATCTTTCGTAATAGCTTCTTTTGTCACGTTTCCATTCAACCACCACCACCAGCAATTGACACCATAGGTTCTATCCGGTTGCTGAAAATTGCTTTTCAGATAGTCATAGTCAATTTGGTATTTTCTATCCATAGGATCCTTATCCGACCCCGTACAACTAAAGAGAAAGCCAAGTAATATCGCTTCCCAACATATTGTTTTCCAACTCATCACTCACATCTATTATCTATCTTAATAATCAAACCCGCTAAAATTTTATTCATGCTCCAATTCATAAAACGTTAGCGGGTCTTAGTAAAAATCACTATGCCAATCTATTAATTCCAGCCGGGATTTTGTTCCATTACGACATCCTTATTCGTATCGATAACAACTTGGGGAATCGGCCATAAATTGAATTTTTTGGTCAATGTCGTTCTCGGATCATCCCAGTAAGCGTATTTCTTAATCCTGTCTACCGCAACGGTTCCCCCCATACGCAAAAGGGTATTCCAACGGCATTCTTCATACACCAGTTCACGGGCACGTTCATCCAGTATCAAGTCTACATTCACCTCCGATGCCTTTACCAGATAGTCACACTGCGCACGCTTACGTAATAAATTAATATCATCTGCCGCACCGGCATTATCACCGGAACGCATCTTGGCTTCCGCACGTAACAAGATAGTTTCCGGAAGACGTATCAGGTATTCGTCACGGAACAGGTTACTTCTGTTCTCTCCGGCATTCAGCCCTCTATATCTATCCGTGGATATTTTGCAGGAAATCGGGAAACATTGTGTCCAAGCGCCATCTCTCGCGTCCTGACTTTCTCCTTCTTTATAAATAACGCTCCAAGGGACAGGCACACCATAATAAGGAGATGAAGGCATATTTCCCAACAAAGTACGTCTGAGCACGGCTTCCGAATTACGAAGATCTTTTTCCCATTTGCCATCATAAACAAGATCTCTCGTATATTCCGTCGGGGTTACTTGTACGATGCCACGACCTCCGACATCCTCCATCGTTGAGTTCAAATGGGCAGACATAGGATCTCTGTAAACAGGGCCAAAAGAACGGGAATACTGCAATTTAGACTGTCCATCTTCTGCCTTATAAGCATCATAATCAATCTGGGCTACCCAAATAGCCTCTTTGTTACCTTCCTGGTAATTCTGGTTACCTTCCTGGAACAAATCCCAATAAACATTCCCTTCTACCGGATAACCGGCAGCTGAATATAAATGATCAGGAGTTTGCATGCTTTCCTCTGTTGCATAATAATAACCCGGGTCTTCGTCTGCTCTGGAACCAAAACGTTCCGTCATCAAACTATAGACAGAGCCATCAATCACATCATTGCCATAAGCAATTGCTTTTTGATAGGCAGCTGGTGCCTCTCCACCTTTACCACCTTCTTCCAATGCTATACCCTTATCAATATACAACTGGCAAAGATTATGCTGAGCCGCACCTCTAACCAGACGTCCCATTGTTCCAGTAGTTTCCGGCAAATCATTCAAGATCGCTTCCAACTCGTCAATAGCATATTGATAAGTTTCCAGACGACTACTGCGCTTAAAATCATAACGTGGAGTTGTCGTAATTTCCGTTACAAGAGGAACACCTCCATATAATTCACCCAAATTCCGATAAGCAAAAGCCCTGAAAAAACGAGCCTGAGCCATCACATAAAGCTTTTCAGCTTCCGAAGTCCAAGATATCTGAGGAAGTTCTGCCGCATACAAAGCAAGATTCGCTTTCGATATTAACTGATACCAATGTGAATAATTAATATAAAAAACTTCCGTAGTTGAATTCAATATACTATAATCATTGAAACGGTTACTACGACGGATAGTCGCCACGTCAAACATATCCGTTCCATTCCCTCCACGAAAGACAAAGGCAGTATTACTTTCTTCAGTCATACACATCATAACACGTACATGGGAATAACAGCCGACCAACACTTGATCAACCTGTTCAGAAGTAGAGAAGACATTATCTATCGTATAAAATGTTTCAGGATCTTCTTCCAAAAACTTAGAATCATTACAGCTACCAAGTAAACAAACACTCAACAAGCCACAAACACTATATTTTAATACATTTTTCATTTCCGTATATTTTATCTGTTAGAAACTGATATTTGCACCCAAAGAAAAAGATGTCAATACAGGATAAGTATTTTCGCTAACGGTAACACCAACCTCAGGATCTCCTCCCTGCCATTTGGTTATCGTAAATAAGTTTTTCGCCGTAAAGAATACTTTCAAATTTTGGATATTTACTTTTTGCACCCAAGGTTCACGGAATGTATATGACAAGGTCACATCCTGCAAGCGAACGAATGCCCGGTTTTGCAATCCTAAGAAACGTCCGCCATCATCATTAAATGTAGCTGCTGGATATTCATTACTTTTATTCTCAGGAGTCCACCAAGGTATATAGATACCATTGGTATTGAATCTACCGGAGCCATTTGTCAAATAAGCGCCTTTATTAGACTTTTGATAATATCCACCGCCGCCAAATGTGCCGGTCAGCATAAAGTATAAATCCCAATTTTTGTATGTAATCGTGTTACTCATATTCAACTTGAAGTTAGGCGTAGAATATCCCAAAATAATACGGTCTGCAGAAGTAATCACTCCATCATTGTCCATGTCTTTATATTTAGGGATACCTGGAGTCGCACCATTCGCTTTCATATATTCAACATCCGTCTCTTGTACTATGCCATCTTGCAGATAACCATAGATAGCCCCTAAAGGCTTCCCTATAAAACGAGAGTTCGAGATATCGTCATCTTCTCTCCCATCACCATCTAAATCTTCACCGTATAGATGGATCAATTTATTGCGGTTCAGCCAAAATGTCAAGTTTGTCGTCCAATACCAATCCTGTGTATCGATATTCACGGAACGAATTGTCAATTCGACCCCTCTGTTATTAACCTGCCCCATAGAGGACTTCATATTTTTAAAACCTGTCATAACAGGGATATCTCTCGTAAATATCTGATCTGTTGTTTTAGAAAAATAAAGATCCAGATCTACAAACAAGCGGCTACCTAACCAAGCAGATTCAAAACCTGTATTCCAAGATTCTGTCGTTTCCCAACCTAAATTGGCATTGCCAAGTGCTTTCTGATTCAATCCATAGATAATATCGCTGCCCCCAAACTCATAGCGAACACCACCAGAAGCACCATTGTTAATAGTCGACAATGTTCCATAAGGATCCAACCCCTGATTACCGTTCTTACCCCAGGATAACTTCAATTTCAAATCATCTAAATATGAAATTGAAGACATAAACTTTTCACTGCTCAATCTCCAGGCACCACCAAATGCAAAGAAATCTCCCCACTTTTGATTAACCCCAAAAACAGAAGCTCCATCACGACGATAAGAACCGGTAAAGAAGTAACGATCATCATATGAATAAGATGCACGTCCCAAATATCCGATATTGGAACGCTGGTTATTATCCATATTGACTTTCTGGACTGTAGCTTTATGCAAACCATTTATACCTAAAGTCGTATTACCATTTGCGGCAAAGTTTGAACCAGTAGTTTCTATCATCTCGTATTTTTTCCTATCACGCGTAGCAACGGCAGTCAGATCAATTGAATGTTTTCCAAATGTATTTTTATAGTTCAGGATATTATCGATCACCCAACTGTCTGTCGTATTATTATTAATCTTTCCATTCGCACTTGCTAACAAACTTTGGAGCGTCGCTGGGGAATAACGGGTTTCATCATCATAAGCACCTTCCTTAACAAAATACCCTTCATAATAGAAATCTCCAGACTGGTTTTTGCTTAAGTTTCCGGCATAATTAAAACGATAGCTCAAACCTTCAACCCAAGGGAGTTTGACTACGGCATAAGCATTTGCACGGAAATTGTTTCGTATATC
>OGZA01002084.1_pt1 | contig 12743 bp, 14 predicted proteins | sample 1576591 | NCBI WGS metagenome assembly OGZA01 (sample SAMEA3541565, study PRJEB24748) | human gut metagenome | biome: human gut; feature: human-associated habitat; material: faeces | place: China | collected 2012
GGGGGAGGTCAGTGTTACGGTCGTGTCGCCTTCAGCCAGAGGTTTGATCATCGGGGCATCGGAATCGGTGCCGGCAACAAACTCTGCGATTGACGCATCTTCAACGGTGCCGGTCCAGTCTGAGGCAGCTGCCTGATCAACCTTGAGAATCAGGACGCGCTTGATCGGAAGAGTCACCAGCGCATCGGAAATGGTTGTGGGATCCTTTTCGATGGTCAGCATCTGGGTCGATGCGGAAGCGGACTGAGTCGTGGCAGCGGAAGCCGAAGAATCGGCGGTCTCGGTTGGAGCTGACGAACAACCTGCAAGAAGAGCGGTTGCGAGAGCAATTGTGCACAGAGAGATAGAGGTTTTCTTCATCATCTTTCAATGATACGGGTGTATTTTTCTTGAGAATCCGCAGAGGTCATGTTTGAGTCCCATTTAAAACGTGACCTTTCATTCATCATTGCCAAGACCTAAAGATTAAGGAAAGACCAGCAAAATCAGGCGGAAAGTACCGGAATAGATTTGACCTGCATCGTGCGTGTTCACCCGATCGTCGTCGAAAGCGTAGATGCTTTGCAAGAGCCTCGAAGAACATGGAGAAGGACATGGCTGACCTGAATACCCGCCCATCAGCACCCATCGAAAACGACACGATCGCCACTCAGCTTGGGCACCGGACAGTCCGAGCTTTCACTGACAAGGCGCTTAACCTTCCCTGTCCTCGGCTTGCTCACTGGCCACCCCGACCAGACGATCACTGAGTACTACGACCTACGTGATACGTCCAAGCGCGTCGAGTCATTTTCTACTCTCGTTTGTACCAAAGTTGGTATCGGCGGTGCACATGTTTCAGACATTCTGGGAGTTATCCACAAGCAGAGGTTTGACCTCTAAACAAAAACCATTGTTTCGAGTACATTCAATCTCAACAGATTTGATGTAAGCGCTACGCAACACCTGAAGCAATTCGGGGGCGCTTCATTCAATGACATCGAATGAGATAAACAACGGTAGTTTCTCGCGCAACAATGCGCGTGACACAACGACCTTGAGGATGTGCGACATGGAAGGCTTCGCCTACGGATTCCCGACCTACGTTTTTATCGAGCGAAACTCAGCCAACTCGGCAGTACTTCACTCCTATCCGGAAACCAAGATTGAAGCAGTCCGAGATGCTTTGGATGATGCTGGCTACGATATGGAGATTCTCGGCAAGGGAGATATCAACACTGGACGCGAGCGCGCTGGTGAGGGCATCTACTTCACCGAACAGCCTTTCCCTGACGAGGTCCTAGGTGACTTGGCGGACGCTCTGATTGTTCGTGGTTTCGGTGCCTTTGCGTACTCGTTGATTGAATCCTCCTTCGATTCGGGTGCGAAGATCTCGCTCTTTACCCGCATGGGGAAGAACATTGTCCAGGCCGGAAATCGTGTGATTATGACGCACATGTATATCGGCGAGATCGAAGGTAAGAAGGAAGCGCGTACCTGGTTCTTCGGTTCCCCGACCGATTTGGCTGAAGCTGAAATGCTGTTGCTGTCTCGTTTTTCCACTCAGCCGGTACATGACGTTCACGGCATGGCGGCAATTGAGATCGTGCACGCGGACTACTCACAGGGCTTCCTGTCCCACACCGAATTGATGAGCGCGATGCTGAATGTGCTTGGCAAGTCCGGGTATAACGGACCCGCGTTCGTCACCGATTCGTCCATCATCTAGCGGGGGTTATAGGCTCTCGCCCCAACACATGTCCTGAACATGACTGTGGGTTCCACGCCTTGGCGCGGAGCCCTATCCGTGTTTTATTCCTGCACGTACCTGACAGTGTCAGCGCAGGATTCGCGACAGGAAGTCTCGAGTCGCTTCTTCCTGCGGATTGTCGATCACCTGCGAGGGTGTTCCCTGTTCGACGATGCGACCGTGCTCAAGGAAGACAACGCGGTCCGCAGCGTTGCGCGCGAAGCCAATTTCGTGCGTGGCCATGAGGATCGTTGACCCCTGCGCTTTAATTTCACGGACGAGGTCCAGAACCTCGCCGACCAAAACGGGGTCAAGTGCAGATGTGATCTCGTCCAGCAGAAGTAGTTCGGGGTTGGTGGCAAGCGCGCGGACGATAGCGACGCGCTGTTGCTGGCCACCGGACAGACGATCGGGGAATTCTTTCGCCTTGCTTTCCAAACCAATTCGGCTGAGAAGTTCCATGCCACGCTGGTCAGCCTTTTTGCGATCCCATCCGTGGACCTTGCGTGCCGCCAGAGTGACGTTGGCAAGAACGGACATGTGGGGGAACAAGTTGTAGTGCTGGAAGACAACACCAATGCGTGAACGAACCTTATCGACGTTCACTGACGGATCAGTGATGTCTTCGCCAGCAAGGAAAATCTGGCCGTCGTCAACGCGTTCAAGCAGGTTGGCGCAACGCAGAAGTGTGGACTTGCCGGAGCCAGATGCGCCGAGCAAGACGACGACTTCGTGCGAATTGACTGCAAGGTCCAGCCCACGAAGCACGACGTTGTTGCCGAATCGTTTGACGACGCGTTTGGCTTCAAGGACGGGTGTGCTTACGGTGTTCAAAAAAACGTGGGCTGTGGGGGTGCTCATCAGACGGTGCCTTCCATTTGTTCGCGCTGGCGCAGGCGTGCCGTGTACCAGTCAGACAAGCGGATGAAGGGGAATGACATGACGATAAACAGCAGGCCAGCAACGACGTACGAGGTGAAGTTGTACGTCATTGCCTGGTAGATCTGCGCCCCGCGGATCGCATCGACAGCGCCGAGGACCGAGATCAGGCCGACGTCTTTCTGCATTGAAATGAAGTCATTCATCAATGCCGGCGTGACCTTACGGATTGCCTGCGGGACGATGATGTGGCGCAGAGTCTGGCCGTGCGTCAAGCCAAGCGAACGCGCAGCGTAACGCTGGGACGGGTGAACCGATTCCAGACCTGCGCGCAGGACCTCGGCAACATATGACGTGTAGGTGAGGATCAGCGCGACCGTGCCCAAGAACGCGACTGGGATGCGCGTTGTCGGGTTGAGTGCCGGAATACCAAAGCCAATCAGGTAGAGAACCACTAGGAACGGGACACCGCGGAAAATATCTGTGTACGCAGCCGCTAAGAATCGGACGGGGAAGAAGATCGGGCCGCCCAAAGTGCGTGCCGCAGCCAGCAACGTTGCGAAGAAGGCAACGCCGATGACGGACACCAGCAGAATCCGGATGTTCAGCCACAAGCCTTCGGCAACCTGCGGGAGCGCTTTGATGAAGTGCTCGCCTGAGAAAAAGGTTTCCTGCGTGCGTTCCCACCCGGGAGAGCGAGTGATAACGAACCACATGACCAGTGCGAAGACCAGTGTCGAGGCCATGGAGATCAGAATCGATCGTGTTGCACGCTTACGCCGATACGCGCGACGGCCGAGCTCCACGTCAGAAACGGGGAGCCCGGCCATCACGTCGGTAGCATCAGTGTTTACTGCTGGGGACACGTATTGTCCTTCGTTATCAGTGCCGGCTATCGTCCGAGCCGGCAGTCAAACTGCGGTTGACGAAAGATCACTTGATCAGCGGGACCGCGACAGTATCGGAGAGCCACTTGGACTGGAGTTTAGAAAGGGTGCCCTTGTCACGCAGGGAATCAACGGCCGCGGTGACAGCTGCGGTCAGCTTCGAACCTTTCGGCAGAACAATGCCAAAGTTGTCGCCATTGGAGGTGGCCTCGAACTGGCCGACAATGACGCCATTATCGATCTGAGCGCCGGTCATGTAGAACGCGGTCGGAAGGTCGACGACGATCGCGTCAACCTGGCCATTCTGCAGGGCAGCAAGAGTGTCGTCGGAGTTGTTGTAGATCGAAGCCTGCTTGGACAGCTGATTACCAAGCGTGTTCGTGATGAACTGCTGCGAGGTGGTGCCGGCTTGAACGCCGAACTGAACATCCTTCAGTTCTGCGATGCTCTTAGCGGAGGCGGCAGCGGAGCCTTCAACGGCAACAACAGCCTGAGAGGTCGTGTAGTACGGGCTGGAGAAATCAACGGCCGCCTTGCGCTCGTCCGTGATGGAGAACTGCTGAAGGTTGATGTCCCAGTCCTTTGCGCCCGGAGCGATCGACGAATCGAAGGTTGCGCGAGTCCACTGGACGTTTTCCTTGCTGTAGCCGAGTTCTTCGGCGACAGCGTATGCGACGGCTGCTTCGAAGCCTTCACCGGATTCGGGAGCGTTATCGATAACCCACGGGGAGTAGGCCGGTTCGCCGGTGGCGATGGTCAGTTTGCCGGGGGTGACGGTTTCAAGCGCACCAGACTGAGTGGCAACCGATGTGGCAGATTCCGACGAGGTGTCAGCAGAACCCGAGCATGCGCCTAGGAACAGTGCAGCAGACGTTGCCAGCGCGAGAGCGGAGAATGAACGGACAGAACGGCGCATCAAATGCCTCCAGTTAGCCTGATGGAAACTCAGTCGCAGTTTTCCGCGACCTCTTCAGCCTACGGGCGACCATGTACAGATTCGTCTGCAATCTTGCTTCACGGACGTTTGTGACAAGAAGATCACACGTTTTCTGCGAGTCTCCAGTCTTCGTAGGTGAATTCGGGTGAGACAACACACGTTGCCAATGCGACGCTATTGCGCGCGAACGTTCGCTGCCATGTTCCTGCTTTCACCAGGACCTGAACAGGGTTCGCCGCATCGGTGGGCACCTGCGGTGTTCCGGCCTGATTAGGTGAAGGCGATGCGGACTGGGTTCTAGCCTCGTTCCCTGTCGAAACCTGGGGTGCACCCAAGATGATGGTTTCGGGTTGGGTGCACGGCGCGTCCCCGGTTCCGCCGAACTGGATTTCGAGCGCTCCTGGTCCATGCCAGAGCCACAACTCATCGGAGCGGACGACGTGCCAGCGGGCTTCCATGCCCTGGTCGAGCAGGAACAGGATCGCGGAGGCGGTCGCTCGCCGCCCACCCTCAGTTTCCACGACCGCGGGCGCTGTCCATGTTCTGCGGAACCAGCCACCCTCGGGGTGTGGCTCAAGGCAAAGAGAGTTCACGAGGTCGATCGCCTCGGTGGAAACGCCTAGCTGATCGGTCATCGGAGGCTTCCTTCGCGCGAGAACCTGACCTGACCTGCGATCACTGTTTCAACTTGGCGACCCGCGCCGTGGCGAACAACGTCTTCGATTGAGCCTGTGATGTCGGAAACAGGGACATCAATGACGCACATGTCTGCCACCGCGCCCGCTTGAAGCTGGCCGATGCGATCCGGTCCCGTCGCAGTTCCAATGGCCCACGCGCCCCCCAATGTTGCGGCGTTGAGTAACCTACGTGCCAGGTCGGACGCGCGATACCCCTGGTTGCGAGCGATATCGAATAGGACGGCAACATCTTCCATGACGTCCAGCGAAGGCGACGACGACAGCGAGTCGGTGCCGACAGCAATCATGTTGCCCTCATTGAGGTAGGCGGCCACGGGTGGCGCATCCAAACCAATGACGCGGTTCGAACGCGGGCAAAGCGCTACGGCAGTCGAACGAGAACGCAGACGGCGACGATCATCCGCTGTCATGTACACGCCGTGCGCAACGTGGCAGTCGGGACCGAGAACGCCCAGCTGGTCAACGAACTGCGTCGCCGAGAAACCGCCACCGCGAGCGCGCATCGCCGTGAACGACGACGAGTCACCGGTGCGCCAGAGGTCTGAGAGTTCGCCCGTGCGGCCTTCAGCCCATTCGGCTTCCGAGTGTGATTCACCGAGGTGAATGTGCAGTCGAACTCCGCGCCTGCGCGCCAAGTCGGGCAGATCGAGTAGCGGGTCAGCTTCGAGCGAGTAGGGGGCGTGTGGTGAAATGCCGACGGCAGGAGGGGTGGGCATTGCGTCGAGAGCCTTCTCGACGGTTGCGGGCCCGCGCTCTTTCCAGTCGTCGTTCGTCCAGTCCATGACCTCCCAGTAGGCGACGCCGTGTAAGCCAGCGTTGTGAAGTGCGGACGCGGCTTCGGGATCGGTCACTACGTCGGCGGCGCTGGTCGTGCCCGCTTCGAGGAGCATCTGCGCGCCGGTCGCCGCATCTTTACCCCAATCCAAACCGCCTGCGTCGTAGACGGCGTTGAACCCGCTGATCCAGTCGGACATTCCTCTGTATTGCTTGGCACCAACTTCGGCCATTCCCGTGTACTGCAGGTGCGTGTGCGCATTCACGAGGCCGGGAAGCAAAACCCCATCAAAGTGGCGCTCCGAATATGACAGTCCGCGCTCGGCCAGCGTTTCTAGAACCCAGTCGCGCGCCCCAACGTGCTCGATGCGACCATCTTTCACTGCGACAGCGCCATCCATGACGGACGGAGCGGTAATTGGGATAACCAGTCCGGCAGACCAGACTTGAACGTTAGACATGAGTTTCCTTCGCGAAAGAAGTTGGCTGGGGCTCGGTCGTCCACTGCAGGTCGAGCGTGCGCCGTGCGACCAGATTATCTGCATCCTCGGGCAGGGAGTGCAAGCCTGCTGGTAACGGATCGTGTGTGGGGTTCTCGTGCATGAGCAGTTCGCGCAGTGAAGACACCTGGACGGCGAAGCTCATATCCATGATTTCGATAGCGTTGCCTTCGCCGGCCGTGCAGTTAATGCACCCGCCCTTGTCGAGGATCGTGATGTGGCGGTGGGCGGCCTCGTTCCCCTGCGCACCACCTGGGAGAGCAGGATCTGTAGCCGTCGCGGGAACGCAGAGCAGACCGACTGCGCGCTCATCGCTATCTGCCCAAGTCCAACCGGCTTTGAGAGCCTCTGAAAGGGCAATTTCGTCGGTTACGCCACCGGATACCGTCACCACGCACGCGTCGGGCATTGCAGCCAGGGCTTCGAGGGTGATCGTGTCGCGTTCGCCGGTTGCGCTCATCACCCAGTCGGCGTTCGCGCAGGCATCGAGAAGCGAGGCTGTCTGGAACCCATCCATGCGAGCACGCAGTTCGCGCACCGGATCGAGCTCCACCACCGTCACCAGAGCACCACACGCGCGGGCAAAGCGAGCACCGCCCATGCCAACATCGCCGTAGCCCACAACCACGAAACGCTGATCCCAGAGCGGAACCCCCTGTAACTGCGGATCAACGAGGTCCAGAGAAGTCAGCAAACAGGACTGACCCGTCGCATACGCGTTATCAAAAAGAGTCTTCGAGCGCGCATCATTCGATGCCATCACCGGAATGCGTAACGGAAAGCCCCGAAGCGGACGAATCCCCGACGTCGTCTCTTCCGCGGCACCCTTCAAGGTAGCCAGAGCGTCAGGAGCGCGCGTCTCGTCATGCGCCATGCGGATCAGATGCGATCCATCATCGAGCAGGAACTCGATCCCACTGGTCAGGAATTGGCGAGCAAGCTCTTCTTCACGCTCCGGTGTCGCGCTCGACTCCGCAAAGACGGCAAGCCCTGCCGCGCGAAGCTGATCCGCCACATCGTCCCGAGTTTCATCTGCGTGCCCAAACACGCTGACCGTCGCGCCCGCTTCCTTCAGCAGGAGAGCGAGCACCGCCGTCTTCGGCTCCAATACCAACGCGAGCCCGACATGACGACCCTGAAGAGCACCCGTTGCTACAAGATCACTGACCGTCGCACGCGTCACCGGCATGAACGATCGCGCCCACGCCAGACGACGCTTCGCATAACTCGCATCATTCTGAGGATCATAGGGATCCCGAAGAAGCTTCCCGTCCGAATCAAGAACCTGAACGTGGGGAGGAACCTGGCGAACAACAGGCTTCTCACCCACATACATGCCAACCTGCGACGGATTCACTCGCACAACGGGCGCCTCATTCACGCCCACCACCACACTAATGTGCCCTAACGACTGCTCGTCAGCCTCTTCGGGACGTACAACCACCGCGTCAGCGGTGGCCTCGTCAACCGAATTCACAAACCTGACATGCGCGCCAAACCCCGAGAGCAACGACCCCAGTGCCTCGTACACCTCGCACCACAATGGCGAGGACGCGCTCGCGGACGTCAGAATCGCAAACGAGCGGCTAGCAATCAGCAGATTCGTCGTCGCCGCAAAACGACGCACAACAACCTGCGCGATGGCAAGCGAATCAGAAGAGGTCGAAGCAAAAGGACGAACATATTTCATACCAACGACGCTAGCAAGACGTAGTCTCACGCACAGTCAGAGCACAAGAATTCGAACACAATCGCATAAACGTCGACAATCTCACGCGTGAATTGAGACCAGGAACGGCTTTCGCGCCGGATACGTCCCCAACAATCGGGGACAATTGAAGCATGACACTGCTTGAACCCACCGACCTATCATCCCTCGCTACCGACTGCGACCTGCGTCTTGTCGCTGTCGACATGGACGGCACTCTGCTCGACGACGACAAAAACTTCCCCGAGAGACTCTCTGAACTCCTCGACACCATGGATGAGCGTGGGATCGTGTTCGCCCCATCATCAGGACGCCAAGTATGGACGTTGCTCGACATGTTCCCCGGACGCCCCGGAATGACAGTCATCGCTGAAAACGGCGCGATCGTCATGAAAGACGGCAAGGAAGTTTCATCCAGCCCCATCGACCACGAAACCATCCACCGTGCCATCGACATGGTGCGTGACGCCGTCGCAACCGGAATCAACGGTGGCCTAGTCATGTGTGGCAAGCAATTCGCCTACGTTGAACGCACGGACGACCTATTTGTTGACGGCGTCCTGCCCTACTACCACCGCACCAAACGAATCGCCGACCAGCACGAGATCATCGACATGATCGATTCCGGTGAAATCGACGACGACATTGTGAAGCTCGCCGTCATGTGTCTTGACTCGGTGGGCCCGCTGGCTGAAGCAACACTTGCGAACTTCGCGGACACTCACCAGTACGCGGTGTCTGGAACTAACTGGGCTGACCTACAGATTCGTGGCGTCGACAAGGGTGACGCTGTGCTCGCACTGCAGAGCGCTCTTGGCGTGACGCCCGCGCAGACTGCAGCATTCGGCGACTTCCACAACGACATCTCCATGTTCAAGTACGCCGACTGGTCGTTCGCCATGGCGAACGCTCACGCTGACGTTGTTGCGGAAGCTCGATACATTGCGCCGTCCAACAATGAGGATGGTGTCGGCCAGGTCGTTCGCACCCTGATAGGAGATGACTGACCTTCGCGAAGTGACCCTGACTGCGCCTGGTGCGACGGTTTGGGCTTGAAATGCGTGGTTCTGTCGCATCGGGTGTAGGTGGTGTTGTGGTAAGGCTGGTTTTCTGTTCCCGGCTGCACCTGACGCGACACTTTTGCCCTGAAATGTGCGGTTTTGTCGCGTTGGGTGTAGTTGGTGTTGTGGTTGGGTGGGGTCTCAGGCACGGGCTGCACCTGACGCGACGGTTTGGGCTTGAAACGCGTGGTTTTGTCGCGTGGGGTGTAGGTGGTGACGCGCGACGAGGTGCCAGTAGAAACGCGCGAGCAAAGCTGGTGTCCCACAAACACACAACTGATGCTTCTCAAACACAAAGCTGGTGGTCAGGCGACATCAATCGCATGACCACCAGCTTTAACGTGTGATGGCGAGGGTTGTGAGGCTCAGTTGTGCTCTTCCGAGGATCGTGAGGCTCAGTTGCGCTCTTCCGAGGGGCTCACTTTCCCGTGAATTTCACTTTGCCGTGATCTTGTTGCACCGGAGGCTCACTTCTCAGTGAACTCACTTCGCCGAGAGCTCACTCTTCGGTTGTGGTGTCGATCTGCTCGACGTCTTCGACCTCTTCAGGTTCGATGGCGGGAACGTCGACACTCGTTTCCAGGTCGGCCCAGTATTCTTCGGCCCATGGGTCTTCGATCGGTTGGCTACGCTTCCAGAGCACGTAGCCGGCGCCGGCGACGGTTGTTGCAAGGGCGGTCCATCCGATGGCGCGGAGGAAGCGGTGTTTCTTCACGATGACCTTCTTTGTCGGGGTGGTGAGAGCTGCCTGCGATGCTTCGCTGGCGTGACGTGCGCGTTCAAGCAACGGCGTTCCGTCTGCGGCGAGCGCTGCGCCACCTTCGTGGACGGCTCGCTGGATGCGCGGAATGTAGTCTTCGACGACCTCTTCGCGTGCCTTTTCGAATGCGGGGCGTGCGCGGTCTGCTGCGTCAACGGCGCGAGCGGTGACGTCTTCGACGAGCGGTGTTGCGCGGTCGATTGCTTCGTTCAGTGCTGCTTTGGCGCGAGGTGTTGCCCAGTCGATGCCCTGTTCGGCGAGTTCGGTGGCTTTCACTGCCACCCGTCCGGCGTGCACGGCGACCGCGTCGCGCAGTTGGAGTGCTTCGTTGCGAAGCTTCTCCGTGTCGAAGTTCGGTGTGTTGGCCATGGTCCGAATCCTTCCAATAGTTGCTGCGGTTTGTACCACGTCTTCCCATTGTGCACCGAAGTTTTGTGATCTGCACCCCTAGCGACAAAATCGGATAGCTCCAGATCATGCCTTTTGGCGCCTTTTCTGGGACGATGAAGACATGGAAGCAACACTGCACACCTCTATGGGTGATATCAACATTGAACTGTTCCCGAACCACGCACCGAACACGGTGAATAACTTTGTCACGCTGGCTCGTGGCGAGCGCGAGTGGGTTGACCCGATGACCGGCCAGAAGACGTCGCGTCCGCTTTACGACGGCACGATTTTCCACCGCGTTATTTCGGGCTTCATGATTCAGGGTGGTGACCCGCTGGGCACCGGTACTGGTGGCCCAGGCTATCAGTTTAACGATGAGATCCACCCGGAACTCAACTTCAACAGCCCCTACCTGCTGGCCATGGCGAATGCTGGCAAACGTATGGGCAAGGGTACGAATGGCTCGCAGTTCTTCATCACGGTTGCGCCGACCCCGTGGTTGTTGGGCAACCACACCATTTTCGGTGAGGTCAAGGACGAAGAGTCGAAGAAGGTTGTCGACGCGATTGCAACGACTGCGACGGGCGCGAATGACCGTCCGGTGAATGACGTTGTTATCGAGTCGGTTTCGATTGTCGACTGAGTGTGAGGTTGGCGCGTCTCGCGTTTGGCGTGGTTTCCCGCTTGGGTGATTGTTGCTGATTGACGAGGCCGCCTCCACTTGATCGGTCACGTTTTCTTCATTATGGGGCGGATGGGGGAGCGAATCCCGTGTGGGTTCGTGCGCCTGTCCGTCCTACGTGTATTACGGTAAGAGCGATTTTGGTTGCTCGTGAGCGTCGGGAGCGAGATGTTGTGTCTGGTTTCTGGCGGTGTGTGGAGGATATAGAGCATGTCGACGCCTTTGTATGGACAGCGCTCGAACCCGTATGCGGCTCCTGAGTGCCCGCGTCACCCGGGTGTGCGTTCGGTGGATTATTGCAAGAAGTGCAATCGTCCGATGTGTGTTGATTGCACGGTGCGGACCGAGGTTCGTTCAGTGTGCGTGGAGTGCGCGAACGTTCGCAGGCCACGTATTCCCAGTGGTCAGCCGGTTGTGACGTACACACTGATTGGTATCAACGTTGCGTTGTTCATTGTGTCCTTCGTGTTGCCGTCGGTGGGGAATTGGCTGTTCTTTAACCCTGCGGTGGGGTACCGCCAGGTGTGGCGATTCTTGACGACTGCGTTCCTTCACAGCGGGTTCATGCATATTGCGTTCAATATGTTGGCTTTATACTCGGTGGGTATTGAGCTTGAGCAGGTGTTGGGGCGTACCCGGTATTTGTCTGTGTATCTTTTGAGTGCGATTGGTGCGTCGCTGTTTGTTTTGGCGTGGGTCTTGATTCAACCGTCGTCGCTTGGGACGGTGACCGTGGGCGCGTCTGGTGCTGTGTTCGGTTTGTTCGGTGCGATGTTCGTTTTGCAGAAGCAGTCGGGTATGGATACGAGGGCCGTCGTGGGCCTCTTACTTGTGAACTTGCTGATCGGTTTTATTGTCCCGAATGTGTCGTGGCAGGGGCACGTGGGTGGCCTTGCCACGGGCGCATTGGCGACGTGGATTTATTGGCGTCAAGGGCGTGCAAAGCCTGGGATTACGGCGAAAAAGCAGGAACGTCAGGCCTTGTGGATAACTGTGGGTATGTATGTTGCTGCGATTGCCCTGATTGGTTTGACCTACGAAGTGATTTTCGAGGTTCTTGGATAAATTCGTTGAAATCTCGAGGTTTATGCGAGTTATCCACAATCTGTGTGATTGTCTAAGTTACACGGATGTAATTTATCCCCAGGTGTGGAAACACCTGGGGATAACTCTTGTGATTGTTGAAATCTAGCGGGAAACCTTTATCAACAGGTCATCGCCAGCGGAGCGTCATCAGGAAGCCCACCATCATGATGCCCAGGCCGATCACCATGTTCCACCAGTCGATGCCGGGAATCGGGTAAACGCCCGAAGAAATGTAGTAGACCATCAGCCACACAAGGCCGATTAGAAGAAGGGCAACGAAAGTCGGTGCCCACCAGCTGGGGCTCAGCGGAATACCTGCGGTCCAGGCGTTCAGATCCTGATCTTCAGGAACCTGGTGCTTCGTATTCTTGCGCTTCTTGTTCTCAGCCACGTTTCTCCTCAATTGAACTTTGGTGCCCTTGCCGACTACTTCTCGGAAAGGCATCGCAGAACGCTAACCCCTTTAGCGTAGTCTTCCAAGTAACGACAAGCCAAAGTGCAACGCGGGAAGGAGGCATTGATGGCACACAATCAGGACGATTCGCCCCATTTGACTCCACCCGAGGCATCACACAAATCCGATTCCTTGACCCCACCTGAACTGTCCCCTGAAAGTTAGACAGTTTAATAGTAGGGGTTCTTAGGCTACGAG
>OGZA01002085.1_pt1 | contig 12741 bp, 9 predicted proteins | sample 1576591 | NCBI WGS metagenome assembly OGZA01 (sample SAMEA3541565, study PRJEB24748) | human gut metagenome | biome: human gut; feature: human-associated habitat; material: faeces | place: China | collected 2012
GGATATTGGAAGGTAAAAAATATTCCTTGGAAAACTAAGGTGTCCACATGTATTCGTTCGATATTTTGACTGATATAATTATGTTACTTGTGAAAATGATGGAAAGTAAGAAAGCACCTATTAGAGTAGGTGCTTTCGATACCCAATGGATGGGTATCAGCTAATTGTCAGTGTGTAGAGTTTGTAATCATTTTAGGTAGTTGTTCCGTCAGTTCGTTCATGGAACTGCCTGAAAAGACGATTCGTCCTTCGCTATCGATGATAAAGAAGGCTGGAATTCCAATGAGATTATATTGCTCTGTGAATGTTTTAGTCTGTTCGGGTAGGCTACGGAATTGTGCCCATGGCAGTTTTTCTTCTTTCAAGGCTTTTTGCCAGTCGGCCTCTTGTTGATCGAGGGATATGCTGATGAAGCGAATTGAATCCCCGTGAGTTTTGTATATTTCGCGTAGGAATATTATGCTCACTCGGCAGGGGATACACCACGATGCCCAAAAATCGATCAGCGTGTACCCTTCTCTGTTCAACTGGGCGATCAGTGATACACTTTCTCCTTTGTCGTTGACCACTTCAGCCTCTTGTAGCGGGGAGTCTTGGACTAGCCGGGAGGCATCACGGAGATAACTGCGGAAATCTTTCAGTGCGGCACAGGTATCTTGACAGGAAGCAAAGAGTTGTTCCAGTTCGTCAAGATAAGTTTGATCGTAGGTGAATGCGGGTTTCTTCAATGTCCCGGCAATGTAGAGATTGGTAGCCAGATTGTCATTGTTACGGATAAATGCCCGGCTTGTTTTGTCTAGTTCCGCATTCATGGCTTCCAATCGACTGTTATAGTCCGGGATTTGATTTGCCTGCTTGCGGAGTTCCTGTATGCCGTAACGCAACGGAAGGGTTTGTTGTTGGTAGCGGTAGTACGCATCTTGCGTGGTGGAACCTTCCACCCGATAGTTCTTTTCTTTTCGGATGTCGTAAAGTCCGTACGCTTGTGGCAGACTGTCGATATGTGGTGTGGTAAAGGTAAGTTTGCCGTTTTCGACAAAAAAATCAAGCTCGTAAGAACGTGCGTTGTTTAGGCTAAGTTTGCATAGGGTGGGAGCATCCAGTTGCCCGCGCAACTCAAACTTCCCGTCAATGACGTAAGCGCTAGCTAAATCTTTGTCCCAGCGGGTGACTGTTCGTAGGATAACTTTCGTGCTGTCCATGACTCCGGGGACTGTACCCCGCAGGATAAAATGATCGGTAGGCTGCTGCGTACAAGCAGCAGCGCCGAACAGTAATAAAAAACAGAGCTTTTTCATTATTCTATTATTTTTTCTTGTCTAATTTTCGATATATCTTATTTCCCTAAACATTCTTCCACGGCAACCCGTAATGCGTTAGCATCGTTACCGCTAAAAACGATTTTGCCATCAGGGGCAATGAGCATCAAGCGTGGAATGCCACTGATGTTGTAGGCACGCTGAGCTGCGGTAACTTGGTCGCGATTGCCTGTCCATAATTGGGTCCAAGGCATGGCTTCCTCTTTCATTGCCGTTTCCCAGTCTGTTTTCTTTTGGTCGAACGATATGCTGATCACGGATAGTCGATCTTGGGGATAGCGTTTATAAATTTGTTTCACGTCGGGGATGGCCCAGCGGCAGGGACCGCACCACGAAGCCCAGAAGTCTACCAGCGTGTAGTGGTCGGGAAGTATATACTGTGATAGTTTCACGGTTTTGCCTGTCGGGTCGGTTAGTTCTATATCCTTGTATGATGCTCCCTTGTACAATGTCTTTGCTATTTCAGCCATTTTTAAGACACGGGGACGACGCACGGTATCCTCGATTTGTTCGGCAATGCGCGTCAGTTCCTTTATTTCTTCGGCAGTGCGAATGAAAGTGGTGTTCAACAAGCCTTCTGCGATGAAAAGCGATACCGGAGATTGTGGATGCTGGCGGATAAATTCCATTTTAGCAGCATCGATAGCTGCTTCCGTTGTCAGTTTCTTGGGATATAGTTCGTCAAATCGGTTGTTGTATTCCTCTGTCGTGTATTGGTCGTTTTGCATATTCAGCATGGCTAAAGCATTATTTACCTCCGAGGCCGTCAACAGCAAAGGCGTTAAGGTATCGCGATACTCATAAAACTCTCGCTGTAACGGACCGCCTTCCACCCGGGCTTTCGGTATGGCGGTTTCCGATATGAGAGGATGTACAAATTGTAGACTGTCTAAATGGGCTGCGTTCACTGTCAGTTCGGAGTTATCGAGAAACATATAAATATTAACCATTTTGCTCATGTCGGATGAAGAGGTGTTAGAGCTGATTATCAAATTACAGTACTGCGGTGAAGCTGTTACGCCGTGTAGTTCAAATTTGCCGTCTTGAATCGTATCCATGGCCAATATCGCTCCACCTTCCATACTGCGAAGAGAAACCATCATTCCATCCTGTAGTCCGGGAAAACTGCCCCGTATCACGAATCCTTCGGGGCGGGAAGTGCAGGCACTGCATAATAGCAATGTCGCGATAAAAAAGAAAATTTTATTCATAAAGATTATTTGTAAGTTTATTATTTTTTTGCATCTCGGCAACAACGTACACGCATCAATCTAGACAGAGTAACCGATCCTCGGTAGACAGTCGTGTAATGGGCACATATTTTGCGGAACCAGACGGTAGTGGTCTGTAAACCGTTGTTCTCTACTGCCGAAGCCGACCAAAAATACCCGTATTCACCGACAAAGCATAAGAAAGGGGATTGTCCCCAAGACTCTGCATCAGCTACTTCGCCTCCTAATTGAAATGCCATGCCCGTTCCTTCCGCTCCTTGGCGGAGAAGGGTGGCTTCTTGGTCTCCTCGCCAACCTTCCGAATCGGCTTCTCCGGCAGACATTCCCAATGCTATTTCCAGATTTTTCCAGTCCTCGTCGGTTGGCAAACGCCAACCTTCGGGACAAAGCGTGCGAGCTTCTTCCCAGGTATAGAAGTTCCCATATTCCTTGTAGTCTGCCGCGAAATCGATATCGAGGAGATGAGAGCGAACCTTAACCGCATAGTTAGCCCCGAATAGATCGTACGTGCATTCGTAATAAGGTGCCTCCGGATAATATTTAAGGTTGGAAGTCATCCATTCCAGATCGCCGATTCGTACCCATCCGTAGGTATTTCCGTCACGTTCGTCCGTGTATTCACCCGTGGCGGCGGGATTGATATTCGGCAACTTGTCATCATCACTGCATGAGCTGAATATCGCCCAACAACATGCAAATATAGCTATTATATACTTTTTCATAATCAATTAAATTTAATTCCGGTTGCTTCGAGTAACGGTTTGATGATGTCATATTTCTGTCTGGTATATCCATTGATGTCATTCTCCCCGTATTTTTCAAAGAATTCCTCTTCCGTCATTGACAGGCAGGCTTTGATATAAGCCACGGCATCTTCTTTCGGGGAGGAAAAATTATTTTCATAAGGATCTTCCAAAAATCCCAACTCCAACGGGTTCAAGATATTCGTGGGATCCCACCAGTATGACTTGGGAGTGGAATAGTTATTGTAGTTAATCGAGAAAAACTGTCCTGCTTTTCCATCTGTATACTTATTGCCCGCGGTTCCCCCGAAAGAGGCAAAAATTATTTCACAGCAAATGTCCTGCGCATAAGCTTTACGCTCTTCTTGAGTCAATCCCCACAGTCTGCTGACATTTAGTGCTAGACAGCGTAAATTGTTGTAGGTTAACGGGGAACCGACATAATCATAACTGACGTCCATGGTATTTCGTTGATATTCATCAATACCGTTAGCCACTAACAGGGAGTAAGGCATCACGTTTTTAATATACGGTAGCAAATCATTCTGCAGGAATGCAGTAACTTGACGTTTTTGTTCCAACGTTTGCAGATAGTCAAACTTAAAGCGAAAGTTACTTGTACTTGTTAGCTGGTATTCCAGTCCTAAAAGTTCTGTTTCATAATAAGGCTTTCCGTTCTCATCCGTTCCCTTGTATTCGTGTCGGAGCGTATCGTTGAAGAGGAGATGACATCCGGTGGTATTGTAAAAATTCTCCTTGAGTTTCGTTTCCTCGTCCGTGGCACCGGGTGAAGTGGCAAAAGAATTGGTCACATCAAGTGGCTCCAACTCATCTTCTTGCTGACAAGCACACAAACAACCTGTCAAAGCAATCATAAAAATTAATATTTCTGATTTCATATTTCTTTCGTTTATATATCTGTTAATTACCGACAGGTATCGATTTCCCTTTGCGAACCGGGCGTTGGTTTGTTTGTAGTGTATTCTGAAAATCCAAAACTTTTTTGGGGAGCGTCAGCGTGTAGGCTGCGTCGTTTTCCTCCAAAACATATTCCACGATTTCGGTTGGGGTTGAGATGACAGGATAGAAACCTGATTTCACGTATTTGATATAACGATGTGTAATCTTTTTAGAGTACGGGAATTTGTCACACACTGTATAACGACGCAAATCAAACCAACGATGACCTTCAAAGCATAGTTCGCACTGACGTTCGCGGCGGATGAGGTCCACTAATTCTTTTCCGCTTTCAGTCACGTCATGGCTTTCTTTTAGGCGATGATCCCGTAGCGTTTTGATCATTGTGCGGGCTGTTGTCTCGTCTCCCGAATAAGCTGCCGCTTCCGCTGCATTTAAGTATGCCTCCGCTGTCCGGAACATAAAATGGTCGGAAGATTCCTTATAACCGTATTCCCAGCCCTTTACCTTTGAGAGTACCCATGCATCCGTGTAGACATAATTCGTCGATATACCTCCTATGGATTCTTTCATGATATAATATTGTGTGCGCCAATCATTATCGCCTTCGATAAAAGCCGAGAGTAAATCTTCGGAAACGACGTAAGCCGGATACTTATTCTCTTCTTCTCTAGAACAATACATGCAACCGGCCAATGGATATCCTCCCATGGAGAAAATGGTTTCGGGCGACGCTTTGGTTAATACTTCCGTATCCGGGGTATGTGAATTCAGGTTCAATAATCCGTCACGCTTATCCAATACCAAGTTTGCATATTCTAAGGCTTTCTTCCAATTTTGCATGTAAAGATATACCCTGCTTTTTAATAAATAAACGGTAATAATATCCGCCCGGTAAGGATAGTTTTTCACTTCGTTATCTTTTAGATGAGTTTCGGCTTCATCCAAATCGTTAAGAACCTGGGTATATACTTCCTCTACCGTGTTGACGGTATAATCCTTGTCCTCCACGTACTCCGTCAATTTGATCGGTATGGCCGGAGTATTTAGCGTTTTGGTACAATACGGTTGTCCGTATAAATTACCCAAGGTGAAATAATAAAGAGCTCGCAGGAAATGAGCTTCTCCCTTGATACGTTTTTTTTGTAGTTCTTCCACTTGATTATTCACGGACAGGTCATTGACGGAAGCCAGTACCATGTTGCAAATATTGATACAGGAATACGCCTGCTTCCAGTCTCTGCTTTCCGAAGTACGCGAATTACCCTCGTATGGTAGACCGACGCTTTGTTGCCACGTGTACCAACCGAACATCTGGGGTTGTATTCCGGCAAGATCGCCTATATTGCTTCGTTCATTAAAAGCCAATTCGTCTGCCATGTGATGGGTTGCTTGAAAGAAAGCATTCACGGGTGATACTCCGTAAGTATTATTTTCGAATCTGCCTGATGGCAAATAGCCTTTTCCCAATAGTACTTCATCCAGATCGGAAAAAGTTTCCACTTTAGCGAGGTCCTGCGAGTATTCTTCCAAAAAACGGGAACATCCGCAGAATAAACTTGCCACGCAACATAGAACAAGTATTTTTTTCATGTAATCGATGTTTTAGAATGAAACAGTTAATCCTAAAGTATATGTAGGCCGATCGCTCAACTGGATGCTGGCGAAACCTCCTTGGGTCGGGGGTTGTCCCTTCAGTTCTTTAGCCGAAATCGTGAACAGGTTCGTGGCTGAAAATGATACATCCAACCGTGACAAACGCAATTTTTTCAGCATCGTTTCAGTGAATTGATAGGTTAGGCCCAAATTGGAGCATTTCAAATAATTGCCGCTCACGACACGGTGGTCGCCGTAATCATACATTTCCCACACGGAAGTAGCCAAAGGCTGAATATCCTGATATTTATCGCTCCAATGTCTTTCATACAGAGAATAATTATCATCTCCTTTTCCTATAATAGCCGGAATGTTCGTGTGGCGCTCATCTCCCGGTTTGCGCCAGCGATTTAAGAAGAACTTGCTGACGTTATTTTCGGGTCGGATGTTCTGGGCATCCATCACCGCATCGCTAGCTGCGTTGTAAATAGCAAACAGGCGAATTTTGTTACCGAGGCTGTATGCGAAGTTTCCGTTCAGCCGGATATTTTTCCAACGTAACGTGGTATTCAAGTTCCCCGATATGGTTGGTTCACGTCGTCCGGAGGGAGTCAGGACACGAGTATATGTGTCGTATTTATTCAAACCGCGCAATATTTCGGGGTTGTCTGCATAATCGTCGAACATCGGTCCGCCATTCACAGGACTCAGCCCGATGAATTTGTAGGAATAAAAAGTGCCGATCGGTTTGCCTTTCACGAGAGCCGAACCGTTGAGGAAGTTTGAAAGTTCATACTGATCGACATCCACTTTGCTCTTCATTTTATTGAACGTTTTGGAAATAGATGTCGATACGGACCAGAACCAATCTTGAGATTGGTACGGCATGAACGTCAGAGAAACATTATACCCGTGATTATCAATATCACCTTGATTTACTTGGTAAATATCATTGGGAACCCCGTTCATCATCGCGATGGATTTATCCATAAAAGCATCCTCCGTGTGTTTCCACCAATACTCGGCTTCTATCATCACTTTTCTCTGAAACAGTCCAAGTTCCATGCCTAAATTGTAAGAAGTGGTAGTTTCCCATTTTAAGTTCGGGTTGGGATAGCGTGAAACAGAAGCCACGTTCTCTCCGAAATGAGAATTTAGCGGTTCTTTGGAGATAATCATCACCGGACTTTGATCACTGAGCATATTTCCTTGGTAACCAAACGATGCTTTCAGACGGAGAAAGTCCAACCACTTTGTCTCTTTCAAGCCGGGTAACTCCGAAATGTTCCAGTTGGCAGAAGCCGACCAGATGGGCAACAGTTTGTCGTTACTTTGGTCTCCGAATGCGTTGGAGCCATCCACGCGAGCATTGGTATTCACGGTAAAATAGTTGTAGTAACTATAAGATATGGAAGCATAGCTTGATATGGTATTACTTTTACCATCAGTCATTCGAGCGGGATTTTGTAGCACCCACTGGGCATAATCGGGAAATTTCTCATGATCAATGTCATTCACAAAACTCATGCCCCGGTCTTTGTAATAACCACGTTCGGTGCGTGAATAACCTCGGTTGCGGGTAGAACTCATTTCAAAACCGATGGAACCGTTAATGTTATGCTGATCTGATTTGCCGAAAGAGTAGTTCCCGTCCAACTGTAAACGGACGGTATAAGAGTGATTGTCCGATTGATTGTGTGAAAGTTCTCCTCCATAGGGCAAGAGGCTTGTTCCCCCGGTATAGGTAGGATTACCTAGATAATCCGGTTCACCTTCGGTTCTGGGTGCTGGCAATATACCATATTCTGTACCTCGTAATTTTGCGGCATAGTTGGTTTGCTCTCCCCACCAGCTCTCCTGAATCGTATTCGATGTCTGGTAGGATGCAATAACATTAGCTTTCAGCCAGTTTATCAGACTGAATTGTAAGTTTGCCGTAACAGATAACGCAGAACCACGCTGGTTGTAGGAACTGTTTTCCAATTCATTGAGAATATTGTATCGATAATATTCCGGACTAATGGTTCCCCATTTTCTTTTCTGAAAATAAAAATATTCCCCATTCTCGTCATATGCGGGTAACGCCCGGGTGGTTTTATAGGCATAATCCATCGGAGATAATTCCTGTTGATAATACTGACGGGTAGAGACATTCCCGTTCACGTTCAGCGAAGCGTTGAACCAGGAAGTGAGGTTCGTGTTCATTTTCATCGTGGCTGTGTAGCGTTCGTTGTTACTGTCCCAAACCACATCATTATCACGAGTGTAGCCGATCGAGGCATAATAAGTTGCTTCAGACGAACCTCCGGAAATACTGATCGTGTGAGAATGTGATACAGAGTTTTTAGTTAATAAATCGAACCAATCCGTGTTGATAACACTGAGACGTTCCACTTCTTTCTCGAATTGTTCATCGGTTAGTTCGTGATTATATAATTGATTTAATAGCCCCTCGTAACCTACCATGTTTATGTCATCCGGAAATGGATAGTGTTGTGCGACCAATTCACGGGAAAATTGCATACGTTCTCTGGAATTCATCACGTTAATGGCCCGGTCGTTATAAGAAGGGCGTTGACGAAAGGTGGTCGTTAAATTGTAATTAACAATGGGGCGTCCGATGCGTCCTTTTTTGGTGGTTACCACGATAACCCCGTTGGCGGCACGAGTACCGTAAAGAGCGGTTGCGGCGGCATCTTTCAGCACGTCAATACGCTCGATGTCTTGCGGGTTGATTCCGGCAATGGCGTTACCGATACGATTAATGTAATCAGGATCATTCAAGTCTGATGCCGGTACATCAACGGGATCCTGCATCACGATACCATCCAGTACCCACAACGGTTCGCGGTTACCAATCAACGTGGAAGTACCGCGAATACGTAACTTAGGTACCACGCCAACTTCTCCGGAGTTGCTCATGAAAATTAAATCGGGAATTTGCCCCTGTAACATCTGGTCGATGGAAGAAACTCCCGGAATATTCAAATCCTCCATTTTCACGGAAGTTACGGAACTGGTGGATTTCCGGCGGTCCACTGTTTGATAGCCGGTGATCACCACCTCATCCATTTGGGTGGCTTCTTCTTCCATCGTAATATGTAATTCGGGTTCTCCTTTCCAAACTATTTCCCGCGTTTTCATTCCCACGAAAGAAAATACCAGTGTTGTTTCCCGGAAAGACGGTAGAACCAGTTTGAACCGACCGTCTTTATCGGATGTCACTCCCGTGGTTGTCCCTTTTATTATAATGGTCACTCCCGGCAATGGCGATTTATCTTTATCTCGGATAATTCCTTGAACGACAGCTTTATTATTTTCTTGAGGTTTGATGATTACCGTTTGTTCATTGAATACAAAATCGAGTTTCGAATCCTTGAATACTCGTTTAAGTAAAACCTCCACTTTTTCGTTTTTTGCTTGAACGTTGAGTTTCCCGATATGTTCGAAATTCCGGTGATTATAGACGAAAAACAAATCTGTCTGTTGCTGTATAGCCTGAAAAAGTTCCATCACCGTACACTCTTTCAAATCTAATGTAACGTGCTGTTGTTGGGCTGAGGTATGTGCCGATACACTTAAACCGCCCAAAGTCAGAAAGATTACTACTACTAATTTCATCATTTTTCCAATTTCCTGTGGCCAGATTGTTCCTGGCCATCGGATGGTTCGATTTTTTTTCATACTTTTGGAATGTTGATTAATACTATAAATACTTGACAAAATGTTATTTTAAGGTTTTGATCATTCCGGGAGAAAATTGCCGTTTTTCTTCCGGATTTTATTTCAATACCCGACGATAATTTTATTTTGTACCCTCTTAAAATGTACGTATGAGGTTTGCTCTATTTTTTGGAGAATGGACATAACTGATTCTCCCCGTGGTAAATATCCACTGAATTTTTCCTGTTTTACTTTCTGGTTTTGGTATTCCACCTGCAGATCATACCATAATGACAACTCCTGCATAATTTCCTCTATAGTCGCTTCTTCAAAGCAGAATCGTCCATGACGCCACGCGATATATTTTTGGATATTTACTTGTTCTACGGTGGTTTGTCCGGAAAATACATCTGTCGAAGCCATTTCTCCCGGAGTTAAAATATATGGAATGCCTTCTTTGAACGTAACTTGGACTTTCCCTTCTACCAAGGTTGTACGTACATGAGTTGGAATCCGGGTATTGACATTAAATTCTGTCCCCAACACCGTGACGGTCAATTCACCGGTATGTACGATAAACGGTTTCCTTGTATCGTGGCTTACTTCGAAATAGGCTTCACCATGTATTTCCACTTCGCGTACATTTTTTTCGAAGTTTGTCGGATAACTCAAGCGTGTATCCGAATTCAACCATATTCGGGTACCGTCACTCAATACCAGACGATACTCCGCACCTTTTGGTACTTCTATTTTGTTATATCCGGATTGCTCGCTTTGTGGTTTCTCGGGGGCTTTCTCGTAAATAAGGGTGCCTTGGTCTTTAACAATCTTGGCGCCGTCGACCTTCAAGACATCCGATGTTGCTTCAGATGACAAGTTTAGGACTTCTCCGGAGGCTGTTGTTAAACGTACGGTACCCCGGTTTGGTTCTTGTGCGAAAATTTCTACGGTGTTATGCGTTTTGTTTTCCATGTTAAACCACCAGTATCCACCTCCTAAAAACAGAAATAGAACGGCAGCAGCCACTGTCAGTTTTAGAAATATACGCTTCTTTTCCTGGCGTTTACGTGTAGTTAGTTTTTCTTGAAATGCTTGGCGCCAGCGATCGAAGTCCGCGGCGTTGTTATCCATGTTGCCGATACATTTGATTTTATCATACAGCACTCGATGCTTTGGAGTCGCCTCTAACCACTCGTCGAAGCATTTTTTTTCTTGAGGTGTTAGTTCCTTATTTAAACTTTTTTCAATAATCCACCAATCTATCATAGTGTATAAATTATAAGCTGTGGCACAACCCTGTTAAGATAGTCCACAGGCCATTTTTCAAGGGCTTCTGCAAGGATTGTGTGGTTAGTGTATGCACAAACCTTTGATACAATCTCAATAGCCTCGTCCATCAGGATGCCCTTCTCCTGAAGGAGACGGATAAGCTCAGGAATAACCATTGATGGATGTGTATCGTTAATCTGAACTGCTGCATAATCAGCAAGGTCATGTAAATTAGAGCCCTTTGCCTCTGCCTCTGCAAGGATAAGTCTTGCTGCGTTTGATACCATGAAATACTGCTGGTATACACGAAGAAGACGTCCTTTATCATCTGAATCATCAGGATATAAGAATAATGTAAGGTTCTTCTTGATATCATCCTTGTCAAAATCAATTGTATCTCCTACGATTGACTCATCAACTGACTCGATGTCGAATAAGTGAAGCTTTGTTGTACGGTTGTTGTATCCAACTACGTCGATATCGTAAAGTCTTGACTGTACTGTGAATCCGCCAAAGCTTACAGGATATGTGATATCTGTCTTTGTAAGCCAGCTCTCTTTTGTAATCCATGGGTTTGGAGTCTCCTTCTGGAGATTGTTCTCAAATACCTGCTTGAATAATCCGTAGTGGTAGTTGAGACCTACACCGTCTCCGTTGAGCCCGAGTGTTGCGATTGAATCTATGAAGCATGCTGCAAGACGTCCAAGTCCACCGTTTCCAAGTGAAGGTTCAAGCTCGATTTCCTCGATTTCAGCAAGTGACTTTCCGTTCTTCTCAAGAGTCTCTTTAACTTCATCGTAGATACCTAAGTTGATAAGGTTGTTTGATAAAAGCTTTCCGATAAGGAACTCTGCTGAGATGTAGTAGAGCTTTTTCTTTCCTTTGTTTGAAACCTTTTTCTCTGCCTTGTCTTTTACAAGCTCAAGTAATGCGTAGTATACTTCCTCGTCTGTACTAACGCTGATGCCCTTCTGAAGCTTTGTTTCGATTTCCTGCATGATTGCCATTTTGATTTCCTCCCAAATCTGTTATCATGTGTACACGCCAATGTGTCAAATTAACTAATTTTCTTTTAGCGTGCTTAACTTCTTTGTGTCATTTGATGAATCAAGTATAATCCATTACACTGCACAATTCTTGCAATATACAGTCGAAAACTTGCACAATCCTATCATTTTTCGGTATTTTTAGTGGCTTTTTAAGAAATAATATGCTAAAATATCATCATGAATATATTAGAATATGAAAATTATCACGAAGACAAAACACATGTGGAGCTTACGTTCCCATACAATACCTACCTGTGCTCTATTCCTCTTGATTTTTCCGGAGTTCCGCTGCACTGGCACGACGACATGGAGCTTATCTATATAAAGAAAGGCTGCGGTCATATATCTGTGGATTTTAAGGAGTACCATGTCACAGCGCCAAGCCTTGTGCTGATTCTGCCGGGACAGCTTCATTCTATAGACCAGTATATGGATGAATCGATGGAGTACGAAAATATCATATTTTCCCTGTCGATGCTGCTTCCCGGAAAGTACGATTACACCAAGGAGGATTTTCTTACACCTCTCTTATCCGGCAGATTCACAGTTCCGACTGTTTTTACCCCGGTATATCCATACTACGAGGATGTCGTGGCTCCAATAGATGCATGCGATGAGATTTGCAAGACGATGCCGCAGGGCTACCAGCTTTATATAAAGAGCAAGCTCTACGAATTCTTTTTTGTGCTTGATAACCGCTGCCGTAATCTGACTAAGCCGCTTAAGAGTAAAAAGACACTCGATAAGATGAAGGTTGTGCTCAAATATGTGGAAAATAATTATGCCGACAAAATCTCTATCGCTGATATCGCTGATGTAGCCGGGTTTTCCGAGTCTCATTTTATGAGATATTTTAAAGAAACCATGGGCACATCGTTTGTTGACTATTTAAAGGACTACCGCCTGACCATGGCCGCATACGATTCATCGCCCTGCTTGCGGGCGATGAATC
>OGZA01002093.1_pt1 | contig 12706 bp, 9 predicted proteins | sample 1576591 | NCBI WGS metagenome assembly OGZA01 (sample SAMEA3541565, study PRJEB24748) | human gut metagenome | biome: human gut; feature: human-associated habitat; material: faeces | place: China | collected 2012
GTTTTGTTTTTTAGTGCTTTCTGATAAGCGGCAAGAAAAAATTCCTTTCCCTTATACGCCAGCTCACTGGAATTATTTGCAGAAAGACCAGCATTTTTTGCCAAAGAGAGGAGCAGACAGGTCGCTTTGGGCAGCTCAAGGATATGCTCCATCTGCGCAGTGTCCGGAATCACTTCCGCATTTGCGTTATCGGGCTGCGGCAATTCGTCTGCCGGAGTCTCCTTTGCTGGTGCAGAAACTTCGGGTGTCATTTTTGAAGCAGCCTCAGATTTTCCAGACTTGGGCAAAGGTTTCGGCTCCGTATAGACCTCAGCAATAAATAATTCATAGGAATCGATGCACGAAAGTTTTCCTGCCGCTGCAAGTCCCACATAAATCGCAGCCGCCCGTGAGGAATCGCCATAATACTTTTTAGAATCCGCTGCGGCAGCAATATCAGAAAAAGCATTATATCTGCTCAGCGGCTCCGCCTTTTCCGGGAACTGCTTCAACGCACGGCAGTAGAGCCACTCAAAGAACGAATCCATGTACGGCTCTGTCGGATACTCGTTTCCTTCCAGAGAGTAACGTAGCAGCTCTCCACTGGTTCGCAGCCGAGTGTCCTTATGGACTTTGGATGGCGCACAGGTCAGAAGGTCAGCGAATGGCCCACCATGTTCAAATACCTTGGCGGCTTCAAAAACCGTGCTGATGGGTACATCCTGCGCAACAGAATCCAGATGCAGCAAAAGCCGCAGAGAAGAAACAGCTTCACCCTCCGGCTGAACGGATGCAGAGCTGACTTCCAGAATCGAAACATCAGGGTCTGTTGTATGGACGGCATCATGGACGGCACGGATATTCTGCCGCTTGCTGCCTTTTATCCATGTGAATGTCACCGGCTGTTCTCTGCAATAGGGATAGCCGGATATGGGAAAACAAATGGTTCGTGTTGCCATGAACACCTCCAACTTTTTAGGACAAACAAGTTTATGTAAATCAAGTATAGCACAATCCCGGATGTGCTGCATAGCACTATTTTCTGCTTCCGGGAATCCATCTGTGCAAAAAGTGCCGATACCACAGGCATCGGCACTCAGATTAAAAAGCATTTTTCAAAAATGTGCAGCCTGCATCCACCGGATGCAGAACACAAGGGGTTTGGGCACAGCCCAACAAGCATTTTGAATTTGGATTTGAAAAATCTGATTCAAAAATCGCGAGTTGGTACCAGCTCGCCCTGCTTGCTGCTGCAGAGTTTTTGTTATTTATATTGTGCTGCCTGCAAATTAAACATCTGTGCATAAAGCCCTGATGTATCATTTATCAAAGTTTTATGATTTCCCTGTTGAACGATTTGTCCTTTATCAAATACCAGAATACTATCGCAGAATATACAGCTCGCCAGACGGTGCGATACGAAAAAACTAATCTTTTTAGTGGATAATTCTCGATACTTTTTATAAAGTAGATTTTCTGCATTTGCATCTAAAGATGAGGTTGGCTCATCCAAAATCAGTATGGATGAGGGTTTGTAAATTGCACGTGCCATGGAAATCATTTGTTTCTCTCCTGTTGAAAAATCAATTCCAGTTGCATCAATCAATTTTGATGCAACAGTTTCCACTCCATCAGAACATTTTAACAATTTGCTATATAAGTTCAGTTCCTTTAAGATCTTTAACAGTTTTTCACTATCATAAAAATTGGATGAAACAATATTTTCTCGAATAGAAATCGGATAAATATTAAAGTCTTGAAAGACTGCACTAAACATCGAAAGATAACTTGAATAATCATATTCGCGGACATCTTTTCCATCTAAAAGAATCTTACCATTAGAAGGTTCATAAAGACGTAGAAGTAGTTTGATAAAAGTCGTTTTCCCTGCACCATTTTTTCCGACGATACCAATCTTTTCGTCTAATAGAAACTTTATGTTGATGTGATCTAATGTATTGATTTTGGATTTTGGATAGCGAAAACTAACGTCTTGAAATTCGATGCAATGTGGTGTGGTTGCTTTTTCTTTTTTCGATGTTTCAAATTCTTTACTGGGAAGATCCAAGAAATCAAAGTATTCGCACACATATAGTAGATTTTTTTGAATTTGAACAAGGTTCTGAACAATCAACATTGCATTTGTGGAAAAGCTGTTTGCCGAATTTACATACATCGTATATTCGCCAATACTTATAAATCCAGCTAAGGCCTTATTCACAACAAACATCTGCACACATATAAATTGAAGCATTATTAAAAGTCTTTTTAGAATAGAATATTGCGCGGTTGTTTTACCTTCTGTTTGCAAAATTGAAACACTATCAGAATTATAACTGGTTACTTTAGAAGTGAAAAAATCATAAGTGCTATAGATTCTAACATCTTGTGCATTTTTGACGTTATACATCAAATCATATACCATCCGAAATCGACGGTTCAGAGGTATCCACTTTTTCCAATTTTCAAGTTCGATATTAGAAAGTTTTTTTTCAATAAAAAGTGTTCCTATAATTGTAACAATGAGAATCAGAAGAACAAATGGGCTAATTGATACAATAAGATAAAGCGTTCCTGCTACAACAATCACAGACGAGATGATGGAAATTATCTTGAGATTAATATCAGCGATTTTTATGCCATTGTTTTCCTTAATGCCTTCGATTGCCCGATCACGCTTATCTAACACTTCTGGGCTTTCTAAATATGTATAGTCCAAGTGCATAATGCGGTCATTTAGATTTGTCTCAAAGTCGTTGTTAAGTTTGTTACCAATAATCGTTAGTTCTTTTTCTAATCTATTGACGAGAATCTGACACGAATAGTAACTGAGTAAAAACATCAAGCATAAAAGACTCAACTGAATCCAATTTCTGTTGGAGACAATTGTGTCTGTCAGATAACGAATAAAGAAAATATAAATAAACGGATTCAAAATTTCGAGCAATGCGAGTCCTATACTAAGCCGGATGTATTGTGGATTGCTTTGAAACATCATTTGATAAATTCTTTTAATTGTTCGAAAAGACTTCATTGCACCATCCCCTTTTCGTATAAATCCGACTGTTTATGGAATAATTTCGCATATCGTCCCTGAGCTGAAAGAAGTTCTTGATGTGAACCAATTTCTTTGAGTTCACCCATTTCGATATAAATAATTTTATCATAGTCTTTTAGTGACGATAACTTATGTGTAACAACAATAGAAGTTCGATTCTCTGTGAAACTATGAATTGCATCAAACATTTTTCTTTCAGAGAAAGCATCCAGAGCTGCCGTTGGTTCATCTAACAATACGATTGGTGCATTTTTATAAATAGCTCTTGCAAAAGCTAACTTTTGCACTTCGCCTCCTGAAAGTTCAACACCAGAATCATCCACTATCTTTAATAACATCGTTTCTTCTTTTGCAGGGAATTTTTGGACAACTTCAGTAAAGCCAGAAAGGTTCATACATAGACGCATTTTCTCTTTATCTATAACAGAAGACATGGCAATGTTTTCGGCAATTGAAAATGAGTATACCTGAGCATCTTGGAACATGGTAGAAAAAAGCGAGTAATATTCCAATAAGTTGAAGTCTTGAATATTCTGTCCATTTATAAGAATTTTCCCCTTAGAGGGAGAGTATAACCGCATTATAAGCTTTAGAATCGTACTCTTACCACTTCCATTCACTCCAATCAATGCAATGTGCTCTCCACTATGAACGGAAAAAGAGAAATCTTTAATCGCATCATGCTTTGCACCTGGATACCGAAACGAAACATGATCAAATTCAAGAGAATGGAATGTTTGCGGAGGACTATATTTTGAAATTTGCTCAGATTGTTGCTTGGAATCAATGAACGAGCGAAAGCACGAAATCTCTTGACTATTATTTTTTATATCAGACAGTGTAGTCAGAAGTTCTTCAGAACACAAAAGAACTTTATCAAAGACTCCAATAATTGTTATAAATTCAGCAACAGAAATCACGTTACCAATAACACGCCATAGAACAAAGGCATAGGATAGTGATTCAAAAACAAATATAGAGATTTTTGAGTCAAAATTGTTTTTGAATTTTGAGTCTTCAATTTTACTGAACAGCAATTCATGTTGATTCAAAATATCACGAAAATGACCTAACAATATTGAGGAGAAGTCAAAAACGCGAATTTCTTTTCCATACTTAAAATTCCAAAAAGAAGAATTAAAAACCTCTTTTTTGCGCTCAACATCTTCACTAATAATATAATTGTTTTTGAACTCTATCTTTTTGTAATTTTTTAAAAAGTAATGATTCACAAAAGAACAGATCAAAGATGGAATGATTGTAACCGGTGCAATCTTAGTCATAATGATGACACACATAGCAACAGAAGAAAATGCCGCTGCCATTTTAGAAAGGTTAATCAATATTCCTGCAAAACCTCGTTTGTTATCTGAAGACGCTGCACGAGCAAGTTCTAATTTTTTCAACTGTTCTATGTTTTCGGTTGATGGATAGTCAAGCATCATTGACTTTTTACCCAACATGGATAAAAATTGAAATCGAATTTCTACAACATTAGGCCAATAGAGATTCCATGAAATATCTTCTGATATTGAAACAATAAAAACACCTGTACCCAGCATCAAAATTGTAAAAAGTGCATTTTTTTGAGTTTCTGATTGCAATAAGAGGTCTAGAAGCAACTGGACTGTTATCGCACTTAGAAAAATTTGAGAAGCCTTACTAATTGTATAAATTGCAAGGTTAAGTGTCAATCCAATACGCTTTTTTCCAATCTTTGAAAAAACAAATTTGAAATTGTCAAAAAGAGAATACGAATCTGATGTATCATTCATATAACCTCCACAATATTATATGACCGAAAGTCAATGGCTTTTCAGATATGAAACAAATCCAGCGATAAAATCATTATTACTATGCGCTAGTTTTCGATAATAACATCCATCTCCTTGAAAATAAATGTATTTTCTTTCCGGGATATAGCTAAAGATGCTTTTTTCTTTGATTTCCAGTGGCTTAAATGCATATTGGGAAATTTTCTCAAAGATATCGCCATCTTTAAGATTTCCAATAGTTAAATCATGGTTAATACGGCAAGTTTTATTTACAATTCCATGATTATCAATCGTAACGAATGACTGACATCTTCCGTTCATCATGCACATTCTAGGATGAAGACTATTTAAATTCATTGTGTAAGAATGAGGAATACCAGTCCGCTTTAAGAATAGATTTGTTTGATTCAAAACATCCCTCCATTGCGAACGTGTTATGAAGAAATTGCTATCCATAACAGGAATAAGAGTGTACGCATATGGATTTAAATGTTCTATAAAATCTAGAATCTCACTAAGATGGTCAATATTGTTACTTGTTAGCGTACAAAAGATTGCAAATGGAACGTTATTCTTTTTCAGCAGTGCTAAGTTGTTGACCATCTTATTGAATTGCTTTTCATCATCAAATCGTTGGTTGTTTAAAGTATATGTTGGACCATCAATGCTGACTCCAATATATGCACCATACTCTTTTATCAAATCAGTATACGCTTGATTTAGAAGAGTACCATTAGTTTGAAATATATTCATGTAGCTTTTTTTCGCCAAATGTTGTTTTTGAAATTCAAAAACCTCTTTATATCGTTCCACTCCCCATAATAGAGGTTCTCCACCATGCCAAGTAAATTTGATATGTTGGAATCTATCGTCTTCTTCTAACCCCAAAACAAATTCTTTAACAGTCTTAACTGAGATGGGATCACCGCAATATTTATCTGAATTTGTAAAACAATATTTACACTTTAAGTTGCAGCTATCACCCATCGGCTTTATAATAAAGTTAATCGAATCAATCAATTTTATCCACTCCTTTTTTTAAGTAAATTTCATGGTAAAATAAATCAACTGCTTTTTCAAAGAAATTTTTCCGGCAATTCACATTCTTTGTGCACTCTTTTCCGTTGACAGATAGTTCATATAAACATCCTCCCCAGCATCCTGCTAAAAAGTCACAATTTCGACAGTGACTTCTTAAAAGATCTAGCCTATTCATCTCTGCTCTTGTGCTCAAACTTTTTGAACGAGTAACTTGGCTAAAGTTTCCTATAAACAATTCGTTCTTTTGGAAATTTGAAATACAACAAGAACAGTTTCCATCTGGATCAATTAAAAAAGAATTTGGAGCAGTTGCCATACATGGCGTATTAAAGATTTTACTGCGGTATTTTATATTTGCATCTACTAGTTTTGAAATTATGGTAATATATGCTTTGGCAAGTTCTTCATCTGTATTCCGATAGTTATAGGAATAATGAGAATTATGTGTCCCTTGAATTGCCTCTACAAGAATGACAATTTTACCAATATATTGTGGTTGGACAACCTCCAACAAATCGTTCAAAAATATATCAAACTCATCCAAATTTTGCTTGTCGAAATTATATTTGATGTTTACTGTATCAAATATACTTAAAAATGTATTCAAATTTTTCAGAATAGTTGTATATGGATCCTTTACTGAAATATTTCGTGACCGGCGGCGGCGATTATTCATCTCTTTTGGGCCATCGAAAGTAACTTGCACGCATGTAAGAGAATTTTGGTATAACTTCTCCAACAAAGACTTATTGGCAATAAGCCCATTTGTCGTCATTGAAATCGTCAAAAGAATTTCATTATCTTTACAGAATTCGTGTAACACTGTTGTAAATTTGGCTACAAGCTGCTCTTCCAATAAAGGCTCTCCGCCAAAAAGTGTACAGTGAAGTTTTTTAATGCCATTTTCGATGATATATTTTTCTATATTATGGATTACTTCTGAAAGCGTTTTTTCATTTATAGGGTGCCGAATTGTTCCATTTTCAAAGCAATAGGCACACGCCAAGTTGCAAGATGTTGTAATAGTAAGTACAACATACATTTCTTTTTCATTGATTTTATTTCGAATTGTATCTAAAACATATACAGAATCACCGGAAAGAGAGTACCGACTTTTTTCTGTTAATTGTTCTGGATGAATGTACTTTTTTGTCAAAACATCGAAGTAGTCATTTTCGACTTTATGCAAAAACATATTATATTAACTCCTATTTACAAACAACGGGGCCAAGACTTTTCAGAGAATGTCTTAGCCCCGTCACTCTACAGTATGTTTGTTTTACAGACGACAGCCTTCATCCCAGGTATCATTCTCGCTCCCATCGGCGATTTCGAGCAAAACCTGACGAATTTCTTCTTCAGAGACACGTTCGATTTCGGTGGACATAGTCTTTTCTCCTTTCATATCAATTCACAAGCTTTCAAACAAGCTTTCAAATAATATATTCTATCATTTTCTTTGCGGCGTCAACAAATTTGTCACCAATTCCAGAAATGATAGCATAAAGTCGCGTAATATCTTAGGGTGTATCTGAAAAGTAAAAAAATAGCCAAAAGTACAAGAAAAAGACATAAATAAGTGGTAGCCCAAAGGCAGAAAGAGGCAATCAGCATGAAAGTCTGCCGTTATGAACTTACCGGTAAGGAATGGGAACCGATCCAGCCAATCGTCCCAATTGCCCATACAGGCCGTCCGCAAAAGGCTATCCGTGCACATTTGAACGGAATCATGTGGCTTGCCCGCAGTGGCGCACGATGGTGTGATCTCCCGTCGAGATTCGGCCCGCATCAGACCGTGTAGAAGCATTTGGCACAAATGCGCAACCTGCATCCGGCGGATGAAGTTCACAAAGGATTTTGGACTATCCCAACAAGCATTTTGCAACGCAAAAATGGCGTTTGTATATACGGACGCCCTGCTTGCAGAGTTATTTTTAAAGATGAATCAATTGCGTACAGTGCGCATCAAATGAGTCATCATGGGAAACCGCAATAATTGTCATATTATATTTCTGAGCAAATGTCAGCAATCGGTTTACCAAAACGCTTTTTGTCTTTGAATCGAGCGCACTGGTGACTTCATCCAAAAGAATGATCTCCGGTCGACGCAATAACATTCGGGCAAGACCGATTCGCTGCCGTTCACCTCCGCTGATATTGCTCCCATCTCCTTGAATCTGGTAGGATTGATCTCTTCCTTGAATGAAGTCCTGTAATACGCACACATGAATTATTTCCTCAATCCATTCTGGATAAAAAATATCTCCCAATACGAGGTTTTCATACAAGGTTCCATCGATCAGCGCAGGTGTTCTCTCCACTAACAGCACCCTGCAGTGGTAATCTTTCAAATCAAAATTAGAAATCAATTGATTGTTATACTTTATACTGCCACACAGCCCGTCCGCTGGAATCAACCTGGACATCAATTCGATTAAGGTCGTTTTTCCTTTACCACTGGCAGCTTTGATCAGCACCAAATCTCCCCTCTTAAACTGAAATTGCAGACCAACAAGAATTTTATCACCACAGTCGGTATACTGGAACTCGTGAATCTCAACACGCATTTCCTCGAAATCCTGCATGAGATTTCCACGATGCTCGTCAGCTTTTTCTGTATACAGGGATTTTGATTTTGCATACATTTCGGATGCTTTCTTTTGATCTGCAATCAAATCGGTCAGCAAAATGATCGGACCATTTAATTTTTGAGCGATAAGCATCATCGTGATCGCATCGCTCCCAGTTGCTTTTCCAAGCTTGGCAAGCAAAATCGTTGAGACAAGAACAATAACGGGCAACGTGTTGATCATGAATGTCAACATTGCATTTCTCAAAGCGGTATACCGGCTTAAAGGAACAAGTACAGACTGGCTGATCTGGTCATGGAATGTTTTTAACTTGTTGGAGAAGAAAGCCTCATTGTTTAATGCGTAGATCAAATTTCGATTGTTTAAGGTGTCTAGCAATTTCGAGTTTATTTCAGAATATCTGGTTTGCTTTTCGGCTGTATATGCAGCTTCCTTTTGCGCATATAGCTTTGAGAGTAAGAAAATCATGATAATAATGAATACGGTAATCATCGTAACCACTGCATTATGAAGAAGTAGGATCAAAAGATATGCCAGCAGCAGAAATGTTTGAAGAATGGTGTTCACAACACCCGTTGACATCCATTGCGAAATGACTTCCGTATTCCGATTGACTGCGGACACCAAATCTCCTGCTTTTTGGCACTGTAGAGAAGAAAGATTTTTCAGGAAGCAGCCATAGGTATATTCTTGTAATTTGAGTTCGCCAACCCCTTTCAGCTTTCGAAAAAAATATTGATCGGAAAAAACAAGCAGAACAAAAATGACTGCACCAGTGCAAAACAGAACGGAAGTTTTTGAAAAAAGACAAATATCAGACTGTGCGGAATACGCCATCAACCGATCCAGCAGTTCAATCAGGAGCAGATTCCATGCAAATTCAATTAAAAACGAGAGCGAAAATAAACTTCTGTCTTTTTTCAACGAAGAATACACATTCAGCAATTTTTTCATCGTTCACCTATCTTTTACAGTTGAATGATCTGAGAGCTATACGGATCAAACTCTTCCCCATGACAAATAATCACAAGGGTCATTTTATGCTTCTTCGCAAAATCAACGATCCCCTTTGAAACGGCTTCTTTCAGGTCATGGTCGAGTGCACTGGTTGGCTCATCAAAAATGAGAACATCTGGCTTACGAAGCAGGAGTCTTGCAATCCCGATTCTTTGCCGTTCACCACTGCTCAAGTTTTCGCCACCATAAGGTATTGCATACGCAAGCCCATGTTCCGCAACAAATTCCGACAGACCGCATGCCACAACCACTTCATCTATTTCATCGGGAGCTGCATTCCATTCCATCGTTATATTTTCTAACACAGTACCATAAAATAACACGGTGTTTTGTTCGACCATCAGAACTCGTTTTTTATATTCATCCGGATCGAATTGTAAAAAGTCCTGTCCATTATACCTAATATGTCCGTTGATCTGATTGGGTGAAATCATTCGGGTGATTATTTTTGCAAGTGTGGATTTTCCTGTTCCGCTTTTTCCTTTTATTAAAACCACTTCGCCTCGTGAAAATTTGATATCAAGTTCACGTGGTGGCAACGTAGACTGTTCATTGGAAGGGCAGAATCTATTGGATATTGTAATGTCAAAGTTTTTGAATTCTGGAACTTCTTGTTGCAATCCTTTTTCTGTAAGCGAGTCCAAATGGATTGTCTTCTGTACCCTGTTGTATATATCAGTCGACAGATGGTATTGAGAAATATCATCACCGATCGACTGGATGGAATTTGAAATCTTCACCATGGAGTCCATGATAACAATTGTTTCGCCAACCGACGCATATCCATAAAAGGATAAAACGACCCCTAAAAACAAAACCATAAAAGGAAGAACTTCCCCAGAAAAAACAAGCTGAGTAATAAAAACTGCCTTTCTTACGATCACGATTTTTAACGTTGATGTATAATTTTGCTCTACAACTTTTTCGAATTGTTCCTCAAAATAATCTGCTTTGTCCAGCTGTCGAATTGTGTTAATGTTTCTTTCTGTGTTTACGATATACTGGTTCAGAAAGCCCTTCATTTTTTGCCGATTATTTTCTGCTTTTGCAAATGCTATGCTGCAGCTGTTTGCAAGCCAAGAACTAATCAATAAAAAGAAACAGGCAATCAATGTTAAATAGAAATTTATCGACATTATCAGAAAAATCATAAATGCCACATTCAAAACTTCTAATGTTAGCTCTGATTTTCCCGAAGTGTACCATGGCATCATTTTATATGTATCTTCTGTCAGGTTATAGAGCAATGTTCCTTCGCTCTCTTTTGTTTTATGCCACAAAGATTGATTAAAGATTAATCTTTGACCTTCCAGAATACCATCATTATCCAGACAGTTCTTGACGTATGACCTTAAAAATTTAAGCATAAATGTCACAAAAAACAACGCCATCAAAGATCCGAACATAAAATAATTCAAGTTTTTCTGATCAATAAACTTTTGCAGATATATTTCTCCCCAAAATGTACACGGCATATAGATCAAAGAGATAAAAAGATATAGGCATTTATATGCACGTATTCTTCTTGAAAACTTGAACATTATTACTCCTTCTGGTGAATACTATGTAAAAGGTTATTGATTAAGCTGCAATTTCCTATAACACAAGGATGCCTTTAACTTGGGCTTTTATACACAAATACAAGCACCAATCCCACAAACTAAATCGTTCATGGTTTGATGCTTGTATTGTTTGATCATCTAAAGTTCTCAATCGCTTTAGATCATTCTGTTAGCCGTGCTTGCCCCAGCCATCGACTTCCATCATAATGGGTTTCTTATACATATTATCACCTCCTTTCAAGTTTAGAGTAAGTCCAGTTTCTTTAATTGATTCATGAATTCCTCGACATCTGGAGAAACTGTATCAGAAGAAACTGAATACTTTTGACATAATTGATTGATAATTTCTTCTTGACTATTTCCGCCTTCCAGCATTAATAATATTTCGTAACTGATGTTATTCAATATATATACTTTGCCATTTGTGGAGAGAAATCCCGTACTTTCGTCATCTAATCGTGCAGTACATTGTCTTTTGAAATTATGTAATTTACAAATTTTCATTTTCAATTCCTACGTTTATAAAATTTCAGTGGATTATCGGGCATATGGACATCGCCCATCTGATTCAATAAGATCTTTAGTTGCTGCAAATGTGCAGCCCCTGCATCCACCTTTGCACCATTTCAGAATACTACAATTCTTGCAGGCCCCTTTTATATCTTTAATGGAAATATCTCGTAATTGACTAAATACTTTTGAATTTTCCCATATATCAATTAAAGAATTTTCTTTAATATTTCCAGCTTTCAATTCAGGAATAGACGACATCATAGAGCATCCATACACATCACCAAAGGCATTCACAAAGAAATTGTCTTTACCCGCTGTACAACCAAAACTATTTTCAGTAGATGTATAGTACAAATCCTCTTTGACCCAATATTTTATATCTTCTGCCCGACCAGTTTCATATAAAGGCCAATAAAGCTCCCACGGTAATTGTCCTTCCTCGACCGGAACAATCCTCAGCGAAACTGGAAGTTTTTTCTGCTTTTTCAAATCTGTCATCTGCAGAATGAATTGTTTTAGCTCGCCATATGTTAAATAGCAATCTCTGACATTCTTTTTTGCATTGCCTACAGTAGCTAAGAGCATGATTGCTGCTTCATGTATTCCCAACTCATGCATTAGTTCTAATGTTTCCGGAATATAATTCACATTATATTTTGTAAGAGTTATAATCCCATCGACTGCAATGCCGCAATTCATCAGGTTTATGATTCCTCTTTTGGTTAATTCAAATGTTCCGCTTTTTCCACGTGATTTATCATGAATTTGAGCAGTTGGACCATCCAAACTGACACAGATTCTATCAACGTTTGTTTGCGCCAATTTCTTTGCAATAGACTCATCGATCATTGTTGCATTTGTATTGACAAAGTAATTAAAATAGTGCTTATCTGCCAATTTGAGGATTTCGAACCAATCCTTACGTAGAAAGGGTTCACCGCCTTCAAATCCAACACGTAAAATTCCAATTTGATCAAACTGCTCAAAGATATCCTCAAAGTCCGATACCTTGAGCAAATGATTTGAAATAGTCGATTCACATTCAGCTTCTGCATAGCAGAAGTCACACCTCAAATTGCAATATGGGTAGATTGAAAAATCTACGTAGGTTGGGTTTACCATTTGATTTTTCCTTTCCACATTTAAATGCGTCTCAAAATACGTGCAAGT
>OGZA01002094.1_pt1 | contig 12704 bp, 7 predicted proteins | sample 1576591 | NCBI WGS metagenome assembly OGZA01 (sample SAMEA3541565, study PRJEB24748) | human gut metagenome | biome: human gut; feature: human-associated habitat; material: faeces | place: China | collected 2012
GCCTGCAGGATCGTCTCCTGCATGGTGATCTGGGCGTCCTGCGCCTCGGTCAGATCGGCGCGGGCCTGCTGCAGGCTGCCGATGCCGGGGATCAGCAAAAACCGCACATACAGCACGATAAAGGCCAGCATCAGCACGGCATACAAAAGGATCTTGTCGCGCTTGGTCATCGGTGCAATATCCATAACCGCACCCCCCTTACTGCGGCGCTGCCAGAACGCAGCGCAGGTCGATGGAATAGCCGTCATTGTCGGCGTTGTAGCCGGTATAGCTCACGGTCGAAAAAACGCCGCAGCTCTGCAGCGAGCGGATGTAGGTCGGAATGTCGATGACCTGACTGGAGTTGGCGTTGAACTGCAGCTCGCCCGTGGCGGCGTTGTAGCTGGTGAACTGGATCGTGATGGCAGCGTCGCCCGCCGCTTCGACCCGGTGCAGCAGGCTGCTTGTCACAGCAGGGTAGCCGTCCAGCAGGTCGGTCATGCCGTCGGCATACTGCGTCAGAGAGCGGAACTGCGCGGCCGCCTCGGCGTCCTGACTCGAGGCAAGGAACGCCGCACTGTTGTCATTGCACCAGTTTACGATGTCCTGCCGCTGGCTGGTCAGGGAGGCGGTGTACAGCGTCATGGCACCCCAGCCCAGCAGGGCGGCGGCCACCACGGCAACGCCGGGGGCAGCGGTCCGGATGCTGCGGCTGCGCTGCTCACTCTTGGCGGCACCTGCGGCCTTTTGCCAGCGCAGATAAAAGTTGTTTTGTTTCATAGCCATAATTTGTATGTTCCCCTGGCTTGTATAGTTGGTGCGCGGGTCAGCGCGCGATCAGATTGCCTGCGGCGGAGAGCGTCTGCGCAAGGGCTGTGCCCTCAGGCAGCTTGACGGTAGGCGAATCCGGGAATTGCGCCACCCGCAGCGCGAGCGCCTCACAGCCCGGGCGGCAGACGGCAAGGTCATCGGCGTCTGCACCGGCAAAGTAGACGGTCGTGATCGGATTTTCGCTCTTGCCGGCAATGTGGAACTGCAGGATGCCCGACAGCTTTTGTGCGATCTCGGCGCCGGATTCTGCCGAGCCGCGCGGGTTGAACAGGCGGCTGCGGGTCGAGTAGGTGTACTGCCCCTTCACAAACAGGCAGGCCGAGACGGTGTCATCGTCAAAATGCAGCAGCACAAAGGTTTCGCTCTGCAGGGCAGGGATCGTGCGCACCGCCTTGATGGGGGCGGCCAGACCCAGATCGATGCTGTACAGCTTGAAGCCGGCAGCCTTGGCCAGCGCTGCATACCCGGCAATGACGCTCTGCTCCACGCGGGTGGCCAGCACCGTGTCGGCGCGGGTTTTGGCATCGCGGGCCAGCAGCATATAGTCGTCAAGCGGGGCCGTTGTCTCGGCGCCGCCGGACGAAAGCTCATGCGCCAGCACGGCCAGCCGCTTTTTCTCGCTCATGGCGGGCAGGGAGATGACGCGGTGTACGAACTGACTGCCGCCTACGATCAGCGCCACCCGGCCTGTGGGCAGCTTATGGCGGGCAAAAAAGGCCTTGAGCGCCTCGGCGAGGTCGGCCTCGTTGGTAATGACGCCATTGATCAGGCAGCCCTCGGGCAGCTGGACCGCGGCGGCGGCGGTGATCCGTGCGCCCTTGGCGGTGGGGCTGCCCACCGCGGCGTACACCGTGCGGCTGCACAGATACAAAGAGGTAAGTGATGCCATGAGGAACCCTCCGGAATATAGTTTAAATGGCGCCGGACGATGCGCCGATGGTGCCGTAGGACTGGTAGATCGGCACGATAACAGCCGCCACAACGCCGCCGACCACCAGACCCATGATGACGATCATCACAGGCTCCAGCAGGGTGACAAGGCGCTTGGTGGCCATCTCGGCCTCGTAGTCGAGCGTCTCGCTGATCGTGGCCAGCAGACTGTCCAGCTTGCCGGTCTCCTCGCCGACGGCGATGGAGGAGGCCAGCTTGACCTCAAAGCCATCGATCGCGGCGATGGACTGCGACAGGCTGTGGCCGGCGCGGATGCTGTCCAGCGCCGTGCCGAACTGACTTTCGATCCAGCGGTTGCCGATCGAATCGCGCGCAGCGCCCAGCGTTGTGATGATGGGCACACCGCTGCCGTACAGGTTGGACAGGGTGCTGGCAAAGCGGGCGGTGCAGATCTTGCGGTTCAGCACGCCCACGACCGGCGCATGCAGGATAAAGCGGTCCCACTGGCGGCGGATGCGGGGCTGGGCCAAAAGCAGTTTGAAGCCGAAGAAGATCAGCGCCAGCGCCACAAGCAGCAGCGGCCAGTTGGCGCCCACAAAGTCGCTGGCATCAAACAGAAGCTGCGTCAGGAAGGGCAGCTTTTCCATCTGGTCAAACATCGGCTTGAACTGGGGCAGCACAAAGGTCATCAGAATCGCAATGACCGCCACAATCAGCACACAGAGGATGAGCGGGTACATCATGCTGTTGCCGACCTGCTGGTTCATCTTATGCTCGCGCTCATAGTAGGTGGCCATCCGGGTGCAGGCGTGGTCGATGCTGCCGGTGCCCTCGGCGCTGCGGATCATCGCCAGCAGCAGGTTCGGGAACGCCGGTGCGCAGGACTCCATCGCATCGGACAGCGGGATGCCCTTGCGCAGCTCGCCCAGCACGGCCTCGTACAGGGCGCGCTGCTGCGGGTCGATGCTGCGCTCATCCGCCATGATGCGGAAGGCACGCACCAGCGGCACACCGGCAGTCAGCAGGGTGCCCAGATTGCGGCAGAAATCCGCCAGCACGGCGGTCTTTAACGGGCGGAAGGTGCTGCGGACGCGCTTGGTCTGCAGCGCCTCACTCATGTACAGGCCGTCATCGCGCAGCTTGGTGTAGAGTGCCTCCTCGCTGGGGGCGTCAGCCATGCCGCGGACAGTCTTGCCCTGAGCGTTGGTCGCAGTATAACGAAATTGTGGCATAGGGGAGAAACCTCCGAACGGATAGTGAGATCAGGCGGGTGCTGCACCATTACAAAAACGCGCAGTACCATTGCAGGATCGGCTCGCCGAAAAGCATGGCGATTACGATGCCCGCACATAAAAACGGGCCGAAGGCAAAGTGGTCCTTTTTGTCGGCCCTTTTGGCGGCCAGCAGCCAGATGCCGTAAAGGCCGCCGCCCAGAATGCCCAAAAACATTGCCAGCAGCGTGTTCTGCCAGCCGAGAAACAGCCCGGCGGCCGCCATCAGTTTGATGTCGCCGCCGCCGAACGCGCCGTCAATGGCAAGGCAGAGCAAAAGCATCGGCACGCTGACGCAGAACGCCCCGATCAGGTGGGGCAGCCACCCGGCGGGGGAGAGCAGCGTCCCTACAACGCCGCAGACCGCCAACGCGAGATTGAGCCGGTCGGGGATAAGCTGTGTCTCGGCGTCAATGAGCGCAACGCTCAGCAAAATGCCGCAGACCGCCAGCGCGGTGAGCGCCGCCCAGCTCATGCCGAACAGCCCCTGCGTCAGGCTGAGCGCGGTGCCGAAGCGCCGGGTGCAGCCCAGCGCCAGCATGCCGCCCAGCACCTCGACCAGAAAATACCGCACCGGGATGCGGGCACCGCAGTGGCGGCACCGCCCGCGCAGAAGCAGCCAGCTGAAAACCGGCACAAGGTCGGGCGCGCCCAGCGTATGGCCGCACTGCGGGCAGTGGCTGCGCCCCTGCAGGGGGTCCATGCCCCGGGGCAGCCGCCAGGCCACGACATTCATAAAGCTGAACAGCGCTGCGCCCAGCAAAAAACGGATCAGATCCAAAAGGCATTCAAGCAGCAGCATGGCTCGCCTCCGTCAGGTAATGCAGGCGGTCCTCCGCGCGAAAGACACGGTACCCCTCGGCAGCGTCATAGACGGCGAAGATGCTGTTTTCCTGATAGAGCAGCCGCTGCACGGTGTAGCCGTTGTCCGCCACCTGCAGAAGGCACACGCTGCCGGGCAGTGCGCCCAGTGTCTCGATCTCCTCAGCCACGCCATCGGCAAAGCCGTCTGCGGTGGTCTGGTCGGCAAAGGTGCGCCCGGTGGAATAGCACTGCGCGGACACAGCCCCGGCGGCCAGCCGCGCCGCCTTGACCTGGGCCAGCGCCTCCCGCGCGCGGGCCTGATAGCGCAGCTCGGCCGCGCCGGTCACAACGGTATAGATCACAGCGAGCAATGCCAGCAGCAGGGCCAGCTTTTCAGCAAAGGAGGTCCTGGCCCATTTTTCCCCGGTGTTGCGCAGCCAGGCACCCAGTCGTGCTGCCAGCATGGTTTCACTTCCTCTACTTCTATATATAACACACTAACCAGTATACCCTGCAAAGGCTGTATTTGCAAGGAATTTCACGAAGAAATCCCACATTATTGTTGGAATGTAACACGAAATCTGTCAAAATAGTATGTGCCGCCCGTATACAACACTATATTTGGTGTAAATTTGTCGAAATCTCACCACACTTGTTGCGAAAAGATCACAAACCGAGTATAATGCTATCATATATAGTCTTATTATGCCTTACTGTACAAATTTGCAGGGCGCTGCCGCAAATTCCAACGGCCGCTACGGTGTCTGCCGGGCGGGAATATGCGGCAATGCCGTGATATAAACGGGAGCATCTATGGTGCATTGCAACAAGAAAACGCGCAGAAGCAGCGGCTTCACGATGGTGGAGCTTATGGTTGTGCTGGCGATTATGGCAATTTTGGCGGCCCTTGTGGGGGGCGGCCTGATCGCCTATACCCGTCTGGCCCGGTTTGAGAAGAACGAGGCGAACGCCCGCACCCTTTTCCAGACCGCGCAGATCGCCCTGACCCGCAGGGACACAGCGGGCGAACTGGACGATTTCCGCCAGAAGGTGCTGCTGAACGGTCAGGCAGGCGCGCATTTTGACCCCGCCGCGCAGAAGGCCGATGAGCTGAACAAAAATATCTATGCCCTGTATTATGATAAAGTAACAGATACCGACAGCGACAATGAGCTGCTGCGCGAGCTGCTGGGCGATTACATCTACGATGATTCGCTGCTGAATGCAGCCATCTGCGTTGAGATAGACGCCGCCAGCGGGCAGGTGTACTCGGTGTTTTATGACACAAACGCCGACAAGCTGCGTTTTACGGAAACAGACGGCGCAACGAATATTTATAACCGAAGCTATGACCACCGCCGCCATGACAGCCTTGTGGGCTACTATTCAGCCGAGGACCGCGTAAATGTGGTCGAGCTGCAGCAGACCAAGCTGAAGGTCAAGAATCCGCGCCTCTCCAACACCGAAACGCTGACCCTGAGCTGGGGCGGCGATGTGACCCGCGACACGCAGGTGCAGTATGTGGCAACAGCCTACAAATCGACCGATACGGGCAAGAAAAATCCGCTGTTTGAGATCGAGGTGGAGCTGCCGGCAGTCAAGACCAATGAGCCGGTACCGCTGAAAACAACAATCTACAGCTATGATGCGGCTGGCAACGAAACGCCGGTTGAAAAGACCCTCTACTACCCCCTGAGCTACAACAAGGGCAACTTTGTCCTGACGCTGGACGCTATGGCCAGCGCTGATTTGCTGCGCTCCTGCGAGAATGACAGCGGTGAGACGGCAAACAGCATAAGTGTGACCGACAGCAGCCTGTACAGCATCACCCGCCTGATGTCGGGCGGACCGCAGGATTTCTATGTCACGCTGCAGGCCAAGGCACGGGACGACTATTCCGGCAACTATACCCCCAGCACCCCGGCCGACACCAATGTGGAAAACAGCCTGTTTGCAAAAGAGGCAACAGCCACTGAGGGCGAACTTACCTATTTCCGCCATCTGTACAACCTGCGCTGGGCGGACAACTGGGCGTCCGGCCAGACTGCCGCCTACACCCTCACCGCGCAGAGCCTTGGCGCCACCGGCCTGAACTGGACCGGCGGCAGCGTTACGGTCTACTGCCCGGCGCAGGGCAAAAACTTCCCGCCGGAGGCCAAGGTTCCCTCGGCAGAGGAGGCCGTGGCGTGGCCGACCATTCTGACCCTGCCCAAAAATGTGACGCTGGACGGCGGAAATATCACCATCATGAACCTGCAGCTGCGCGGCAGCTCTGTCTCCCAAACCGGCAGACAGGGTAAGGCAGAACTGCTTGACCGTTACATCGGCCTTGTGGGCGAAAATAACGGCGCGATCAAAAACATGACCCTGCGCGATGCCGATGTGCAGGTCAATGTTGAAATTGTGACCCGCGCAAAAGGCACCCTGCCGCTGACCGGGACCACGGCCCTGAAGCCGCTGGACACAAAAGACAGCGCGTACCGCGACATCCGCGCGGTCGGTGCTTTGTGCGGCGTCAACACCGGCACGCTGGAAAAATGCACCCTGACCCACGGCAAAAACAACGCGGTTTCCGCGCAGGTGCTGGCAATGCTGCCCTTTGACGACAACGCCACCGCGACAGCCCGCACAACAGTAAGTGGCACAGCCTATTATGAAAACGAGCCGCGCGGCATTGGCGGCCTCGTGGGCGTTGCCATACCCAAAAACGGCCAGCCGCAAAAAATATCCGCGCTGACGGTGGATGCCAATGTGACGGTAGCCGGTCTGCTGCAGGACAACAGCCCCAAAGCTGCGTACAAAAATCTTACGGAACAGGCACGCTACGCCGCAGCCGCCAGCGGGCAAAACTCGATCTGGCGCAGCATCGGCGTGGGCGGTGTGGTCGGCACGATGGATGCCGCCAAACTGAATCTTGCCGCAGACGCCAGCGGAAAAACCATAACCAACAAGGCCGCCGTCATCGGCAGCGCCTTTACGGGCGGCGTTGTGGGCAACCTCTATAACAGTAACAGCAGCAGTGCGGATGTCCCCTTGACCGGCCTTCAGAACGAGGGTACGGTCAGCGTGGGCGCCAACTACCTTAGCAGCGCCGAGGGTGAAAACAGCCGTGTGCTGGGCCAGTTCTTCGGCGGCATTGCGGGCTACTGCAAAAATATCACGCTGCGCGGCAGCACCAGCACCACCCGCCGCGATATGACCGAAACACAGCTGAAAACCGCCGTCAAGGGCGGGTATGCTAACGATGGCGCACTCACCGATGACAGCCCGCTCAAGGGTGATTTCGTCGGCGGTCTGGTGGGCTTTGCCAGCGGGTGTAAGCTGGAAAATTGCACCACGCAAAAGGGTTATGTGCTGGGCCGCTGCTTTGTCGGCGGCATGGCGGGCGGCTTCAGCGGCAGCCAGCTTAAAATAACCGGCGGCAGCAACAGCAGCACCGTGCTGGGCAACCGCTATGTGGGCGGTGTTGTGTCGGTCAACGGCAGCCAAAGCACGGTCAGCGGCGTTACCAACAGCGGCCTTGTGGCGGGCCTTGGCAAAAATGCGGCCTATGTGGGCGGTATTGCGGGCCTGAATGATGCCGAATGGGGCAGCACCAACGCAGCAAATACAACTGCCACCATTCAAAACTGCGTCAGCAGCATGGCCTCGGACACCGCCACCAACAGCAGCCGCAGCGCCCTGCTGCAGGCGCTGAGCACCTATAAAAATACAAACAATCAAGAAACGACCACCCGCGCGGACTATGTGGGCGGTCTGGTCGGCCGCAACGGCAAAAATGCCGTGCTTACATGGGATACAGATGCAACCACGGTGCAGATCGGCGCGGTTATCTGCGGCAATGATTTTGTCGGCGGTCTGGTCGGCTGCAACGATGCAACGGCGAAAATCACAAATACCAGCACCTCGCTGCTGACCGTCAGCGGCGAGGTCACGGGCGGCAAGGCGGTCGGCGGTATGATCGGCCTGAACCTTGCCCCGGCCCTGCCCGCGGCCGATATAAAGGTGACGGAAATCAGCGGCACGCTTTGCGTGGGCGGTGTCATCGGCGCTAACATGCCGGTGGCCGCAGCCGGTGGAGATGCGTTTACCATCAAAGAAACCACCACATCCGGCAGCACGGCCGGCACATTTACGACCACCGCAAAGGCGGGCCGCATCAAGGCCGACGGTCTGGCGCTGGGCAAGGGCGTCATCATCGCCCAGACCCGGGACGAGGCCAAGGCCGCCGTCCGGGATATGATGGAAAATCACGTCTTCGGCAAGTCCGGCGACCATGTGGTCATTGAGGAATTTCTCACCGGCCCGGAGGTCTCCGTGCTGGCCTTCACCGACGGCAAGGTGGTCAAGCCCATGGTGTCCTCCATGGATCACAAGCGGGCGGGAGACGGCGACACCGGCCTGAACACCGGCGGCATGGGCACCGTCGCCCCCAACCCCTACTACACCCCGGCCATCGCCGAACGGTGCATGAAGGAAATTTTCCTGCCCACCATCGCTGCCATGAACAGCGAAGACCGCACCTTTCAGGGCTGCCTTTACTTCGGCCTGATGCTCACCCCCGACGGCCCCAAGGTCATTGAATACAACTGCCGCTTCGGCGACCCGGAGACGCAGGTGGTGCTGCCTCTGCTGGAAAGCGACCTGCTGACCGTCATGCAGGCGACAACCAACGGCACGCTGGCGGACACGGAGGTTCGCTTCTCCGATAAATATGCCTGCTGCGTCATCACCGCCTCCGCCGGGTATCCCGTCAGCTACAAAAAGGGCTTCGAGATCACCATGACCCCGGAAGCCGCCGCCCACACCTACGTGGCGGGGGCGAAGCTGGAAAATGGGAAGCTTCTGACCTCCGGCGGCCGGGTCACCGGCACCACCGCCGTGGCCGGTTCTCTGGCGGACGCCATCCGGGAAGCCTACCGCCTTGCAAGCGGCGTGCAGTTTGAAAACGCCTACCGCAGAAGCGACATCGGCCAGCGCGCGCTGCAAGCTGGGAATCACTGATAAAATCGCCTTCGGCTGAGCAGCGGGTCTTTTGCCCCCATGCCGCAGGCCGAAAAACGGGAAATACATCCAGTATTCCTCCGTTTTCCGGCCTTTGCCTGAGGACAAAATCCCTCGCTGTCAGCTCTCGCCGATTTCATCAGTGCTTCCCTCAACTCTGAATAAATCACATCAGGAGGAATAACCCCATGGTTTATCGGGTATTTGTAGAAAAAAAGGAAGGTCTGGACAACGAGGCCAAGGGTCTGCTGAATGAGGCCAGAACCTTACTTGGCATGGAGCGGCTGGAAAATGTCCGGCTGTTCAACCGGTACGACGCGGAAAATATCACGGAAGACCTGTTCCGGTACGCCGTGAAGACAGTCTTCTCCGAGCCGCAGCTGGATACCGCTTCTGCGTCCATTCAGCTTCCCGGCGCTTACGTCTTCGCCGTGGAGGCGCTGCCCGGCCAGTTTGACCAGCGGGCGGATTCCGCCGCCCAGTGCATCCAGATCATCTCTCAGGGCGAGCGTCCCCTCATCCGCACCGCCAAGGTCTACGCCCTGTATGGTGCGCTGACGGACGGGGACATCCGGGAATTCAAAAAATACGTCATTAACCCGGTGGAATGCCGGGAGGCGTCTCTGGACGTGCCGGAGACCCTCGCTATCCGCTATGACATCCCCACGGAGGTGGCGACCCTGACCGGCTTCACGAAACTTAGCCGTGACGAGCTGGCGGACTTTATCGCGAACTACGGCCTTGCCATGGATTTGGACGACATCGTCTTCTGCCAGTCCTATTTCCAGAAGGAAGACCGCGACCCCACCATCACGGAAATCCGCATGATTGACACCTACTGGTCCGATCACTGCCGCCACACCACCTTCGGCACCATTCTCGACCACGTGACCTTCGAGGACGCCCTGCTGCAAAAGACCTACGAGGACTATCTGGAAACCCGGAATGCCCTTGGCCGCAGCGAGAAGCCCATCTGCCTGATGGACCTCGCGACCATCGCCGTCAAGCACCTGAAGGCCGCGGGCAAGCTCCCTAAGCTGGACGAGAGTGAGGAGATCAACGCCTGCACAGTGAAGATGGACGTCACCGTGGACGGCGTCACCGAGCCGTGGCTGCTGCTCTTCAAGAACGAGACCCACAACCACCCCACGGAGATCGAGCCCTTCGGCGGCGCGGCCACCTGCATCGGCGGCGCCATCCGCGATCCCCTGTCCGGGCGGAGCTACGTCTACGGCGCCATGCGTGTCACCGGCGCGGCCGACCCTCTGACTCCCGTGTCCGAGACCATCCCCGGCAAGCTGCCCCAGCGGAAGATCGTCACCACCGCCGCCGCGGGCTATTCCTCCTACGGCAACCAGATCGGCCTTGCCACCGGCATTGTGGATGAAATTTACCATCCCGGCTACGCCGCCAAGCGCATGGAGATCGGCGCGGTCATCGCCGCCGCCCCCGCGGAAAATGTCCGCCGGGAGCGCCCCGACCCCGGCGACGTGGTCATCCTGCTGGGCGGCAACACCGGCCGGGACGGCATCGGCGGCGCGACGGGTTCCTCCAAGGCCCACACCCAGCAGTCGGTAGAAACCTGCGGCTCCGAGGTGCAGAAGGGCAACGCCCCCGAGGAGCGGAAGCTCCAGCGCCTGTTCCGCAACGGCGAGGCTTCCCGCCTCATCAAACGCTGCAACGACTTTGGCGCCGGCGGCGTGTCCGTGGCCATCGGCGAGCTGGCCGACGGTCTGGAGATCGACCTGAACGCCGTTCCCAAGAAGTATGAGGGTCTGGACGGCACCGAGCTTGCCATCTCCGAATCCCAGGAGCGGATGGCTGTTGTCGTGGAAGCAAAGGACGCGGCGCGGTTCCTGGAGCTGGCCGCCACGGAGAACCTGAACGCTGTCCCCGTGGCCGTGGTCACGGAAAGCCCCCGTCTGGTGATGAACTGGAACGGCAAAAAGATCTGCGACATCAGCCGGGAATTCCTGAATTCCAACGGCGCGGCCAAGCACATGGACGCCGCCGCCGAGAAGGCGCAGAGCTACGGCAAGACCGTGACCGGCAGCTTCGCCGAGAACTTCCTCGCCGTGGCTTCCGACCTGAACACCTGCTCCAAGCGGGGGCTGTCCGAGCGGTTCGACTCCACCATCGGCGCGGGCACCGTGCTGATGCCCTTCGGCGGAAAATATCAGCTCACCCCCATTCAGGCCATGGTGCAGAAAATCTCCGTGGAGAAGAAGCACACCGACGACTGCTCCTTCATGGCCTTCGGCTATAACCCCTTCATCACCTCCGCTTCTCCCTATCACGGCGCGTATCTGGCTGTGGTGGAGTCCGTGTGTAAGCTGATCGCCTCCGGCGCGTCCTTCGAGGACACCTACCTGACTTTCCAAGAGTATTTTGAGCGCCTCGGCAAGGACCCCAAGCGCTGGGGCAAGCCCCTTGCCGCACTGCTGGGCGCGTTCCGGGCGCAGACGGAGCTGGGCATCGGCGCCATCGGCGGCAAGGACTCCATGTCCGGTTCCTTCGAGAAGCTGGATGTTCCGCCCACGCTGGTCTCCTTCGCCGTCACCACCGGCAAGACCGGCGAAGTCGTCTCCCCCGAATTCAAGGCCGCGGGTCACAAGGTCTGCCTGCTGACCCCCGCCTACGACGAAAACGGCCTGCCCGAAACCGCTTCCCTGCTGGAAACCTTCGATACCGTCACCGAACTCCTTCGCAGCGGCAAGGCCGTGGCCGCCTACACCCCCGGCATGGGCGGCATCGCGGAGGCCGTGATGAAGATGGGCTTCGGCAACGGCTTGGGCTTCGCCTTTGACGACGCGCTGACCCTTGACGAGCTGTTCGGCTACGCCTATGGCAGCTTCGTGCTGGAAATGGCGGACGGCACCGTGGGCAAGGTTCTGGGCGTCACCACCGCCGACGGCAGCTTCTCCTATCACGGAGAAGCCCTGTCCCAGACTCAGGTTCTCGGCGCCTACGAAGACAAGCTGGAATCCGTCTACGCCTGCAACATCCCCACCCCGGTGCAGAGCATGGAGACCTTCTCCTATGAGGCCACCCAGCGGAAAGCCCCCGCCGTCAAGGTGGCAAAGCCCAGAGTCCTGATTCCCGCCTTCCCCGGCACCAACTGCGAATACGACTCCGCCAAGGCCGTCCGGGACGCGGGGGCGGAGCCGGAGATCATCGTCATCAACAACCTGAGCGCCGACGGCATTGCCCGCAGCGTGGAGCGGTTCGCAGAGGAACTGAAAATCGCCCAGATGGTGTTCATCCCCGGCGGCTTCTCCGGCGGCGACGAGCCGGACGGCTCCGGCAAGTTCATCACCGCGTTCTTCCGCAACGCCGCCGTCAAGGAGGGCGTCACCGCCCTTCTGGAGCAGCGGGACGGTTTGATGTGCGGCATCTGCAACGGTTTTCAGGCGCTGATCAAGCTGGGTCTGGTGCCCTACGGCAAGATCATCGACACCGACGAGACCTGCCCCACCCTGACCTTCAACAACATTTCCCGCCACCAGAGCCGCATCGTCCGCACCCGGGTCGCCTCCAACAAGTCCCCGTGGCTGGCGCTGACCAACGTGGGCGACGTGTACAATGTTCCCATTTCCCACGGCGAGGGCAAGTTCCTGGCCTCCGAGGAGCTGATCCGCCAGTTGGCGGCCAATGGCCAGATCGCCACCCAGTACGTTGATCTGGACGGCAATGCCACCGCCGACGTCCACTTCAACCCCAACGGCTCTCTGTACGCCATCGAGGGCATCACGTCCCCCGACGGCCGGGTCTTCGGCAAAATGGGCCACAGCGAGCGCATCGGCTCCGGCCTGTACAAAAACGTCCCCGGCGAGTACAACATCCGCATGTTTGAAGCGGCGGTCAAATACTTCAGATAACTCCCCTTCCTCCATAAAAGGCGCTGTCTCACAAAACCGTGAGACA
>OGZA01002104.1_pt1 | contig 12675 bp, 7 predicted proteins | sample 1576591 | NCBI WGS metagenome assembly OGZA01 (sample SAMEA3541565, study PRJEB24748) | human gut metagenome | biome: human gut; feature: human-associated habitat; material: faeces | place: China | collected 2012
ATTACATTTCTTTATTCTTTTTACAAACTGCTCTTTACCAAAACGCTTTAAATCAAACCACCTCAGTTGTTCCCCTGCCAATTCTCTCGCACGTTCATCCAAAATAAAATCAATATCTTGAATCTGCGACAGGTTGACACACATATCCTCTTCATAACCGGCAACTGCACGGGTCATACGTAACTTATTCATATAATCCAAAGCATCAGATTTATCCGTTTGAGCCCCAGCTTCTGCTACAATCAGATACATTTCAGCGATACGAATCATAAAACCGTCCCGCGTACTTCTATCTTCATCTTTAGAAGCACGTGCAGGGTCTGCAAACTTACATAACTCTAAAGATTGCTTCATGTTTTTAGTAGAACCGTCTGCATTATAAATATCATTTCTGTCAAACAGCTGGTAACGGTTTTCCGCCCAGGCACGTTGCGCAGCAGTTGCTTCCCTTTTAATTATATAAATAGCCGTATCAGCCATTGCCGTGTACTTACCTTTTCCTTTCTCATTATTCATGATCCATAGATGGCGGAAACTGCCACCATAACGTTGATCTCTTTCCTCATCAAACAAGTCAATCAAATAACGGGTTGGCATGTAACGGTTAAACGGACGTCCATACTCTATGGAACGTGTCATACCCGGTTGATCATCATATTTCATGCAGAAAAGCAGATGCGCATTATTTCCTCCATTTCTGATAACCGGTTTATCATCCAATTCCGAATTATACAGCTGATTTGTTGAATAATCGACATACCATATTACTTCATTATTGGAATTTCCATCACTGTTCTTCATATCCCAGATAGAAGCAAAATCTTTAGCCAACTCAAAAGGACCATTGTCTATCACGTCTTTGGCCAAATTATAAGCCTGTTCATACATCTTTGCATCCTTCGTTACACTAGCCCGCGTTAACAGTAGTCTGGCTTTAAGTGCTTTGGCAGTCCATACCGTAACTCGACCACCGTCATTCTGCTGAGTAGATAATTTACTTGTAATAGCCCAGTCCAGATCACTAAACATATGCTGATAAATATCACTTACCGATGTTTTAACCGGATTCATTACGATACTACTTGAAGGCACATCTATGTAATAGGTATCTCCAAATGTTTCAGTCAATATCCAATAATAAAATGCACGCAGTACTCTGGCTTCCGCCTCACGCTTATTCAATGTTGTAGCTAATGTTTCATCTTTCGATGGGTTAGGTACAGTTTCCGCATGATAGATTGCGGTGTTGCACCAGTTTATAGCTGCGTAGAATCGGTCAAAATAAAAGGTACATGCAGAATTGGTACCATCAAGCGACTGCGTATATGCCGCCATATTATTATCCACACATCCGGAAGCTGCTGCTATAATATCCGTTCCAGTTTCACTCAATCCAATGGCATCTTCTTTACCTGCCCAAAAGCGCAATGGGGTATAACATGCATTCACGATGGCATTCAACCCTTCTTCCGTATCATAATATCCCCCTTCGGAAGTTACATCACTATAATTGGTTTCATCTAAGAAACTATCACAACCACTTCCCAGAAACAGCATCAACGATGCTACTAATAATATACTTTTTTTCATAATGTTATTCCTTTAAATACTGAATCGTTTATCAAAAATCCAAATTGACACCAAACACAAGTTGCTTGGTCATAGGGAATGAAATACCTCCTCCACGTTCCGGATCATAATTCTCAATACTACTGAAAGTGAAGAAGTTTTTAGCTGTTGCATAAATGCGTACGCGGTCCAGTCCTATATTCTTCAGTGCTTTTGCTGGAAGATTATAAGCTAAAGTTATATCTCTGATTTTCACAAACGAACCTTTTTCATATTTCAAGGTTGAAGAATATCTGGTTTTTCCGAATCCGTAAAAACGGTTAGGACGTGGAAAATCGTTTGTGGGATTTTCAGGAGTCCAGTAGTCTACATTCGAACTGTTTTCCAATCCGTCTGGTTTATATCCTCTATTAAATTCATAATCGATCCACTGACCTAAACGGCTGTAAATGAAAAACGAAAATTCAAAATCATGAATGGTAAAAGCATTATTGATACCAAAAGTCACTTTCGGACGTTTACTGTAAATAACACGGTCTTCGGGAGTAATTTCCCCGTCATCATTCGTATCCTGTATCTTTATGTCACCAGGAATCTGCCCATTCTTAGCAGCTTCTTCCGCTTCATCTAATTGCCAGATACCAATTTTCTTATAATCGTAAAACACCTGAAACGCTTCACCCACAAACCACGAGTTAGCCTCATCTCTCAGTGCTCCCGATGCCAGTTCTTTTATTTTCTCTTTGTTATGAGAAAGCGTAAAATCTGTGGTCCAGGTAAAATTCTTCTTTTGTATATTTACTGAGTTTAGCGTTATATCAATACCAAAGTTTTCCGTCTTACCAATATTTTCCATCACATCAGAGTAACCATTAGTTGATGGGATCTTGCGATTCATAAGAACATTCCTCGTATATGATTTATAAATGTCCAGAGAACCTGACAGACGATTATTGAAGAGTCCGAAATCCACTCCCAAATCGAATACAGAAGTTGTTTCCCACGTCAGATTCTTATTCGACATAGTCTTAGGATACAGACCACTGGCCAGCTCATTATTGAATGAATAAGTAGAAGAGCCCAAAAGACCTATCGTTTGATAAGGATCAATGGCCGATTGACCGGATTCTCCCCAGCTTAAACGAAGTTTCAAGTTAGATAAATTATCAATGTTCTTCAGAAAAGCTTCTTCATTCATTCTCCACGCTAATGCTACAGATGGAAAATATCCCCACTTATGTCCACTGGCAAGTAGTGAAGATCCGTCTGCACGTAAAGAAGCTGTAAGAATATAACGGTCCATAAACTTATAATTTACACGTCCGAAGAAAGAAGCCAAATTCTCTTCTTGTAAATAACTGTCAATCATAACTTCTTTGGTGTTTGATGCCAGATTATGATAGATATTGCCTCCATAAGTCTGCCCTTTACCTGAAGCCAATGTATATTCTTTACTCTTATAAATCGTACTGGTACCACCCATTATCTGAAAATCATGCTCTCCCAATATCTTCGAATAGGTCAGGATGTTTTCCCAGGTAATACCCGATTGAATAGTATGTTCTTTCAATGATTTACTGTCTTTGCCTTCTCCGTCCAAAGAGTTTGCCGAGCAATAATACCCTCTTCTTGAATTCTGAGCATCAACCCCTAATGTTGTTCTGAAAAGAAGATCTTTTGTGATATTCCAGTTCGCATACAAACTGCCAAAGAAACGGGTGCCTTTCGTGTTATCCTTTATTGCCCCCTCCACATCATCCACCAATGGATTGGTCTGAGAATTGTATCCCGGTGCCGGGAATCTTACCACTTCTCCATTTTCATCATAAGGTTTTGATAATGGAACAATCTTATTACACATATTCAACGGATCACGACGTGTGTTTTGATCCTTATAAGTATACGTAATGCTTGTACCTATCTTCAGGGTTTTCAGTAATTCATGATCCAATGCTACCCTGGCATTCAATCGTTTATAATTATCATTTTTGAAAAGCCCATTCTCACCTCTATATCCCAAGGAGATATTATGTTGTGTCTTGTCTGTACCTCCCGATATGGATAGTTCATAATTCTGATTGAAACCATTGCTCATCATTAAGTCACGATAGTCAGTAGACACTCCTTCTCTAACATATTCCAATTCCTGCGCCACTGTAAAGACCTGATCATCCGGCAAATATTCATTAGTTGTCTGGTCACGGTATGCTTCACGTTTTAACTGTGCATATTCAGCTCCATTCATGATAGATGGATAAGAAGAAATCATATTAACAGAAGCAAAAGCATTCAGAGAAACTTTTGATTTTCCTGTTTTTCCTTTCTTAGTAGTCACGATGATAATACCATTTGCACCACGTGTTCCGTAAATGGCGGTTGAAGATGCATCTTTTAAGACTTCAATAGATTCGATATCCGAAGGGTTAATATCCAGAGTCGTACCATAATCTACTCCATCCACCAATATCAGAGGTTTATTGCTGGCTTTTAATGATCTCTCTCCACGAATAGTGAAACTCAGCTCAGCTCCTGCCTTACCTGAAGAAGAAGTCAGGTCCAATCCTGCAACCTTTCCCTGTAAAGCTTCCAAAGCATTGGTTGTCGGTATAGCTGTGATATCCCGTGACTTTACGGAAGACACAGCACCCGACAAGTCCCTCTTTTTCTGTACACCATAGCCTACAACAACAACTTCATCCAAAGCCTGTGCATCTTCTTTCAAGGTAATAGTAAATGAAGTCTGTTTTCCAACCGGTATAGACTGAGTCAGATAACCGATGTAAGAGACAATTAAAACATCTTTCTCCTTCACATTCGGAATTGCAAATTTACCATCCAAATCCGTAATAGAACCGTTACCGGTTCCTTGCACAGATACATTGACTCCAATCACCGGCTCTCCGGTAACATCTTTTACAATACCGGAAACTTGATGTGTCTGAGCCAGAGACAACAAGCAAAGCATGCTAAACATCAAAGACATACATGCCCTTCGAATAAATACATTCTGATTCATAAAAAAGTGCTTTTAAAATTAGTAAATAAGGTATTTGTTTTTCTATTCATATGAAAAGCTGAAGGTAGCAGGAGTATCTGCTTTTAACACTATTTCCTGCATTTCCGCTTCCCGCAATTGAATTTTTACGTTCTGATCTATTTTAGATAATAAAGTGACTTTCACTTCCTTTTCATTCCATGACAGCTCTTGCACTATAATTCCACCTCTCAAGGCTACTCCGTTTATATGCCCACTGCGCCATTGCTGAGGCTTACATGGTAAAAGGGATATCAGACCCGGTTCCGAGTAAACCAACATTTTCATCACTAAAGACGGGTATCCTCCACAGATGTCCAGATTGAATGTCTTTTTAGGATCGTGGGTTGAAACCATATTATTATTCCAATAACTGTTTCCCAACCAGGTCAGCATATCATAAGCCGTCTCGGATTCACCTAAAGCACACGCAGAGAAAGCCAGTTGAATCATACCGAACGCCATGATTCCGCCATTGTCTTGCCGGCGTATTTCCATCCTACGATTAACGGCCCGCTTACATCCTTCTAGCAAATCCTTATCTTTCATAATAAGGGGATCATGAAAATCATACAGTCCGAATAAGTGAGAAGCGTGGCGATGTTTATGATTGTCCTGCAAGTCCTTCCACATCCATTCTCTGATTTCTCCATTCTCATTCAGCATATAAGAAGGCATTTTGGCCTGCATAGACTCCCATACCGGAATTTTATCCTGATTGACACCCAAAACCTGACTGGCTTCTATAACTGAGCGCAACAAAGCATTAGCTGCCATCACATCCATCGTGGCATTTATACAAGCCTGGCTGGGATGATTTGCCGGATGATTTTCAGGAGAATATGAAGGATTAAAAACATACTTCCCATCAGCCCCTTCTTTCAGAAAGTCTTCATAAAACAAGGCGGCCTGTTCCATGAATGGAAGTGCCCGTTTCTGCAAAAACTCTTTGTCCAGGGTATACATATAATAATCATAATAGAAGAGTGAGTACCATGCCGCTCCGGTCACCCAGAAAGTCATCGGCCAGGTAGCATCAAAATGATTATTTAAGCCATGTGAACTAAAACGTGACGGAACATGAATACCACGGCAGTTATAAAGCTCACGTGCATTCACCTTAAAATCTTCCATATATGCTTCCAGCCTGTCAAACAGTGGCAACATCAGCTCCGGAGTATTAGCCTGCAAATAATGGGAAATGACAACCGGCAGATTTCCATTAGTCGTATAGTCACCGGACCAGGGAGGAGTCATAGTAGCTCCCCAGATACCTTGAAGATTAGGAGGGTTAATGCCTGTGGCACAAATAACATTATAACGTGCAGCATCGAAAATCTTCTCTATTAAAGCCGGATTGGAACCACCTGCTTCCAATAGTTCTTCGGAAGATTTCATACGGTCTTCTTTAGAGACACCCAAATCAATCGATACACGCTCAAATAATTCTTTATGGATTTTTTTATGCGCATCCAGTAATTCCGCATAATTAGTAGGATATAAACTGAGGTCTTTCATCATATCAGGTACTTTCGATATTTCCATATTGTCAGAAGTGAACTCGGCGGTATACACACCATCCGGCAGGGCAGCCGCCGGGGCAGCCTCGGCTGTATCGGGCGTTTCGGCGGCTGCAGCACTCTCGCTCTGTGCGGGGACGGTGCTTTCCGCCGCGGAGGTTGCGCCGCAGCCTGCCAGCAGCAGGGCCGCCAGCGTCAGGATCAGGAGCTGTTTCTTCATTTGTCTTTCCTCATATACTTTCTTTGTTTTTTGCGATACGGAAACCGCAATCGCACGCTTTCACCCAAAAACTGCCCGAAGGCAGATCCTTCGGGCAGAGGTGGCAAATCAACCGTTCAGGGTGTCGATCGCAGCCTTGGTATGCGCCACATACAGAGCCTGAACCGCATCAATCTCGCCCAGACCGGCAATCTGGGTGTTCACGCTGTCAAAGCAGCCCGCGGCATTAAACTGGCTCAGCCACGAATCCTCGTCCGCACCGGCCATGTCATTGTTGGCGTGGTCACCGGCAACCACCATCAGCGGCCGCAGCACGACTTTGGTATATCCGGCCGCCTTCACAGCCTCGATCACAGCCTCACAGGCGGTATCCTCCGGCTCGCCCTCCACAGTACCAATAAAGACATTTTCATAGCCGAGCGTCTGCATCGCCGTCTGCATCTGGCTGTAGCTGACCTTGGCCGTGTGGGAGGTGCCATGCCCCATAAACACAAAGGCAGTCCCATCGGCAGCGGCGGCAGCGGCATCCTCATATCCGGCGGTCTTTACAGCCTCATCGGTGATGGCGGTTGCAACGGCCTCCTTATCGTCGTTGATGACCGTGGCATCGCTGCCCACCTCACCCAGCAGCGGCTCGGCGATAGCAACGCTCTCGAACTTGTCCTTGTAGGCATCAATCGCCTCGCACATCTCATCGTACTCCGCGCCGTGCATCAGATGCGTCGGCTGGACGACCAGATTCTTGACGCCGTTGGCTACGGCACGGTCCAGCGCCTGCTGCATGTTGTCGATTTTCTCGCCGTCACGAGCCTGCACATGGTTGATGATGATCTGGGCGGTAAAGGCGCGGCGAACGCTCCAATCGGGGTATGCGGCCTGCAGGGCATCCTCAATGCCCTTGATGTCCGCCGCACGGCTGCTGTTGAAGGAGGTGCCGAAGCTGACGACCAGCAGCTCATTCTCGCCGATGTCATCTGCGTTGCGGGGATCATCCAGCGCAGCATCACCGGTATCACGGCCGAAGTAGTCGGGATCGGCGTTCTCGCCCTCTACCATCTCCTTCTGGGTGTCGGTCAGGGCATCCCACGCAGCCTTGGCGGCCTCGCACTGGGCATCGGTGTCCTCGGTGCGGGTCTGCACATAGATCGCATCAATCAAATCGGCACAATTCCGGGCAGCCATCTCGTCTGCATCCCCTTCCTCTGTGCTCTGGGCGGAGGCGGCCTCACTTACGGCCACGCTCTCGGGCGTGCTGTCAACGGGGGCGGTGCTGCCGCAGCCGGCCAGCAGTGCGGTGGACAGGGCTGCCGCCATCAGCGCGGCGGCGGCTTTCTTACAGTTGCGTTTTTTCATGGGTTCTGCTTCCTTTCTAAAACAGCCATTGCCGAGGAAGCAGCACACACCCAAACAAGCCCGAAAAAAACGAGGCCTTTTGCGTGCAGAATGGCAACACAAAAAGACCTCGGCTTTTAAGCAGGTTCCTTGCGGTACAACCAATTCCTCGTGATTTGGGGCGTTTAGCCCCCGTACCCGGCAGCGGGCAGGTTTCCTGGCTGAAAGCTCTGCGCCTGCCGCCGCCTTCCCGGGCTATGGCCCAGTGGCTGATGCTCCTGCATCGTGGCGGCAGACTCCCTTATCACAGTGACGAGATCGCGCGGGATTGACACCCGCTTCCCTTTTACCCTTTTCCATGCGCATACCGTGCATAAAAAGGCACCTGCTGTCGTATTCAGTTTTACTGTGTCAGTATAGCACAAGGAGGTAAGAAACGCAAGAATAATATTTTACGGCACCGGTATTTTTCTTTATATAATACAGATACGGCTCAGGTCTGTGCTGCGCCGTCAACACTGAGGATTTCACCGGTCACATAGCTTGCCATATCGCTGGCAAGGAAAAGGAATACATTTGCGACCTCCTCCGGCTCGGCCATGCGGCCCAGCGGGATCGGCGCACAGACGCGGCGGACGATCTCCTCTGGCAGATTTGCGACCATATCAGTGCGGGTAACACCCGGCGCAACCGCGTTGACACGGATGTTGTCGCGGCCAAGCTCCCGCGCAAGGCTGCGGGTCATGCCGTTGACAGCGAACTTGCTGGTGGGATACCCCACACCGGACGGCTGGCCGTACAGGCTGACCATCGAGCTGGTGTTGATGATCGAACCGCCGCCCTGCGCCTTCATACGGATCGCCGCCGCACGGCAGCCGTTGAACACAGCCGTCACATTCAGATCCATGATCCGCTGGAACGCCTCCGGCGTATACTCATACAGCGGCTCCCGGGCGGAAATGCCTGCATTGTTGACGAGAATGTCAATGTGCCCAAAGCGATTCTCCACCTCGGAAAATGCCGCATCAAGGGCAGCGTAATCGGTAAGATCGGGTGCCATACCGATGACCTCCCAAGCAGGATTTTCCGACTTCAGCTGTGCAAGCGCCTTGTCAACCGTTTCCTGACGTGAGCCGAACAGTGCTACCGATGCACCGTTTTTAAGGAATACCTCGGCGACAGAAAACCCGATACCGCGCGTGCCGCCTGTGATGATTGCCTTTTTACCTTGAAGCAGCATAAGAGACCCTCCTGTTCCATTGACAGATTTGCCCCGCCCACAGCCGTCCTTGCGTCCGGCTATGAATGCGGTTCACCTTGGATTGATGTGAGTATAGCATACGGGCACAAATTTGTCAATTTTTACTGTCTAGAGGTCTTTATGTTTATAACTTTTGTTTTATATTTCAGATTCTTCTATGCCGCGCTGCTGGCAGCGCCTTCCCCATATGGCTGCTTTTGCAGCATCACCTGCTTTTTATAATGTACGCTTCAGTTCTTCTACAATGCTTACGCTGGCTGTGGAGCCGATGCGGGATACGCCCAGCTCGATCATGCGCAGAGCGGTATCCAATGTGCGGATGCCGCCGGCTGCCTTGATTTTCACCTCATCACCGACGCATTTTTTCATCAGCGCCACATCCTCAAAGGTTGCGCCGCCGGTGCCAAAGCCCGTGGAGGTCTTTATGAAATCCGGGCGGACCTCCCGCGCGATGGAACAAAGTGCGCGCTTTTCCTCCTCGGTCAGGTAGCAGTTCTCAAAAACCACCTTCGAGATCACCCCTGCACCGCGGCATTCCTCTACAATGCCGGCCATCTCATGCTCAATGAAATCATAGTTCTTCTCTTTCAGCTGCGTAATATTGATAACATAATCGATCTCATCCGCGCCATTGGCGATTGCATCTACGGTTTCGTATTTCTTAACCTTGGGCGTGTTCTGCCCCAAGGGGAAACCAACCGCCGCGCCCACATGGACCGATGTTCCCGCCAGCAGATCCTTGCACAGGGAAACGGGAGCCGGATTGATCGCCACCATGGCAAAGCCGTACTCGCGAGCCTCTGCACAGAGCTTTTCAAAATCCTTGCGCTGCGCATAGGCGCGCAGCTGGGTGTGGTCAAAATAAGCTGCCAGTTCGGCAGGTGTAATAGGATTCATAACAAATCTTTCCTTTCGTTTCGTGTGCGGTATCGCCTTATAAAAACGACGCCGTCTTGCCCGGGTCAACAAAGCCCTCGCCGTAAACCTCGCCGGTTTCCGTCACCATGACCATGCAGCCGGGGTCGATGCGGTAGGCAGCCATCCGGATGTGGTACACCTGCGGTCTGGCACAGACGCAGAGCAGCATCTGCCGCTCCGTGCCGGTGTATGTGCCCACCGCTTTGACCATCGTTGAGCCGCGCTCGCATTGGCGGGAAATTTCGTCCGCAATTTCCTGCCCCTTGGTAGTGATGATCGTCAGCATTTTGCCGGCATTGCTGCCGTACATGATTTTATCGATAACCAGCGATGTGACCGCCGTTGTGACAAGACCGTACAAAACGGCATCGACAGAACCAAACACAGGCCAACCTAACAGGATGACCACAAGGTCTATCGCACCGGTCACAACACCGACCGACAGATGCGGGCGCAGCACTTTGATCGACATCGTCAAGAAATCGGTGCCGCCGCTGGACGAACCCCGCATATACAAAAGCGCCAACGCGCCGCCCCATGTGATACCCGCAAACAGTGCCGCCAGCAGCGGATCGCCGCCGTAGCCGGGCTGGTCTGCAAAGACAACATCCTGAAAAAAGGTACACCACAGCATACTGATGACCGTTTTTCCCAGAAAGGCGCGCCCCACAAAGCGGAAGCCAAGCAGAACCAGAGGCACATTCAGCACCAGCGTTGTGATGCCGATGGGGAACCCCCACAGATAGTTGCCCAACAAGGCCAGACCCGACAGCCCGCCGGGTGCAAAGTCCGCGCCCTTGGCAAAATAGCAGATGCTCAGGGCATACAGAAACCCTGCGACCAGATTATACAGCTGATCCGTTACAAGGGTCTGCGCTTTTTCTTTCATCATAGAACACTGCCCCTTTTTTGGAAAACGAGGAGCTTCTCTTGTGGGAAAACGCTCCTCGCTGTGTGGTTACTCAATCAGTTTTAATCTTTGGAGAGCATGGGCGATGCCGTCATTTTCCACGGTGTCTGTGACCATATCGGCACAGGCGCGCACCTGCGGCAGGGCATTGCCCATAGCCACGCCGATACCGGCCAGCTGCAGCATTTCCAAATCGTTTTCGGCATCTCCAAAGGCAATGGTTTCCTCCGGGGTGATACCGATTGCCGCACACAGGGCACGGATACCGTTTTCCTTGCCGCCGGTTCGGCTCATCAGATCCACCACGGCATCTCCCCAGCGCTTTGTCTGGCAATGGGGCATCTGCCGCAGCAGTTCTTCTTCCTCCTCCTCGTTCACGAAGGGGATGACCTGATATATGCGGCGGTTTTCCAAATCGGAGATGTCACGCACAGCCGGCACGGCGGTGCCGATTTTTGCCTGCTCAATCTCCATGCGGGAGTCCACGCAATTGGCATACATCCTGTCTTTTTCAAGAAAGATGCAGCTGCAGTTCTTTTTCTGCAAAAACTGCTTCAATGCCGACAAATCTCCGGCGGGAATGGGCGTTTCCCGCACGATCTGCCCCTGCAGCTCACAGAGCTGGCCGTTCATATAAACAGCACCGTCAACCGTGATCCCGGGCAGCATGTTTTCTTCCGCGATTTCCAACGCATGGCGGCCGGTACACAGAAATACCTGCACGCCGCTGCGCTGTAAAGCCTGCAGTGCCGGGGCTACACTGGGCGGCATCCGATGCCCGCCCACGGTAAGCAGGGTGCCATCCACATCAAAGAAGGCGGCGCGTATCCTTTTTCCGCCGCACGCCGCCAGCGCAGGCAGCTCGGCAAGGCTGTCGATATGCAGCTGCGCCGCACGCTGGTCAAACGGGAATCTTTCGTCACGCAGGGCAGCCACAACGCCGCCCGCCGCCGTACCTGCCTGCACACCGTAGGTGGAGTCCTCCACGATCAGGCACTCCTCCGGCCTGCGTTTCAGCTTGTCCATGGTGAAACGGTAAATTTCAGGATCCGGCTTGCTGTGGGTAAATTCATGACCGCTGACGATACAGTCAAACAACTCCCGAATCTCGCATTGTGCCAGGACCTGCTCAATACATTCCCGGCTGCTGCTACTTGCAAGGGCTACCTGCAGCCCCATTTGCTTTAATTCATGCAGCAGCGGGCGAACCTCTTTGCGCAGAATATCCGGGTAATACACCTGGCAGTCGGCGTTCATGGCGTCCATTTCCTGCCGGAATGCGGCATCGTCGGTACGGCGGCAAAGCTTGGCCATAAAGGGCATATATTCCTGCCCGGAAATGCCCACCAACGGGTACATACTTTCCAGGGTGATCCACGGGTAGGACGGCTTCAGATGTGCATACTGATGGTGCAGGTAGACCGGTTCACTGTCGATCAGCACGCCGTCCATATCAAAGATGACTGCCTTGATCGGCTTCATGGCGTTTCTCCCTTCAGATACCGTCCTCGTCCTCCTGCGGCTGGGCGGGAACCTCCAGCACAAACTTGCCGATGTTCTCGTGCCCGGTCTGCATAATGTCGGCGGCCAGTGCATCCACATCGGGGCATTCGTCACCGGTGATATTGCGCATGCACAGATCCATCAGCATACTGCTGTTCAGCCCGGAGATCACACGCACCTTGGGGCGGGTCATCGAAAGCCACGCTGCGCGGTTGTACGGCGTACCGCCGGCAATGTCTGCCAGCACCAGAACAGCCTCGCAGTCTGCATAGCTGTCGATTGCCTCTGCCAGCTGCTTTTCAAACACTTCCACATCCATGCCGTCTGCAAAATCCACGGCCTTTAGTTCCGCATCACTGCCTGCCAGCATTTTTATGTTCTTTCCTCCTTTCCCGGTTGTACTAAAGA
>OGZA01002107.1_pt1 | contig 12664 bp, 9 predicted proteins | sample 1576591 | NCBI WGS metagenome assembly OGZA01 (sample SAMEA3541565, study PRJEB24748) | human gut metagenome | biome: human gut; feature: human-associated habitat; material: faeces | place: China | collected 2012
GATCAGCCCCAGCGCCATCAGCGCCCGGTTGATCGGGCCGTTGCCCACCAGCAGAATGCGCCAGCCGTACACGCGGATCAGCGCGTTCGTCCAGAAGGGCACGATCACCAGCAGCATCAGAATCGTGCGCCATTTCTTCGACGCGCGTCCCATCAGATAGCCGAAGGCCGAAGGTTTCTTTACAGAAGAAACACCGCTTTGCCCTCACAGCCCTTACAGCGCCTCAAAGACAAGTGCCGACATGATTGTAATGGCATATCGTGATACATACAAGATGCCTGTCACCATCACCCGTTGTTCCAACAACTACGGTCCTTATCATTTTCCCGAGAAACTGATTCCGCTTATCATCAAGAACATTCTGGAAGGCAAGAAGCTTCCTGTCTACGGCGACGGAAGCAATGTGCGCGACTGGCTGTATGTGGAAGACCATTGCAAAGCCATCGATTTAGTGGTACGCCGGGGACGCAACGGAGAAGTTTACAATGTAGGCGGACATAATGAAAAGCAAAATATAGAAATAGTCAAGCTTACCATTGCCACCATCCATCAGATGATGACCGAAAATCCCGAATATCGCAAGGTATTAAAGAAGAAGGAACGGAAAGAGAACGGCGAAATCAGCATTGACTGGATTAACGAATCACTGATTACGTTCGTCAAAGACCGTTTGGGACATGACCAGCGTTATGCCATCGACCCCGAAAAGATTACAAAGGAACTGGGCTGGTATCCTGAAACAAAATTTGAAGTGGGCATCGTGAAAACAATACAATGGTATCTGGAGAATCAAGCTTGGGTGGAAAATGTAACCAGCGGTGATTATCAGAAGTATTACGAAAGTATGTATAAAAACAGATAATACACCAATAGACCGGAAGCGGTGACAGCAGGTAATCAATGTATCGTGAATCTGCTGCCACCGCTTTCCGATTATTTTAACTTCAACTTGACCAACACCGGAACAGTTCTATCCTAACCGAGGACTTGCATACAAGAATAAAGAAACGGCTAATGAAGTATGTCCTTTCATCAGCCGTAACAAGCATTCTCATCCGTTAGATTACCCCCTTTTATCAGTCGAAGTATTATAGTCTTCGGCAATGGACTGTACAGTCTATTACCGGAGACTGTACGGTCTACTACGGTGGACTGTACAGTCCGCTGCCGGAGACTGTAGTAATCTTCCGTTTAAAAGCCCTTGGCCGACAGCAGGAAACGACTTAATCTTCCCTTTGGCCGCGGTTAAGCAGCAGGAGGCTATACAATGTGACTTTTACATTATTTCTTTTCAAGCTCTTGCAAGCTTTCCATCTTCTTCGTTTCCAGGAATTCATAGATGCCGCAAAGATGCTCTTTCACTTTCTTGTTGCCGAATTCATACACCTTGCTCACCAGCCCGTCAAGGAAATCACGGTCATGGGATACCACGATAAGCGTACCGTCAAAGTCAAGCAAAGCCTGTTTCAAGATATCTTTTGTCTTCATGTCGAGGTGATTGGTAGGCTCATCGAGAATCAGCAGATTGACCGGTTCAAGAAGTAACTTTATCATTGCCAGACGGGTGCGTTCACCTCCCGAAAGTACCTTAACCTTCTTCATCGAAGCCTCGGGACTGCCAAACATGAAAGCTCCCAGCAAGTCACGAATCTTATTACGGATTTCACCTTTAGCCACATCATCGATGGTTTGAAAGACCGTCAGGTTTTCATCCAGCAGCGAAGCCTGATTCTGTGCAAAGTAGCCGATCTGAACATTATGTCCCAGTGTGAGTGTTCCTTCGTGCTCTATCTCCTTCATGATACATTTCACCAGCGTAGACTTACCCTCACCGTTCTTTCCCACAAAAGCCACTTTATCACCGCGCTCGATAGTGAGAGACGCATTGCTGAACACTACGTGGTCGCCATACGTCTTGCCTACCCCGTCCATAATAACCGGATAATTTCCACTTCGGGGTGATGGGGGAAACTTAAGGCGAAGCGCCGAAGTGTCTTCCTCATCCACTTCCACCAGCTCCAGCTTTTCGAGCATCTTGACACGGCTTTGCACTTGCAATGTCTTGCTATAAGTTCCTTTGAAGCGTTCGATAAAGTCTTTTGTCTCCTGAATCATTTTCTGCTGCTCTTCGTATTGTTTCATCTGTTGCTCGCGGCGTTCTTTACGAAGGACAAGATATTGCGAATAATTCACTTTATAGTCATAGATACGTCCCATGGTTACTTCGATGGTGCGCGTAGTGATGTTATCCACAAACTTACGGTCGTGGCTGATGACAATGACAGCCTTTGCACTTGTTATCAGAAAATCTTCCAACCATTGTATGGACTCGATATCAAGATGATTGGTCGGCTCGTCAAGAAGAAGGACATCAGGATTCTGCAGGAGCAGTTTCGCCAACTCGATGCGCATACGCCATCCGCCGCTGAAATCACTGGTCTGCCGGTTGAAATCTTCGCGCGTGAATCCCAGCCCGAGCAACGCTTTTTCCACATCTTCCTCAAAATGGGTAAGATCGATGGCATAAAACTTCTCGCTCATGGTAGAAACTTTCTCGATAAGTTCCATATAAGAATCGCTCTCGTAATCGGTACGCGTAGCCAACTCATTGTTAATGGCCTCAATCTCCGCTTCCATGGCATGAAGATGGGCAAAAGCCTGAGAAGCCTCCTCAAAAACCGTACGACCGTCCTCCGTCATCAAATGCTGTGGAAGATAAGCGACTACACAATCCTTGGGGGCAGTCACTTTTCCGCGGGAAGGCTGACGGACACGCCAAAATCTTCAACAAGGTAGACTTGCCTGCACCGTTCTTTCCCATCAGGGCAATACGGTCTTTCTCGTTTATCTGGAAAGAAATGTCACTAAACAAGGTGGTTCCGCCAAACTCGACGGTCAATCCATCTACTGAAATCATATTTATTCTTTTTCTTTGTTATTATAATAAAGCAAATCAGGCACGGATGACACGGAGCCCACAGTCTGTCCGTAAAAAGAAAGAACCGTGTTTTCCGCGTAATCCGTGCCTGACTATATTTTCACTCACTAAAAGTTATGAAGCCAATATCAATATCAGCAACTGGGCTGTCAGGATGCGAAGGAACATGGACACCGGATAAACGGTAGAATATCCTACTGCCGGCGCATTGTTTCCCGCTGTCTGATTGGAGTAAGCCAATGCAGGGGGGTCGGTGTTACTACCTGCAATAAGACCCATCAGCATAAAATAGTTCATCTTATAATGGAAACGGGCTACGGCACCCATTATCAATAAAGGTATAACCGTTATCAAGAATCCGCAACCTACATATAATAATCCGTCACCGTCTACCACCGTGCTCACAAAATTGGCTCCCGCCTTGATGCCCACACTGGCAAGGAACAGGGCGATACCGATTTCACGCAACATCAGGTTGGCACTCATCGTGGTGTAAGTGACCAGCTTCATCTTATAACCGAAACGTCCGATCAAAATAGATACAATCAACGGACCACCGGCAAGACCTAATTTCACCGGAGTAGGAATGCCGGGGAATGCAATGGGCAGACTGCCGAACAGGATTCCAAGGAAGATACCTACGAATATAGTCACGATATTAGGATGGTCAAGGCGTTTCAACGAGTTACCCATCAAACCGGCAACACGCTCTACTGCATCCTGTGCACCTACCACCATGACACGGTCACCTACCTGAAGAGTCAGGTTTCGTGAAGCAAAGATATCCATACCCGAACGATTCACACGGGTCACATTTACTCCATACATACTGCTGAAATGAAACTCACCCAGTTGCTTACCGTTCATTTTGGGCTGCGTAATCAAGATACGGCGCGATACCATCGGAGTATCCTGCTTCTCCCAGTCTACTTCAATCTTCGGACCAATGAAAGCGATGATAGCTTCGGCATCATCTTCGGCACAAACCACAAACAACTGGTCACCGATATGAAAAACAGTATCACGGTTCGGAATACTCACATGTCCGTTCTGAAGAATGCGGGAACATACAAAATCACGTCCCATAAAGTCTTTTACCTGGAGTAATGTCTTCCCTTCCAACGCCTCATTATGCACTTCAAGATGCATCATTCTGGGAGTAAGATGAGGGTTAGCCGCCTCTTCCCGGGCAATAGCTTCTTCTTCTTTTTTCAGATTAACACGGCAAATGTAACGAATGGCAATGATAGAACCGATAATACCCAACACACCAAGCGGATAAGCACAAGCATACCCCATGGCTATCTGCGGGCCGTTATAGCTCAGTTGCGACAAAGCTTCGTTGGCAGCACCAAGTCCGGGCGTATTCGTAACCGCACCGCAAAGAATACCCACCATCATGGGCAATTCGATACGTCCGTTCAACCCATAATACAATCCGAGGGCAACTGCAACGTTCAGACAAACAATGCCAATCGCTATCAGGTTCATGGCAACACCACCCTTCTTGAAAGAAGAGAAAAAAGACGGTCCCACCTGAAGACCAATGCAAAAGACGAACAAAATAAGTCCGAAATCTTGCAAGAATGTCAAAATCTGCGTGTTTCCCGTAAAACCGAAATGCCCACAGACAATACCGGTAAACAAGACGAAGGTTACACCCAGTGACACCCCGAAAATCTTAATCTTTCCGAGTAACACACCCACTGCTATCACAAAAGAATATAGCAGCACTATGTGTGCAATCGAGTTTTCATCAGTAAATAGATTTTGTAACCAATCCATAATATTTAATGTGTTTTAAAAATTGCCGCAAAATTAGCAAATTCATTCCACTCAGCCCAATAATCCGGGCATAATTATTTCACCTGCATGATTTATTTTGCAATATCCACATAGCAAACCCCACAGTTACCTACTTCTTTCCTTAACAAAATGACAGAAATCAGCAGTTGCTTGCTGCGAAAATAAGTAAAAAAGGGAATCTATTTAAAAGGAATTACTATATTTGCCCGAACACTTGAACAAGATACAAGATATTACTAACTTAAATATTAATACCAAATAAACTATGGCAGATAGTAAAGAGAAACTCTTTTCAGATTTTCCCGGCGTTTCTACGGAAGCGTGGATGGAAAAGATTACAGCAGACCTGAAAGGTGCTGACTTTGAAAAGAAACTGGTTTGGAAAACCAATGAAGGCTTTAAAGTGAAACCTTTCTACCGTCAGGAAGACTTGGAAGGTTTAAAAACAACAGAAGGGCTGCCCGGACAGTTCCCTTATGTGAGAGGTATAAAAAAGGATGACAACACCTGGCTGGTGCGTCAAGATATCCAAGTGGAATGCCCGAAAGAAGCAAATGCAAAAGCACTCGACATTCTGAATAAAGGTATAGACTCCCTTGGTTTCAAGGTCAATGCAAAAGACTTGAATGCCGAATACATTGAAACATTGCTGAACGGTATTTGTGCCGAATGCGTAGAGCTGAACTTCTCTACCTGTCAGGGACATACCGTGGAACTGGCTAAATTATTGGTGGAATATTTCCAAAAGCAAGGTTATGACTTGACTCAACTGCAAGGTTCTGTCAACTATGACCCGATGGGCAAGATGATGGCAAAAGGCAAAGACCTGAGCAATTTCGCTGCTACTGCCAAGGAATTGGTAGACGTTCTGGCTCCATTGCCCAAGTATCGTTGCATCTGCGTTAACGCAGTAGAGTTAAACAATGCAGGGTCTTATATTTCACAAGAGTTGGGATACGCATTGGCATGGGGTAATGAATATCTGAACAAACTGATAGAGGCGAGTGTTCCGGCTACATCGGCTGCAAAAAGAATCAAATTCAACTTCGGTATCAGCTCCAACTACTTCCTCGAAATCGCCAAATTCCGCGCAGGACGCATGTTATGGGCCAACATCGTGAACGAATATAAACCCGAATGTGAATGTGCTTGCAAAATGATTGCCCATGCAGAAACGTCTACTTTTAACCTGACTCTGTTTGACGCTCACGTAAACTTGCTCCGCACCCAGACAGAAACAATGAGTGCAGCCTTGGCCGGTGTAAACTCTATTACCGTCACTCCGTTTGACAAGACTTACAAGACTCCGGATGATTTCTCGGAACGCATTGCACGCAATCAACAATTACTGTTGAAAGAAGAATGTCATTTTAATAAGGTAGTCGACCCGGCTGCCGGTTCTTATTTTATCGAAAACCTGACTGTCTCCATCGCCAAACAAGCATGGGACTTGTTCCTCAATGTGGAAGAAGAAGGCGGTATGCTGGAAGCTGTCAAAGCCGGCAAGGTGCAGGAAGCCGTCAATGCAAGCAACAAGGCCCGCCATGATGCTGTTTCCAAACGCAAGGAAGTATTGCTCGGCACCAACCAATTCCCTAACTTCAACGAAAAAGCAGGCGAAAAGAATCCGGTCGAAGCACAATGCTGCTGCTCCGGCAACAGTTGCGAGAAACCTATCGCAACACTGAACTTCAACCGTGCCGCCAGCGAATTTGAAGCACTTCGCCTGCAAACCGAACGCTCAGGCAAACGTCCGAAAGCATTTATGCTCACCATAGGCAATCTGGCTATGCGTCAGGCACGTGCACAGTTCTCTTGTAACTTCCTGGCTTGTGCAGGTTATGAAGTGATTGACAACTTGGGCTTCCCCACTGTAGAAGAAGGTGTAGAAGCTGCAATGAAAGCAGGTGCCGACATCGTAGTGATTTGCTCGAGCGATGATGAATATGCCGAATATGCTGTTCCGGCATTCAAAGCGCTCAACGGACGCGCCATGTTTATCGTAGCAGGTGCTCCGGCTTGCATGGAAGACCTGAAAGCCGCAGGCATCGAAAACTTTATCCATGTACGTGTAAACGTATTGGAAACTTTGAAAGAATACAACGCTAAGTTAGGAATTAAGTAAGGAAGACAATGAAACCGAATTTTAAAAACATAGATATTTATGCCGGATTCCAGCCGCAGAACGGTATGGAATGGCAAAAAGCCAACGGCATTACCGCCGACTGGAAAACACCGGAACACATCAGTGTGAAGCCTGTTTATACGAAAGAAGACCTGGAAGGTATGGAACATTTGAACTATACCGCAGGTATTCCTCCCTATCTCCGTGGCCCATACTCCATGATGTATACATTCCGCCCTTGGACAATCCGCCAATACGCCGGCTTCTCTACCGCAGAAGAAAGTAACGCATTCTATCGCCGTAATCTGGCCTCAGGTCAGAAAGGTCTGTCTGTTGCATTCGACCTTCCGACCCACCGTGGCTATGACCCCGACCATCAGCGTGTAGTAGGCGACGTAGGTAAAGCAGGTGTATCTATCTGTTCACTGGAAAACATGAAAGTATTGTTCGATGGCATCCCCTTGAACAAGATGTCCGTTTCCATGACCATGAACGGAGCCGTCCTTCCTATCATGGCATTCTATATCAATGCAGGACTGGAACAGGGAGCGAAACTTGAAGAAATGGCAGGAACCATCCAGAATGATATTTTGAAAGAGTTCATGGTGCGTAACACCTATATTTATCCGCCTGCCTTCTCTATGAAGATTATCTCCGACATCTTTGAATACACCTCTCAAAAGATGCCTAAGTTCAATTCAATCTCTATCTCCGGCTATCACATGCAGGAAGCAGGTGCTACGGCAGATATCGAATTGGCTTATACCTTGGCCGACGGTTTGGAATATCTCCGTGCAGGTGTTGCAGCAGGTATCGATATCGATGCCTTTGCTCCGCGCTTGTCGTTCTTCTGGGCTATCGGTATGAATCACTTTATGGAGATTGCCAAAATGCGTGCCGCACGTATGTTATGGGCAAAACTCGTGAAACAGTTCAACCCGAAAAACCCGAAGTCACTGGCTTTGCGTACTCACTCGCAGACTTCAGGCTGGTCACTGACCGAACAAGATCCGTTCAATAACGTAGGCCGTACCTGTATCGAAGCAATGGCTGCCGCACTGGGACACACCCAGTCACTGCACACCAATGCATTGGACGAAGCAATTGCTCTTCCGACAGACTTTTCTGCACGTATTGCACGTAATACTCAGATTTATATTCAGGAAGAAACTTACATTTGTAAGAATGTAGACCCATGGGGAGGTTCTTACTATGTAGAGTCTCTGACAAACGAACTGGCTCACAAGGCTTGGGAACATATTCAGGAAATCGAAAGCCTCGGCGGTATGGCAAAAGCTATCGAAACCGGTGTGCCTAAAATGCGTATCGAAGAAGCTGCCGCACGCACTCAGGCCCGCATTGACTCAGGTGCACAGACTATCGTGGGAACCAACAAGTATCGCTTGGAAAAAGAAGACCCCATCGATATCCTCGAAGTAGACAACACCGCCGTTCGACTGGAACAGATTGAGAACTTGAAACGTCTGAAAGAGGGCCGCAACGAAGAAGAAGTGAAAAAAGCATTGGATGCTATTACCCGTTGCGTCGAGACCAAAGAAGGCAATTTGCTGGAACTGGCAGTAGAAGCAGCCCGTGTCCGCGCTACCTTAGGCGAAATTTCAGATGCTTGCGAAAAGATTGTAGGACGTTATAAAGCAGTAATTATATCAGGCGTGTATTCATCAGAAAGTAAAAAAGATGCAGATTTCGCAAAAGCTTGCGAACTGACCGAAGAATTTGCAAAGAAAGAAGGTCGCCGTCCGCGTATCATGGTTGCCAAGATGGGACAGGATGGACACGACCGCGGTGCGAAAGTGGTTGCTACAGGTTATGCAGACTGTGGTTTCGACGTAGATATGGGACCGTTGTTCCAGACTCCTGCCGAAGCTGCCCGTGAAGCAGTGGAAAACGATGTTCATGCAGTGGGCGTTTCATCACTGGCTGCCGGACACAAGACTTTGATTCCGCAACTGATGGAAGAGTTGAAGAAGTTAGGCCGCGAAGATATTCTGGTTATTGCCGGAGGTGTAATTCCTGCCCAAGACTACGACTTCCTTTATAAAGCAGGTGTAGCAGCTATCTTTGGTCCGGGTACTTCTGTAGCCAAAGCAGCAGTACAGATTATGGAAATATTGCTGGAAGAATAAAAGTCTTCCTTACCACATTCAATTTATAAAAGGCGAACTTCGAACAAGTTTGCCTTTTATATTTTACCCAAACTACACTTCATCCCGATAATTGTCTCCCCAAATAAAATAATCCTTGTTATTAAGCTTTTATTCCCATCTTTTATTCGTTATCAACGATTTTTTAATTACATTTGCTTGATTAACATCTTAAAATGATATGAAGGATTTAACAAAATGCGTGCTAATCACAGCAACGCTGTTCGTGTTATATAGTTGCATGGACAAAAACGGACTGAACGGTGCACCCGAACCGACTCCCGAACCGGAAAAACCTTCCGTAGAGGACTACTTTGACTTCAACACAATGCAAACTATTAAAGTGAACATTGATTATGGTTTCAATGACTATCTCGTACTTTTTGAACTCTTCGATGAAAACCCCACAGAAGAACCGGAGGATGGATCTATTATTAAAAAAGAGAATATAAAAGGGCTTTTTAAAGCCTCAACGGATAAATCAGGACGGTTCTCAGGCAATGTTACCATCCCGGCCCGAACCGAGAAAATATGGTTATACTCCGATTATTTGGGAACAGTTTCCCCCATAGAACTGACAATCAAAGACAAAAGTATCAGCTTCAATCAAAACGACTATATTGCCTCGCACAGAGACAGGACACGGGCAGTGACCCCCGTCAATGAATTTAAATACCCTGATGAATACAAGATATTAGGAGATTGGAGCGAAAGTGGAAAACCGACATATTTACTTCCCAAAGCAAATACGCCAGACTATATACTTTATAATATAAAAGAAACATACTCTACCGTAAAGAATAAATACATATCCATAGTACATCCGGAATTTCTCGAAAACAACTTCAGCTCGGATATCATTCTATCGAAAGCAACCAAAATAAAATTGGTATTTGTGAATAGCGGAGCCGGATACAAAAATGTAGTTGGATATTATACTTATCCGAAAAATGAAACCCCTGAAGAAAATAAAATAACAAAGATTATTGCATTTCCCAATATCACCAGAACAGACCAGGCTTCTATATTTTCCCGTGACCAAGTAGAATTAAAATATTGGGATGGAACACAATTCCAAGATGAATTCCCGGCAGGGGTCGCCATCGGATTTTTCCTTCAACCCAATGGGTTCTCCAACAATAACGGTACTATCGAAAACCCGGTAAAAGGAAATGCCTGGAATGCCACTAAATATTCAAGCCCCAACCTGAACTATCAAGGTGAAAAACGAACCATCGCTTTATTGGACGCCATTTCTACACAAATGGTAACTATCGGTTTTGAAGACGGTAAGGATAACAACTTTTCCGATGCTACATTCTATCTTGACATTGAACAAAAGGATGCAGTGGAAAAAAATACAATTCCCGATTTACCGGATGAAAACGCTCCAACTCCGGATGACAATGTACAAACGACTTTTGGTACACTTACCTATGAGGATAAATGGCCGAAAGAAGGTGATTATGACATGAATGATGTCATGATAGACTATGAATCCACTATTTACAAAACATTAGAAACCAATAAAATCACCAAAATTATCGATAAGTTTACCCCTCGTCATAACGGAGGTATTTATAACAACAGCTTTGGCTACCAATTGACAAATATTACTTATACAGATGTCAAAAGTATCACTATCGAGGGACCTGAACGTTCCACATTCATCGGCAACGACAATATGGAAAGCGGACAGACCTACCCTACTGTCCTCCTCTTTGACAATATCAAAAACGTGATAGGAAAGACCTATACTGTGACCCTAGAAATAGCATATGCAGACTATAATAACCTAATTCTGCCCTATAATCCGTTTATTATCTGTAGCACAGACCAAGGAAGAGGCAAAGAAGTGCACCTTGTCAATTACCCGCCGACCGATAAAGCCGACAACAACTTATGGAGTACAGGAGAAGATGCCTCTCAACCTGAGCACAATTTGTTTTATGTATCCAACGACAATATGCCCTTTGCTATCCATTTACCGGATGTAAAAGACTTCCCTGTCCCGGCAGAAAAGGTACGTATCACTACAGCATACCCCGGATTCGCTGAATGGGTAAGATCTTCCGGTGCACAAAACAAAGACTGGTATCTTCATAAAAACGAATAAAGAGAAGCAGGTAAAAAAATAACCGAAAAGCTGCAATTTGCTTCAAATTTCAGAATCTTTTTAGATTCTCCCTCTAAATTTGCCGCAAAGAAACCATAAAAATAATACGATTATGAAAAAGAACTGGATGTTATTTTTATTTTTTGCAGCTATCAATGTATTTACTTTCAGCGCATGTAGTGACGACGACAATGATACTGCCGATGCATCGGCAGTATCCAATCTTGTCCGGGAAGCATTTAATTCCAAATATCCACAAGCCCAGTCTGTGGAATGGGAAGTAAAGGGTAATTATGCCGTTGCCAGTTTCCACAGCGAAGGAACATCGCATGAAGCATGGTATAATCCTTCGTCGGCAGAATGGTATATGACGGAAAGCGATATACCTTATGAAGCATTGCCACAACCGGTGAAAGAGACTTTCAAACAAAGTGAATATGCCGGTTGGAAAATAGACGATGTAGACATGCTAGCCCGAGCAGGCATGGAAACCATTTATGTAATCGAAGTGGAGCAAGGCAAACAGGAAGTCGATTTATATTATTCGCCCGAAGGTGTTCTGACCAGAACTGAAGTTGATAATGATTCGGACTACTATGAAGATTTCATTCCCCAACCGGATTTGGACGATTTCTCTGCCCTCATCAAAGAGATGTACCCCAATGCCCGTATTCTTGATATCGAAAAAGAAAAAGATTACATGGAAGTGAGTATTTGGGATGAAAATAAAGAAAAAGACGTTTATTTCGACAGTAAGAAGACATGGGTGGGAACCAGTTGGGACGTACGTGCTTCCGAACTTCCCCAAGCTGTGATACAGGCTGTTAATGCCCGGTATCCCGGATTTACCATCGATGATGCCGAATACGTACAAACACCCGTATCCGAAGAATGGTATATCATCGACTTGGAAAACAAAAGCACAGACGAGGAAGTGGAAAACCTGAGAATAAAAGCAGACGGTACATGGATTAAATAGCATATCAAGTACAGATAGCGGCTGAAAGCAGTTTCTAAATTCTCATAAATTAAAGAGAAAAGAGAGTTGCTTTCAGCCGTTTTTGTTACCTTTGCAATCCTATTAGACAGAACGAAAATTATGATAGTTTGTATTGCCGAAAAGCCTTCCGTTGCACGCGATATCGCCGATGTATTGGGAGCAAAAAACAAAAAAGACGGATACATAGAAGGAAACGGATACCAGGTGACCTGGACATTCGGGCATCTCTGTACCCTGAAGGAGCCGCATGAATATACTCCTTCATGGAAAGCATGGAGCTTGTCCAGCCTTCCGATGATTCCTCCACGTTTCGGAATCAAACTCATCAATGACCCGGGTATAGAGAAGCAGTTCCGCATAATCGAAAGTTTAATGCAGAAAGCCGATGAGATTATAAACTGTGGTGATGCCGGACAAGAAGGAGAGCTGATTCAGCGATGGGTGATGCAAAAAGCAGGCGCTCACTGCCCGGTGAAACGCTTGTGGATTTCATCACTGACCGAAGAAGCTATCC
>OGZA01002126.1_pt1 | contig 12567 bp, 13 predicted proteins | sample 1576591 | NCBI WGS metagenome assembly OGZA01 (sample SAMEA3541565, study PRJEB24748) | human gut metagenome | biome: human gut; feature: human-associated habitat; material: faeces | place: China | collected 2012
CTCGCCCTCCGCAATGGCTGCAAACGCATCCAGAACGGAAGCTGCCTCCTTAACACCGGCAGGGTCCGCAGAAGGTCCACACAGGACAAAATAGTTATACAGGAAGGAAATGCGCTCTGCTTCGTAGCCATCTACAGTGCGGGCGAAGCCCTCTTCAACGAAGGCTTCTTCCTGGCTCTTGGCATGGACCAGAATCAGGTCGGCATTGCCGAACTTGGCGGCAGAGATTGCCTTGCCGGTACCGGCAGACTGGACTTCCACAGTGTAGCCATAGGTGCTCTCGAAGATGGGCAGCAGATAGCCCAGCAAACCAGAGTCTTTCACAGAAGTGGTGGTGGAAAGGCGGATGACCTTTGTCTCTTCGGTAGCGGGCGCAATCTCACCTGTATAAACAGGGGCACCGTCCTTGACGTAGAACAGATACTCACCGTACTCTTTAAAGCCATAGTTTGCGGCCAGGTCCAACGTTTCCTGGGTCAGGAACCACTGGATGAGGGCATCCGCACCGGCGGTATTCACCGCAACGTCAGCGACAGAGTTGCCGTCAGCATCCACAAAAGGCGCCTCGGGATTTACGGCGATAACGGTGTAGGTGTTGAGCATCTTGTCGTCGGCTTCCTTCAGAATGCAGGTATCCACCACAAGACCGGCCTGGGTGGGAACCTCAGTGGCGGCTTCCGTCGGGGCAGCCGTTGTGGCGGGAGCGGGAGCCTCAGTGGGAGCCTGCGTCTCAGCAGGCTTGCTTGCGCCGCAGGCAATAAGACCAAACATCATGGCAAAAACCAGCAGCATGGACAGAATCTTTTTCATTGTCTTACCTCCTAAATATAAAGAAGACCAGCCAGTTTCCGCAACACCAAAAGCACAGCCGAAAGCTGCGCCCGATCATGGCGTCTGGAAAGAGGCTCGTCCACCGCTTTGCAAACTTTGGAAATCAGTCAATTTCACGAAAACCGACCAATTAATTTATGATACTATATCACATTTGAACAAATAATACAAGCCACCCTTTTCAGAGACTGTGCGAAATGATACGAAATTATATGAAATGATTCAAAACAGCTCTTTCACTATCCTCCATAGTATGATAAGATGAAACAGGAGGGGATCGCATGTTCAAAGAAGAAGTGTGGGCTTTGGAACCAGAGCGTATAGAAACCTTTTTCCTTCATCATAGGGAGGTTCATGCCACTGCGGATGGTTACCGGTTCCGTGATTGCCGGATTACCGTGACCGTCCTCCCACCCCGCAGGATCGCCGGTTTGGCACTGCCTCAGGCCAGAGTCATCTTTGAAGGTTCAGATGATTCCGCGCTTCTGATTTACAGGCAGTTTCAATTACGATTTCTATCCGCAGGCGGATAAGAATTGGAGGTTTATAATATGAGCAAGAAAACAAGTCCTTCCATGGATTCCTGGCTGAAAGAGGCCAAGGCCCACGAAAGCGCCCCTAAGATTGGCATGTATCTGACCCATAACGGCATTGTCCGGGAAAGTGCTAAGGCAAAAGTACGCCAGGGTGCCGCCGATACCAGGCCCGTTGTGGGGATGCAGTTTTCCTACAATCAGGAAGCTGTGGATGCCATCATCGCAGAAACCTATAAGTTGGACGGTATTTTCTACATCAAGGTCTGGCTGAACGAAGGGGAACTGAGCGTTGGTGACGACATCATGTATGTGCTCATCGGCGGCAATATCCGCCCCCATGTGGTGGATGCTCTGCAATATCTGGTGGGTCGCATCAAAAACGAGTGTGTCACGGAAATAGAGCTTTACTGATACGAGAAATCCGGAAAAATGTGCGGAATTTCATGTAACCGTTTCGATGTATAAAAAATCCCATTTCCTGCTCGGAAATGGGATTTCCTTTCATTTTGCACAGTCCGCACTGCCCTCGCTGTAGAGCATATCCAGGCCATGGGCCACCGGGTCGATGACCGCCAGAATATTCTCTGCCGATGCCTTTTGGCTGCCTGGCAGGGTAATGATCAGGGTGCGTGCCCGAATGCCCGCAACACTGCGGCTCAGGCAGCCTTTGGGTGTGATCTTCATGGATTCTGCCCGCATAGCCTCCGGGATACCGGGAGTCGGACGCTGGATTACCTCCATAGCGGCTTCCGGGGTAATATCCCGGGGTGAGAAGCCGGTGCCGCCGGTGGTGAGCACCAGGGCAATCTTCTTTTCATCTGCACACTTCAAAAGCTCCGATTGGATCATCTCCGCCTCATCGGGAACGATGGCGGTATAGGTCACGTCGAACCCCTTCTCCGTCAGAATCTTCACCAGGTTGGGGCCGCTGGTGTCCTCCCGCTCGCCCCGATATCCCTTATCGCTGATGGTAATCACTGCTGCTGTATACGCCATGATTCGTCCTCCCGTTTGTAATCGCCGTGGATTCCGCCGGTTTTGGAAAGCAGGCGGATGTCCGTGATCGTCATATCCTTTTGCACCGCTTTGCACATATCGTACACTGTCAGAGCAGCGGTGCTGACAGCGGTAAGTGCCTCCATTTCCACGCCGGTTCTTCCGTCACAGGAAACGGTGGCCTTGATTTCTACGCTGGATCTGTGCTCATCCAGAGAAAGCTCCAGGTTGATGCCATCCATCAAAATGGGGTGACACATGGGAATGATATCCGGTGTGCGCTTGGCACCCATGACCCCCGCAATCTGGGCAACGGTCAGCACATCTCCTTTTTTCATGCCGCCGCTTTGAATGAGCGCGAATGTGTGTTCATTCACCAACACCCGGCCTGCCGCAACGGCCACGCGCTGAGAAATGGGCTTTCCCCCCACATCTACCATTTTGGCCCGTCCCTGGTCATTAAAATGGGTAAAGTCTGCCATACTCAACCTCCGATTTGATTCATATTCCGACCGGCGCCCGATTTGTGCGCAGCATCCAGATCCCCATGCCATTGGGGTTTTCCCAAAATAGCTGCTTCCAGCTGTGCTTTCATGCCATCGAAATCCAGCCCTTTCAGAGGATACTCCGCATTGGAATGCAGACAGGGCTTCACTTTTCCGTCTGCAGTCAGTCGGATGCGGTTGCACTCCCCGCAAAAATGGGCGCTCACCGGGCTGATAAGGCCAATATTGCCCAGTGCGCCAGACAGGTGGAAGAGTTTGGCAACGCCGCCATCTTTGGCAGCCGGTACCGCTTCTGGCAGAGCCTCCAAAACCCTTGTAAATGGAATATACGCTTCCGGGCCAAAGCCGGAGCTGTCGCACATGGGCATCATTTCAATAAAACGCACATCCACAGGATACTTCCGGGTAAGCTCCGCCAGCGGAAGGATCTCATCATCGTTAAATCCGCCAATGAGCACGGCATTGAGTTTGATCTTCTGTAAGTCAGCATCCAAGGCCGCATGAAACCCCTTCCAGAAGTCATCCAGACTGCCGTTGCGGGTAATGTGGGCATACTTCTGAGGATCCAGGGTATCCAGGCTCAGGTTTAACCGGCTGACCCCCGCCTCCTTGAGGGGCCTTGCCAACTCCGGGAGCAGGATGCCATTTGTTGTCAGGCAGACCTCTTAACAAGTGGTTCTCCACCTGTAATGCGCAACTTGGTAATGCCCAGAACCGCGGCTGCTTCCACGGCCTGAATAAGCTCATCTTCCGTGAGCATGTCGGCATGCTTTTTCTTGCAGACACCATCCTCCGGCATACAGTACCGGCAGCGAAGATTGCACAATTCCGTCACAGAAACGCGCAAATAGGTGATGCTGCGTCCAAATGTATCAATCATAGTTTACCTCGTATCTTTTGAAATGCGGCAATGCCCGCTTTTCTTCCGTCGGCTGTCACGCCCTCTGCCGTGGGGTACACCGTGTTGCAGTTGCCGCACATCTGAAGCCAGGACGGCATTCCCAATTCCGCCAGCAGCCCACGCTCCGGGACAAGTCCCGCGGCAATCAGAAGCGTTCTGCAGGCTATCTTCTCTCCGCCGGACAGGCAGCAGCCTGTGAGTGCGGGAGAGCCCTCAACGGCGTCAATGGTCTGGCTGCAAATAAGGCGGATGGAATTATCTTTCAGGCAGCGCCGGTTTCTCGCCAAGCCGCCGCAGTTTTCCTTCTGCTCCACCAGAGTAACAGAAATCCCCATTGCCGCAATCTGGGATGCCATGATAAGGCCAATGTCACCACTGCCCAAAATGACCACCGGACCTTGGGGAACAAAGCCATGGAGGTTCATCATCTCCTGCATCTGACCGGCTGTATAGACACCCTTTGGTCGGGTTCCCACAATCGGCAGCGCCCCCAGTGGAATCTCCCGGCTGCCCGTTGCCAGAATCAGCTGAGAAAACGAGATCTGCCGGTCACCGGACAGATGCGCCGTTTTATTGGGTTCTACCGAAAGTACCGTTGTCCCAAAAAACAGAGTAACCGTTTCCGGGAAATCCTGCACAAGTGCAGCGGCGTATTCCCCTCCGGTAAGTCCGGCGCCAAAACCGGGATGGCTGCATTGCAGGAGAATGCCGCCCAGCTTTTGTTTTCTCTCCACCAGCGCAATGCTTTTGCATCCGGCATCCGCTGCGGCTCTGGCTGCAGCAATTCCCGCTGCACCACCGCCGATAATCAGGATATCAAAGTGCCCCATGCCTGACCTCCCGGAGTATCTGCTCGATGGCAAAGCTGCATCGGCTGCCCTGGCAGACACCCATACCGCTTCCAACTCTCCGCTTGACCCCATCCACCGTGGAAGCTCCCCTTCGGATTGCTTCCAGAATCTCTCCGCGGCTGATGCCTTCGCACAGGCAAATGATTTCGGGGTCATTTGTTTTGGCAATGGCCTGCCTGTGGGGCGTGAAGCGTGGATTCGGGTGTGCATCCAGAAACGCCGCCGTTTTCTCCGCAAGGTACCTGCCCAGTTCGTTGGCACAGGTCAGCCCCGGGGTTTTGATTCCGATCAGACTGAAAAATCCAGGAGCCGGGTACGCAATGGAGAAATCGTGAATGCTCTCGCCGTCATCCCGCTGAGGATTTGACCGTGCGGCGGCGAATGAGCGGATTACCTGCTGCATATTCAGATTCGGAAACAGCGATACCGCACTTGTCTTCAACTCCGATATTCCCTCTTTTGTTGTGGCAAATGGTTCTCCAACGGGCTTGCGTACCCCGCTGAGCAGCAGATTCCCTTCCACACACGGGATAGCGGTGATGCCTTTTCCGCAGGACTGTGCCTGCTGAAAGATGACCCGCTTCGGCTTCCGCGCCTGTTTGTCCAGGACCAAGTATTCTGCTCCATCTATCAGAAGATGCGTGTCGGAGGGAAAGCACAGCTCCTGTATCCGATCCGCGGAAAGTCCTGCACAGTTGATGACAGCCCTGCAGCGCAGTTCGCTGCGATCTGTTTCCACCAGATAGCCAAACTTGGTTTTCCGGATTCCCACCACAGTGGTTCCCAGCATGGGTTCCATCCCATTGGCAGCAGCGTTTTCAAAGGCGGCAATGCCCAATTGCCAGGGGTTCACCGTTCCGGTGGTCGGGGCATAGAGCGCGCCTGCCACACCCGGTGCCAGCATAGGCTCCATTGCCTCTGCCTCTCCCCCGGTCAGAAGCTCCAGACCCGGCACGCCATTGCGGATACCCTGCTCCCATTTTCTCCGGAGCTGGGCCAGGCTCTCCTTGTCATAGGTCACCAGCAAGGAGCCGCAGCGGGAAAAGGGAACTTCCAGTTCACGGCACAAATCATCAAAAGAGGCATTTCCACGAACCGTCAATTCCGCCTTCCGGGAACCGGTTTTGTTGTCATATCCCGCATAGACGATGGCAGAGTTTGCCCGGGTAATGCCTGTACAGATATCCAATTCCTTTTCAATCAGCACGACAGACAAATTCCAGCGCATCAGATTCCGGGCCGCAAAGCAGCCCAGAATCCCTCCCCCAATAACCGCAACATCTACGCTTTTCATAGGGGGATAATCTGTCCGGGGTTATCCACAGTATAGCCGCCGAGGGACAGGATTTTTCCCCGGAACGCATCGCTCTTCAGGATGTGCAAAAGCGCCTGAACCATAGGGGTATCCCAAGCATGGTCAGGGACAATGAGGTCATACTCCTCAATACAGATGGGGATAAAGTCCAGATCATAGAGCTTTGCCGCGGAGTAGATGCCCATACCGACATCAGCACTGCCGCTGGCGATCTGGGCAGCAACAGAAGTGTGGGTCAGTTCTTCCCGATCGTAGCCGTAGACAGAAGCAGTATCCACATTCTCCCGCATACACAAATAGTCCGCAAGGATCCGGGTGCCGGATCCCTTCTGGCGATTTACATAACGCACGCCACCCTTTGCAATATCCGCAAATTTCCGGATCTGGAGTGGATTGCCCTTTGCCACCATCAATCCCTGCTGACGACCGACACAGGAAACCAGCTTCACACCGCCTTTGGGGAAATACTTGCGAATAAATGCCTTGTTATAGCTGCCGTCAGCCGTATCCAGCAGGTGGCAGCCAGCCATGTGCGCCTCACCACGGCGGATTGCCATTATACCGCCCATGGAACCCACATGGGAGGAGCTGATGTACAAGGCAGAGTCCTCCAAATGGAGCATATCTGCCAGCTCGTCCAGCAGCGGATCATGGCTGCCGATAACCACCAGCGTATTGTGCAGCTTTTCTAAGGGGCTCAGCAGGCGGACACTCACTTCCTCTCCCGCCTCGTAGCCCTCCAGTCCCTGAGGTACTTCCAGAATGCCATCGGCCTTCATAAAAGAAGAAACCACGCCGCTGCCCCGGCTCAGGGGGCTGGCCATCAGCCTGCCGCCTACGCAGCCCATGCGAACACGGACAAACTCCTGATATTTCAGACCGCTGACAACAGGCCGGGTAAGGGTTGCGTTCACATATGTGTCAGTGGCTGCCGGTGCTTTCAGCCAGTGGTCAATCAGGGGCTTCAGCAGCTGCTCAATGACGATGATGCCGGACACCGGATAACCGGGCACTCCAAGAATGACCTTCTCTCCCCGGCAGCCCAGAATGGCAGGCTTGCCGGGCTTGATGGCGATGCCATGGTACAGCACCTCACCCAGTTCCCGGATGACCCGAGCCGAGAAATCCTCCCGTCCGGCAGAAGAACCGGCATTGAGAATTACCATATCGCACTCGTCTGCCGCTTTGGCAACCATTTCTTTGATCTGGTCAAATTTATCCGGAACAATGGGATAGACCACCGCCTCTGCGCCCCAGGAACGCACCATTGCGGAAAAAATAGAGCCATTGAATTCCAGAATATCTCCGGGCTTCGGGTCTGTACAGGGCGGGATAATCTCGTCCCCTGTGGGGATGATGCCCACCACAGGTTTGCGAATCACTTCAATTTCCAGCACACCGCCGGCAATCATCGCACCAATGGCAGCCGGGGAAACGGTCATATGGCTGGGCAAAATCATTTCCCCGGCGCATACATCCTCGCCGATCTGGCGGATATGCTGCCACGGGGCTGCGGCTGCGTGAATGGTGATGGAACCATCTCCATTCTTTACAATGTCCTCCACCATGATGACAGCATCTTTGTCCTCCGGAATCGGGTCGCCGGTGTCCAGCACAAGAAACTGGTCCGGCTTTAGAGTAACAGGGGTCGTTTCCGTCGCGCCGAAGGTTTCTTTTGCGGAAACCGCCACACCATCCATGGCACTGGCGGCATAGTGCGGGGCGCAGATGTGGGCATAGACTGCCTTTGCCGTCACCCTACCGCAGCTTTCAAAGACAGGAATGGTTTCTGTCTTTGACCCAAAACCGCCGCTTACCAGCCGCTCCAGATATTCCTTCCGTGCCTGCGCAAGCGGCACATTGGTCAAATATTCAAATCCCATAAAATTACACTCCTGAAGTAATCGTTACCTGAATTTCCGCTCCCTGGGGTAAGCCTTCACAATCCCGACTGATGCAGAAATAGCCGTCGGTCCCTGCCAGAGTGGTGATAAGGCCGGATTTTCCCCGAATGGGTTGGGCATAAAGCTCGCCGCCTGTTCCTGTCAGCCGGCAGCAGTGATACTGGGCTCTGCCATGGTTGGCACTGATGCTCTCTGTAACCCTGGCAGTAACGGTATAGGCAGTCATGTCCCGATCCATCAGCCGTCCCAGCAGGGGCTGTACAAAAAGTTTTGTGATAAAATAGGCAGCCACCGGATGCCCGGGCAGACCCACAATGGGCTTTTTCCCGGCTTTTCCCAGAATGGTTGGTTTTCCGGGCTTAATGGCAATGCCGTGAAGCAGAAGCTGACCTGCGGATTCAATGATGCGGCAGGCGGCATCCTTCACTCCGACACTGCTGCCTCCGGACAGCAGCACAGCATCACATTCCGCAATGGCCTGATTGACCTTTTGAGAAAGCAGTGCCTCATCATCCACCACAATCCCATAGTTGACAACATGGCACCCAAATGTGGAGAGCATTGCCTCCAGCATGGGACTGTTCACGTCCCGCACCTGTCCGGGGCCGGGCTGCGCCTCCGGAGGAACCAGCTCGTCACCGGTAGAAATGACGCCCACGGTCACTTTTTTCACCACCGGCACCTGCACCCGGCCAATGGCAGCCAGCGCACCAATGTCGGCAGAAGACAGGGAGTGGCCTTTGTGCAGAATCACCTTTCCGGGATACACATCATCCCCCCGGAAAATCAGATTCATGCCCGGCGCCGCAGGTTTGGCAACACCGATGGTGCCGTCGCCGTAGTCCTCCGTGTATTCCACCATCACCACACCGTCAGTACCCCTGGGCACTGCGCCGCCGGTGGGAACGGCTACACATTCCCCCTCATTCAGCAGATAGTCGGCGCCTTCGCCCATCAGCACCGTGGCCTGCAGGGGCAGGATCGCCGGGATGGCATCGCTGCAGCCGAAGGTGTCACTGGCGCGAACCGCAAAGCCATCCACTGTGGAGCGGTCAAAATCCGGCACATATTCCCGCGCCGCAATATCCTCCGCCAGAACTCTGCCCACAGCCTCAGACAGAGCTACAAATTCTGCCTGTTCAAGCGGGGAAAACTCCGATTCTATCAGCGCAAGAACTTCTTCCGGCGTTTTTACATACAGCATACTAGACCTCCATAATGACCTTGCCCAGGTCCCGGTAGTCATTGCCGGAGAAGTGGGTCACCTCCCTGCGGAACACAGGTGAGGACAGGATTGCAAGCATTTTGACTACAGCCGGATTTTCCAGCGATTCCTTCTGCAAAACAAGATCGAACCGTTCCTCCAGCAGTGGGATGAAGTCAAGCCCCTCCAGCTGATGCGTTATCCGCTCCGTGCCAATGGCAAGATCCGCATCCCCTGCGGCAATGGCAGATGCCATCGTAAGGTGAGAACTCATAATCTTGTCGTAGCCCTTTAGCTGTCCGGAGGGGATTTTCAGTTTTTTTAGCTGGGTATCCAGCAGGATCCTGGATGAGGAACCAACCCGGCGGTTGATGATGGAGATGTCAGCCCGGCGCAGATCCTCCCACCCAGTTATGTGCTTGGGATTGCTTTTGCGAACATAAAAGCCCTGGGTGCGGTAGGACAGGTTCACCAGCACTGCGGACACCCCGGGCATCAGGCTTCGCACAAAGGAGGCATTGCACTCTTTTCCATCATACAGATGGCAGGCCGCAGCGTCCACCTTTCCCTGATACAGTGCCAGCAGACCTTCAAAGCTAGACAGATATGTACGACCGGCGTTGATATCCTCCTGATGAAGATAATTTGCCAAAATGTCCAGCACAACATCCTGCCCGGAGATGATCATCTCCGGCGCCTTTTCCTCAGCAGGTGTCAGCAACGTGGAGTGGGTATCGATGCGCTGCACCGGGGCAGTGGAATGCTCATGCCGGGAGCGGGCAATATAGGCATCCACATCCTCCTGCGTAAAACGAACCTTTCGCCCGATTTTATAGGAATGGATTTCTCCCTTGCGAATCAGGTCGTAAATGGTGGACTTGCTGACATGGAGAATGTCTGCAACCTCCTGGGTAGACAGGGACTGATTCTGCGCCATACTGCCGCCTCCTTGCAATCGTTTTTTATTGATTATACTTTATCTTCCCAAATTGCACAAGCGCTTGGCGCAATATTTCAAGTATTTTATGTGATTTCACGCCATTTTGTGCGTCATCTCGTCGAAGTGCTAAAATCTCTTCGCATAAAATGATACAGTTTCATGCGGTTTCACACAAAAATGCACATCCGCTCTTGATACCCCTGTTATTTCCACTATAATAAACATATACAAATTGTAAGCTCAATTTCAAATTTTTATGGAGGTATTGCATATGGCTGGCGCATACTATGAAAAAATTGCCCGCATCAATCTGACCACCGGCAAGATCAAAGTGGAACCTCTGGATCTGGAACTTGCCCACAAGTTCATTGGCGGCCGTGGTCTTGGCACCAAGATGCTCTATGACGAGGGCATTGCCACCGTCGATCCCCTGTCCCCGGAAAACAAGCTGATCTACATAACCGGTCCTATGACCGGCGCTGCCGCCCCTTCCACAGGCCGCTACATGGTCTGCACAAAGTCCCCCCTTACCGGCATGATTGCCTGCTCCAACTCCGGCGGTATCTGGGGTGCCAAGCTGAAGTACGCCGGTTGGGATGCCATCATTGTGGAAGGTGAAGCTCCCGACTGGACCTACATCAACATTGACGACGATAAGATTGAGCTGCTGGATGCCCGGGAATATGTAGGTGTCATGAGCGAAGCCATTGACGAGCAGCTCAAGGCAAAGCACGGTGCTGACGTTTCCGTTCTGAACATCGGCCCCGCCGGTGAGAAGAAGGTGCTGCTTGCCGCCATTATGAACGATAAGGACCGTGCCGCCGGTCGTTCCGGTGTCGGTGCTGTCATGGGCAGCAAGAAGCTGAAAGCCATCGTGGTCAAGGCAACCCGCAAAAAACTGGACAACATTGCAGACCTTGATGCCCTGAGGGTGGCAGCCAAAAACGCTATGAATGTTCTGAAGGCCAACCCCGTTACCGGTTCCGGCCTGCGGCAACTGGGTACCGCTGTTCTCGTGAACATTGTCAACAACATCGGTGCTTTCCCCACCAAGAACTGGCAGGGAAGCTATTACGACAAGGCTGACGATATCTCCGGCGAAACTCTGGCTGAGAAATACCTGGTCAAGCCCGGTGCCTGCCATCTCTGCCCCATCGCCTGTGGCCGCGTGGTCAATGTCAATGGCAAGGTCGTCGGCGGTCCTGAATACGAGCCCCTGTGGGCCTATGGCGGCAACTGCGGCAACAATGATCTGAACGTCATCGATGAGTGCAATATGCTCTGCAACGAGTATGGTCTGGATGCTATTTCCGTCCCCTGCACCATCGCCGCTGCCATGGAGCTGTACCAGAGAGGCTACATCAAGGAGGAAGAGTGCGCCGGTGTACCTCTGGAATGGGGTTCCACCAGGGCATTGGTGGAGTGGACCAAGCGTATGGGCAATCCTGAAACCGAGCTTGACTGGCTGATGAGCTCCGGCTCCGCCCGCCTGTGTGAGCACTATGGCCATCCCGAATACTCCATGAGCGTTAAGAAGCAGGAAATGCCCGCTTACGACGCCCGTGCCATTCAGGGCATCGGCATTACCTACGCCACCTCTAACCGTGGCGGCTGCCATGTCCGTGGCTACATGATCTCTCCCGAAGTTCTGGGTCTGCCCCAGCAGCTGGATCGTACCGTTACCAACGAAAAGGCAGCTTGGGCCAAGACATTCCAGAATCTGACAGCTGTCATCGACTCCATGGGTCACTGTCTGTTTACCTCCTTCGCCATGGGCGCCAAGGAGTACACCGACCTGCTGAACGCCGCCACCGGCACCAACTGGACCATCGAACAGGTTCTGGAGATTGGCGACCGTATCTACAACATCGAGAGAATGTTCAACAAGGCTGCCGGTATGAAGCCTGAGGACGATCGTCTGCCCAAGCGGCTGCTGGAAGAGCCCGTTGTAAACGGCCCCTCCACCGGTATGACCTCCAAGCTGCCTCTGACTCTGCCCGAATACTACGAAGCTCGTGGCTGGGTCAACGCATTCCCCACCGATGAAACCCTGAAGAAACTGGGTCTGGACGAGTGTGTTGGCAAGTGATACAATATAATTAATGGGGAGGGGGAAAGTCCCCTCCCCGATTTCTTTTGCAAAGGAGAATTTTCATGATTGAAGTTCGCGTTTTTGCAACCTTGCGCCAAGGCAGGGATAAAGTCACGCTGCTATCGCCGGAGGGTATCGCCTGTGCTGGGGATATCCTTGACCGGATGAACATTCCACAAGAAGAAGTGTCTATTCTGCTCATCAATGGTTTTCATCACAAGCCGGAATCGGAAGTGAAGGACGGGGACATCGTGGCTCTGTTTCCCCCGGTGGGAGGCGGCTGAACGATGGATCCCAGATATGCGCGCAATGTCCCCGCCCTGAGCGAAGCGGAATGCGAGCTGCTTCGGCGCAAACGTGTTCTGGTGGTTGGCTGCGGCGGTCTGGGCGGGCATCTCATCGATATGCTTGCCCGCATTGGCATAGGCTCTCTGCGGGTGGTGGACGGTGATGCATTTGAGCCCTCCAATCTGAACCGTCAGCTGTTGTCC
>OGZA01002128.1_pt1 | contig 12560 bp, 9 predicted proteins | sample 1576591 | NCBI WGS metagenome assembly OGZA01 (sample SAMEA3541565, study PRJEB24748) | human gut metagenome | biome: human gut; feature: human-associated habitat; material: faeces | place: China | collected 2012
ATGATGCTCAAGATCCGCATGGTGATGCCGATGAAGAAACTTTGCTCCGGCTACTGCCTGTCGGATATCACGCCGGAGACGGCCTACGCGGTGCTGGACTACGAGGCGTTGCGCCGGTTCTACTACGGCAATGAGTCAGAGCAGCTTGCAGACGTGGAGAAGCAGGGCTCGGCCTTTGCCAGGGAAAACACGAAGCAGATCGATGTTGCCGAAGAAGCCTGCAAGATCGCTGAGGAAAATCTCGACCTGAATACGTTCAGCTATAAAGAGGGAAAACTTCCGATCCTCGATGTCCTTTCCGCCCAGCTTTCCTGGATTCAGTCCTATAGCAGCTTGATTCAGACTTGGTATCAGCAGAAAGCGTCTCTCGCCCAGTATAATAAGGCGGTGGGTATTCGTCGCTTGCAGTAATCGGAAAACACCTTTATCACAATCTTTTTAGGCACGGATTTCACGGATTTATACGGATGAATTTATTTTTTCCGTGTTTTCCGTGAAATCCGTGCCTAAATTATATCTATTAGTAAGCAAAATTTTGCTTCGACACAGCTCCCTGCCAAGAGCAGAAACAAATGCAAATATTATTGAAACTCCTTTTTCAGTTTCGCCACCCATTTCAGTATCCGTTCCTCCGTTTGTTCGGACTGATTCTCGATATCGAGGGGAAGTCCCAGGAAATGCCCTTCCTTGACGGCCCGTGATTGGGTGAAATGGTAGTCGTTGACAGGCATGAAACCGATCAGCTCCGCATTGCTTTTGGTAAAGGCTTCCGCCAGAATGCCGATCCCATCGACAAAATTGTCGGGATAGCGTTCTTGGTCTCCGAGCCCGAATAGTGCGACTTTCTTGCCCGTCATGTCGATGGATTCTATTTCCGGCATGAACTCGTCCCAGTAAGTCGGCAGTTCTCCGTCGAACCAGGTGGAAGTTCCGGCAATGATATTGTCGAACGATTCGAACTCCTTGCGTGTCGCCCCTTCTATCGGGATCAGGATGACTTCGTTTTCTGCGAATGCTTCTTGTATTTTCAAGGCGACTACGGCTGTTTTAGCGGTTGTGCCACCATAGAATAAACCTATTTTCTTCATTTTGTATGTTGTTTATAGAAGGTGTGTCGAAACTATCCTGTTCCCGCGCCCCTCGCGGGATCGCATTAAAACCGGCCCTATAAAATCTGATTGATAAGGTCTGTCCTTTTGCGGCCCCGCATCAAGCGCGGGGACAAGAAGATTTTGATATACCCTCTTCATTAATATTCCAATAATGCTTTTGCTGCGTTGTAGATCCGTTCTTCTCCGGGCAGGATCGCCTTTTCGAGGACCGGATGGAAACCGACAGGGGTAAAGGTAGAACCGACGCGTTGGATCGGAGCATCCAGGTATCGGAACATTTCCGTGCCGACGATACCGGCTATTTCCGCTCCGAAACCTGAGAACACTTTGTCTTCATGTACGATCAGCTCCTTGCCGGTTTTTTTCACGGAAGCGAAGATCGTTTCCGTATCGAGTGGGATCAGTGAGCGGATGTCGATGACTTCCACGTCCCAGTTATGCTCTTTCTTCAGCTTCTCGGCGACACTGAGGCAGAAATGCGTGGTATTGCCATATGTGATCACGCTCAGGTCGCTGCCCGGCCGGCGGATACGGGCTTTCCCGAAAGGAACTTCGAAGTCTTCCGGCACAAAACCGGCTGCTTCGACCGAGTTATATTGCGCTTTCGGTTCGAGAAAGACGGTAAAACCCTTCGAACGTATGCTGGTGCGCAACAGTCCTGCCGCATCATCGGCAAACGAAGGATAGACGATGCGGGCTCCCGGAATGGAGGTCAGCGCCCCTTCAATCGTTTGCGAGTGGTAGAGCCCTCCGCCGATATAACCGCCCGATGCTAGGCGGAGCGTCAGGTTAGGGGTGAACTGTCCGTTGCTTCGCCAGTATTCGTGTGTACATTCGACATATTGCTCGATGGCCGGCCAGAAGTAGTCGGCAAATTCGGCTCCTTCCACCACGACATGTATTTTCGGGTCGAAGCGGCACATGCCGTTGGCCGTGCCTACAATGTAGTCTTCGGCAATGGGAGCATTGAAGATACGCATCGGCCCGAACTCCTGTTGCATGCCTTTGGTGACGTTGAACACGCCGCCTTTGTCTTTGTTGGCCACGTCCTGTCCCCACAGGAATGTATCCGGGTTATGGCGGAATTCTGCTTTCAGTGTTTCGTTGATTGCGGTTACCAGTGTTTTCTTTTCGCCATTTTCTTCTTTGTGTGTGCCGTCTGTATATTTCTGCGGCAGGTAAGGTTCGGGCAAGACATAGTCAAAGATCGTTGCAGGATCGGGTTCGGGAGCCGCCATCGCTTTGCGGTTGGCTGTGCTCAGGTCTTTTTTTGCCTGTGCTTCTATCTGCTTCAGTTCCTCTTCGGTCAAGCGGTTGTAACGGAGCAGCATACGGCGGAATTTTTGCAGCGGATCGGCTGCTTTCACGTAGGCAAGTTCGTTTTCATCGCGATACAAAGTCTGCTTGTCGGAGTTCGAATGGGAGCCGATGCGTACGCAGTTTGCATGGACGATCACCGGATTATGCGTATTGATCGCATGTTCGCGGGCTTCGGTCATGGCGTTCATCGAGTCGAAGACATCTTTTCCGTTGCAGTGGATGATGCGCAGGTTCTTGAAGCCTGAGAAGTTGTCGGCTACCTTGCGGTTGGCCGTCTGATCCTTTTTGGGGACGGAGATGCCGTAGCCGTTGTCCTGCAAGACAAAGATAACGGGGAGCTGCTCGTTGCTCGCCCCGTTGATGGCTTCGTAGACGTAGCCCTCGGAAGTGGCGGACTCGCCGTGCGAAGTGATCGCGACGCCTTTATGGTCGTAATAAACCATTGCACGGGCGACACCTACGGCGTGCAGGTCGTGTGTCCCGGTCGCCGAGGATATGTTCTCGATATGCCACTCCGGCTTGGCGAAGTGGTTGGACATATGCCGTCCGCCGCTGGACGGATCGGTCGCTTTCGAGATGCCGTTCAGGATGATTTCTTCCGCCGTCATTCCGGCAGACAGGACGGTCAGCATATCGCGGTAGTAGGGAAAGAGGTAATCCTCTCCCCGGTGGAATACCTGCCCGATGGCGAGCTGGATGCCGTCGTGTCCGGCATAAGGGGCATGATAGGACCAGCCTAAGGACTGGAGCAGGTAAGAAGGCGCCTTTTCATCGAGCGCCCTGCCGAGACTCATCAGGTAATACCATTTGCGAAGGGTCTCGGTATCGGTCGTTTTTATATCGTATCGTTTCATACTTGATTATTTTGTGTGTTGTTTTAATTGTTTTGTGATCTGTTACTTTTGGCTTGACCCAAAAGTAACCAAAAAGTCAAGGCTTAACCGTCCGGTCTACTCCGGGCAAAGGTTCCGCTGTCGCCTGCGAAACTCGCTTCGCTCAAACAGCGCAGGCTCCGGCCGCTCCACCTTTACCCTCCGCTTGACGACCGTCCGCTTAGGCCTTTCATAGAAAGCTCCGCTTTCTCTTGGGATGGCCGATACCATCTGTTATATAGGTGTCGGTATCGGCCATCCTCAAAGAGCCGTCAGGCTCTATATCCGGCCTAAGCTGGTGAGCGTTAAGCGCAGAGACTGGAGTGAGCGTCCGGAGCGTCTGCTGTTTGAGCGAAGCGAGTTTCAGACGCGACAGCGAACGGAGGGAACGAAGTAGCGAAGCAGCTTAAGCCTTGATCTTTTGGTTACTTTTGGATCAAGCCAAAAGTAACAGATAAATCATCATTTAAAGGCTCTAATCTTCTTAGAAACTATACTGTACCGCCAGATTCACCCGGTTCGCATGACGTGTGTCACCGTTGAAATCCGTACGCCAGCCGCGCAGATATTCGGCTCCGGCCTGCAGGTCGGACGTGATGTTCCAGAAAAGCGTGGCGTTCAGGTATTGTCCGTAGCGGTACTGGTCGGAAGCGACGGCAGGATAACCATCATGGCTATACAAGCGTGACTGCCCGTATGTACTGGTGATAAACACTTTCGGAGAGAAATTATACTGCATGCCGGCAAACCAGCCCATCATCGGGAGCACCTGCATCTTCCCTTCTTTTTCAGGATTCGGGACCACATCGACATTCAACATGCTCATGTCGTTCAGGAACTGCCCGATACCTTTGCCATACACACCCTGTCCATAGACCTGCAAACGATTCGTCAGGTTAAAAGTGGCAGAAGCCAGAACACCCCATCCGATCTCCGATTCCGCTTTGCGGGCCGTCAAATCATCGTAGGTCATGCTCCTGATAATAGCCGCAGCCCGGAAATGGCTTTTAGGGTTCCAGCCATACTGCACGTAGACCGGAAAGTTCGGCATCCGCTGCTTGGCGATACTGACATGCTCGTTTGTCAGCCCGTCCACAACCGGCATTTCCACACCGATACCGGCTTTCAAACCTTTGGCGAGCGCATGTTCGTAACGGATCTGTGTGGCATGATAGATCGACATCCCGTTAGGACCGGCAAAGTCGATCGTGGCAGGCACATTGCCCAAGTCCATGAACGAACCATAATCGTAACCCGCCGTAAAGCCTCGTGCCGACACATAAGCATTCCTCAACTCGAATATCTTGCCGCTTCCACCGCGGAAGTTACCGGCCGTATACACCACGAAATCGCCCAAGAGATCCGTATGCCCGACCAGCTTCAGGAAGATCGTGCTCGTAGTGGCGTCCATCTGGAACTGGTTCCGTACATACGACTGTCCTCTGCCGGGAATCAATGCCGGGTAAAAATCTATATTATCGGAAATACCGCCAAAATCATATTCGGCTGCCAGTTTCACATATCCTCCGATACCGAGAGCAAACTTGCCTTTCCGGTCTGTCAGCAGGAAACGGGGCGCTTTCGGTTCGTGGAAACGGGGACTCTGTGACGCATTCATGATCCGGATAATCTCATTGCCCGCCTTATCGATCGTGACGAACATGACGGAATTCGGTTCTTTATCCTCAACCACCACTTTCTGAGCCTGGGAATGGGTAGAAAGCAATCCCATTCCGAGCAGTAGAACTGCGCTTTTCAACAATGTTTTCATAAATATGCTTTTTGTTTAGATGAATTACCAACTTGAACAGATGCCAACGGAAAAGGTTGTGTCAAATGATTGCTTTAACGAGTAAATATCACTATTTTTGTTGCCATAATACAAAAATAAGATGAAGATGAAAAAGCTGTTTGCTATATGTTTAGTGGCCCTCTCGGCTCTGATATCCGTCCATTTGCAAGCGCAAGAGGTTGAAACGCTGGTACTGATCGACACCGATATGGGAAAGATCAAAGTGAAACTTTTTAACGACACGCCCCAACATCGTGATAATTTTATCAAAAATGTGAAGGAACATCGCTATGACGGACTGTTGTTCCACCGTGTCATCAAACAATTCATGGTACAGGCAGGCGACATTAATTCCAAAGACGCCCCGATGGAACAGCACTTAGGTGACGGAGATCTGGACTACACCATTCCGGCAGAGATCGTCTACCCGAAGTATTTCCATAAACGCGGCATGTTCGCCGCCGCCCGTACAGGCGACGACGAGAACCCCGAACGCGCCTCGTCGGCCACCCAGTTCTATATCGTAACCGGCAAGTTCTTTACGGAAATGGAGCTAGACAAGATGGAGAAGGAACAAGGCATCACCTTCACCCCCGAACAACGCCAAGCCTATATGCTGGAAGGAGGCACGCCCCACCTGGACGGTAAATACACGATTTTCGGCGAAGTCGTAAGCGGCATGAAAGCAGTCGACAAGATCCAGTTCACCGAAACGAATGCAGACGACCGTCCTGTCAAGAACATCAAAATCAAGTCAATGAAGATAGTCAACAAATAAACAACAAAGAATGGAAACAAAAGAAACATTAGTGGTGATGGACACCACACTCGGAAAGATAAAATTCAAATTATACAACGATACACCTCAGCACCGCGACAATTTCATCAAGCTGGCAAAAGCCGGACAATACGACGGCCTGCTATTCCACCGCGTCATCAAGGACTTTATGGTACAAGGTGGCGATGTCACTTCCAAAGACGCCCCGATGAACAAGCAGTTAGGAGCCGGCGACTTGGGCTATACCATTCCGGCAGAGTTCAACTATCCCCAATATTTCCATAAAAAGGGAGCCTTGTGCGCCGCCCGCACCGGAGACGAAGTGAACCCGGAAAAAGCATCGTCAGCCTCACAGGTCTATATCGTCACAGGCAAGAAATATTCGGAAACCGAACTCAGCCAGATGGAAAAGCAGATGGAAGGGCGCCTGAAACAGGCTATCTTCAACCGCCTCCAGACAGAGAACAAGTCCAAGATCATGGAACTCTACCGCAGCGGCAACAAAGAAGAGCTCGCCGTGCTCCGCGACACCCTGATCGGCAAGACCGAACTGGAGGCCGAAAAGCGTAAAGACGAGACGAAGATGCCTTCCGAACTGCGCGAGACCTACAAGACGATCGGCGGCGTGCCCTTCCTTGACAACCAATACACCGTCTACGGCGAAGTGGTGGAAGGACTGGACGTAGTAGACGCGATCCAGCAAGTAAAGACAAATAAGCAAGACCGCCCGACGGAAAATGTAGTAATCAAGTCGGTAGAGGTTTTGGAATGATGCAACTTTCGGTTTACAAGGAACATTACAAAGAAACGATACGCCTGGGTGTCCCGATCATGTTGGGACAGCTGGGCATTATTGTTGTAGGCTTTGCCGACAACATCATGGTCGGGCATCACAGTACGGCCGAGCTGGCTGCCGCCTCGTTTGTCAACAACTTCTTCAACCTCGTGTTCATCGCGGGGATGGGATTTTCCTATGGACTGACTCCCATCATCGGAGGGTATTTTGCGCAGAAAGAATATGCAAAGGCAGGCGAGACACTGAAAAACAGCCTTTGTATCAACCTCATCGTGGGATTGCTACTCAGCCTCTGCATGTTGACACTGCTTCTGAACATCCATATTCTGAAGCAGCCGGAAGAGTTGATGCCCTATATCGTGCCTTACTATATCCTGCAACTCTTCTCGGTCATTTTCGCCATGCTGTTCAACTCGTTCAAGCAGTTCAGCGACGGCACGACAGACACGGTCACCCCGATGTGCGTCATGTTAGGAGCCAACGTGCTCAACATCATCGGGAACTACTTGCTGATATACGGCAACTTCGGATGTCCTGAACTTGGGCTTACCGGAGCCGGTATCTCGACACTCGCCAGCCGTATCCTGACATTCGGGATATTCTGCGTCCTGTTTGCCAAGCATTCCCGTTACAAACTTTATAGGGAAGGGTTCAAGAAAGGGACAGTCAACCGGGCGAACATAGGCAACCTGGTCCGCCTCGGCCTACCGGTCGGCTTCCAGATGGGAGTCGAGACAGGCTCGTTTAGTCTGAGTGTCATCATGATGGGGTGGCTGGGAAGCACGGCACTCGCCGCCCACCAAGTGGCAGGCGTGATCACCACGCTCGGCTTCATGGTCTATTACGGCATAGCGGCGGCGGTTACCATACGGGTAAGCAACTTCCGGGGCCGGAACGACTGGCCTGCCATACGGCACGCATCTTTTGCCGGCCTGCATCTGGTCATGGGGACGGCAGCCATCGTTGTTCTCCTGATCGGGATTTTCCGCAACATCATGGGATATATCATCACTCCGGAAAAAGAGGTGGTCGAACTGGTCGCCCTGCTCGCCTGGTCAGTGATCCTGTATCAGGCAGGCGACGGACTGCAAATCCTCTTCGCCAACGCTCTGCGAGGCATCTCGGATGTCAAATACATGGCTTATATGGCTTTCTTCTGCCACTTCGGACTGGCACTTCCCATCGGTTACCTGTGCGGGTTCACTTTTGGTTGGGGAGCCATCGGCATCTGGTGCGGCTTCCCGATCAGCCTGACCACGCTCGGACTGTTACTTTGGAGACGTTTCAATCGATTGACAATAAAAAAATAGGGTATGACTAAAGATATAACAGCAGAACACGTATTAAACGACCTGCGCTACCTGACGCTGCTGGCACGCAGCTTTCCGACGGTGGCAGACGCCAGCACGGAAATCATCAACCTGGAGGCCATCCTGAACCTGCCGAAAGGGACGGAGCATTTCCTGTCCGACATCCACGGCGAGCACCAGGCTTTCAACCATGTGCTGAAAAATGCCTCCGGCGCGATCAAGCGCAAAGTGAACGAGATATTCAGCAACACGCTGCGCGACTTCGAGAAGAAGGAGCTTTGCACGCTGATCTACTATCCGGAACAAAAACTGGAACTGATCCGGCAACGCGAAAAAGACCTGGACGACTGGTATCTGATCACACTGAACCAACTGGTACGCGTCTGCCGGAACGTCTCGTCCAAATACACGCGCTCGAAAGTGCGCAAGGCCCTGCCGAAGGAGTTCTCCTACATCATCCAGGAACTGCTCCACGAGTCGAGCGACGAGCCGAACAAGTCCGCCTATGTGGACCAGATCATCAACACGATCATTTCGACCGGCCGGGCCAATGACTTCATCATCGCCATGTGCAACTTGATCCAACGCCTGACGATCGACCTGCTGCACATCATCGGCGACATCTACGACCGCGGGCCGGGCGCCCACATCATCATGGACACGCTTTGCAAATACCATAACTCCGACATCCAGTGGGGCAACCACGACATCCTCTGGATGGGGGCCGCCGCCGGCAACGCGGGGAGCATCGCCAACGTGATCCGCATGTGCATGCGCTACGGCAACCTGGCAACCCTTGAGGACGGCTATGGCATCAACCTCCTGCCCTTGGCGACATTCGCCATGGAAGTCTATGGAGACGACCCCTGCGAACTGTTCATCCCGCGTACGAACGCGTCGGATGCGACCTTCGATGAAAAGACAACCCAACTGATCGCTCGCATGCACAAGGCGATCACGATCATACAGTTCAAGCTGGAAGGCGAGATCATCCGCCGCCGTCCGGAATTCGGGATGGACGACCGCCTGTTGCTCCACCATATCGACCTCCGCCGCGGGACGATCCGTATCGAAGGAAAGGAATACGAGTTGAAAGACAAGAACTGGCCGACTCTCAATGCCAAGGACCCCTATGCCCTTTCGATCGAAGAAGAAGAACTGATGCGGCGCATCAAGCACTCGTTCGAATGTAGCGAGAAACTGAAAAAGCACATGCGCTGCCTGTTCACGCACGGCAGCATGTATCAGGTCTGCAACTCCAACCTGCTCTTCCACGCCTCCGTCCCGATGAACCCGGACGGCACGCTCAAGGCGATCCGGATCGAAGGAACGGAATATAAGGGTAAAGCCCTGCTGGATAAAGTGGACCAGTTGGTGCGCACCGCCTATTTCGATGCCGACGACAGCCCGGAGAAGGACTTCGCGATGGATTACATCTGGTATCTTTGGGAAGGCAAGGACTCCCCTCTCTTCGACAAGAGCCGGATGGCGACTTTCGAACGCTGCTTCATCGACGACAAATCGGTGCAGAAGGAAGAAAAAGGCGCCTACTATTCCCTCCGGGAAGAAGAATCGGTCTGTGACATGCTGCTGGACGAGTTCGGCGTCACCGGCCAGCACCGCCACATCATCAACGGACATGTCCCCGTACGCTCCATCAAAGGCGAGAACCCGATCAAGGCAAACGGGAAACTGCTTGTCATCGACGGCGGCTTCTCCAAAGCCTACCACCCGGAGACAGGCATTGCTGGTTATACCCTGGTCTACCATTCGCGCGGCTTCCAGCTTGTACAGCACGAACCGTTCCTGTCGACCGACCAGGCCATCAAGGAGGGCAAAGACATCCGTTCGACCACCATCGTCGTCGAACTGAACTCCCACCGCCAGATGGTCAAGGACACAGACAAGGGGGCGGACCTGCAACAACAGATCCATGATCTCGAAAAACTCCTTTACGCGTTCCGCAACGGGTTTATCAAAGAAAAAGAGCGTTATAAATAAGAACACTTGTCATGAACAGCGAGAAACTGAAAGGTCACATCCTGATATTGATAACCAATATCCTGTTTGCCGTCAACATGCCGATATCCAAATATCTGCTGCCGGCACACGTTCCCCCCGAAGGTCTTACGATCATGCGCATGGCTTTCGCCTGTGTGATGTTCTGGATCGTGTCTCTCTTCACGGTAAAAGAGAAAGTGCCGTTGAAAGACTTGGGGATGCTTTTTGTATGCGCCCTTTGCGGAGTGGGGATCAATCAGGGATTGTTCATCGTCGGGCTGAACCGTTCTTCTCCAGTCGACGCCTCCATCATCGCCACCGCCGTGCCGATCTTCGTCCTGCTGCTGGCCGCCGTCATACTGAAGGAGCCGATCACCCGGAAGAAGTCGTTCGGTGTGTTCATGGGGGTCAGCGGCGGCCTGCTGCTTGTCTTCAGCTCCACGCATGCCATCGACAGCATCAGCAGCCTCGACGGTGACATGATGATGATCGTCAGCGGGTTGATGTATGCCATCTACCTGGTTCTGTCGAAACCGCTCTCCCTGCGCTATTCATCGGTCACGATGATGAAATGGATGTTCCTCTTCACGACACTGACGCTGGTCCCCTTCACCTTCCGGCATGTGCTCGACGCTCCCGCTTTCCACCGGGAGGTTTGGGACTTCACGGAACTGGGCGCGATCTTCTACGTCCTCTTCGGGGCGACGTTCCTCCCCTACCTGCTCATCCCGATGTCGTTGAAGAGAATCCGCCCGACAACAGTCAGCATGTACAACTACGTGCAGCCGATCGTCGCCTCGTTCATTGCCGTCATGATCGGCCAGGACACCCTTTCCTGGCAGAAAGTCCTGTCGGCAGTCTTGCCGTCTGCTTTTCGGTTTTACTTATTCCAATATGTACAAGGAGATTCAGACAGGAGTGCGCCAAGAGGCAGTATTTGGAGAGAAACACCGCAAGGGACATTCGCTGATGCCCTCATTGGAGTATCATAAGCGGGATTTATTTACCAAAGGACTGGATGTTAGTTTGACGGCAAATTATAATTATAATCTGACTCAGAATATTGATACGGTGCCTTATCAATATAATTGGTATGGAGAAAAGCAATATACCGGTTCAAAAGGAGAGCAATCTTACCAGGACAATGAATCGAAGAATAAGAACTGGAATGGGACGTTCAAGGTTGATTATCGTCTCAGCAGGACGCAGACCTTTACACTGAGCCATGTACTGACGGTTTTCGAGCGCAGTAACCGTTCGGATGTGAATTCCACTTCGGCTGTTTCGGATTTTACCGTTCCCAAGAAGACAAGGAAGAATATCACCGGACTTTCTTATCGTCTGATGCCTGCTGAAAGGTGGAACTTCTCTGCCTTCGGAAAGTATTATAACCAACATAGTTCGGGATTAGTCTCACAGAATGCCGATGGTATAGGGAACTATATTGATATGTCCAAGCACGTAAGCGCTCTGGGGTATGGAGCGGCAGGCACATATTGGATAATAAGGGATTTACAGGTAAAGCTCTCGTATGAGAAAGCTTATCGGTTGCCATCGAATGAAGAGTTGTTCGGTGATGAGGACTTGGAAGCGGGTAAGGCTGACCTGAATCCGGAGAACAGTGACAATATCAACTTGAACCTCAGTTATACGCACCGCTTGGGCAAGCATGAGCTCTATGTGGAAGGAAGTCTGATTTATCGTGATACGAAAGATTACATCGTCCGTACCATCAGCTCTTTTGGTGGTAAAAGTTATGGTTCCTATTATAATCACGGGCGTGTAAAGACGAAAGGTTTTAATGTGTCTGCACGTTACAGCTATTCGCACTGGCTCAGTGTGGGAGGTACTTATAGCAGCATGGATACGCGTGACAATGAAAAATATCTGGAGGGAGGCTCCCTGCAGGAAAGCCTGAAGTATAAACTTCGTATACCCAATCAGCCTTACCGTTATGCCAGCTTGGATGCTTCGCTCTATTGGCATGATTTGTTTGCAAAAGGAAATCGCTTGTCGCTCACGTATGACAGCTATTATCAGCACGAATTTCCATTGAATTGGGAAACTATCGGAGAGGCTTCTTCCAAGAAACGTGTGCCGGAACACTTTTCACACAATCTGGGGATTACGTATAGTATCAAGAATGGACGCTATAACCTCTCGTTGGAATGCAAGAATTTCACGGATGAGAAATTGTATGATAATTATAGCCTGCAGAAAGCCGGGCGTGCATTCTACGGGAAGGTGAGGGTTTATTTCGGACAATAGAATATGAATCGATAAAATATAAATAGAAGAATGATGAATAGAAAATTTTTGTTTTGGTCTGTTGTCATGGCATGTTGTGCAGGCAGCGTGTTGACTTCATGCAGTGATGATACAGTACCTGAAAATTCAACGCCGGATGCTCCCGGTACCGGGGCAGGGACATACGTGGTTGCTGCCACAGTTGATGGGGTAAATTATCTCCTGACTGCCGAGTCTTTGGACGAAGGAAGCGTTACAGTGAAAAATAACGGTCTTGAAACAGAGACCGGTACGTATTGGGTGTTTCATAACAATGATTACCTCTTCCGCCT
>OGZA01002132.1_pt1 | contig 12546 bp, 12 predicted proteins | sample 1576591 | NCBI WGS metagenome assembly OGZA01 (sample SAMEA3541565, study PRJEB24748) | human gut metagenome | biome: human gut; feature: human-associated habitat; material: faeces | place: China | collected 2012
GTCAGAAGCCAGAACTGCCGTAGAAACAATCGCGGCCGGCCAGGGGGATACCCTGCCGACCTGCGAGTGATGTTCAGAAAAGGCCGTCAGCCAACGTCCGGTTCGAGTGATGCGAGAAGAGCCTCGACGAGGTTCGGAACAAGGTGTGTTCCCTGACCAACCTTGTCGTCGGAGTCGAATGCTTTCGTGCGCAGAGCACACCAGGATTCGCCGGTGCGAAGCGCGCCAACAGCAAGACGAACATCCGCGCGTGACGGGTGGTTCGAAATGAACTGGATGGCTTCTTCGGGATCTTCGGGAGCCTGATCTTCAACCTCTGGGGGTACGACGAGACGCTCAACCGTAATCGCAGCACCAGCAACCTGCTCTGGCCAGCCAAGATGTCCGAGCACCTCTTCAAGGTCGTCTTCTCGAAGATCTTCCTGAATCACGGCAGACAGGTGTTCTTCGCTCCCGTCCCACCCCTTGCGGATTTGCTGAGCAATATCCTCGGGCAAGTCCGGTTGGGTAAGAAGCTGGGACGTGTGGACAAGCGCATAGAGCGACGGGGCATGATCCCAACCGATTCGTGCGGCGCTACGTTCAATGTCGACAACAACATTCGCAAGTGCAATCTGACGCGCGCTCGGCATCTGAGGTTCTTCGATAGTCATGGAATGTATGTTCTCACGTCGAGAACGCAAAGGTGCCAACGAATTGTGAGTTCTGATGAATGCCAGTCGAGGCTAGCGTTCCAACAGGAGCCTCGTCGCGCACTCTCACGCGCACCGCGGGTAGGATGAGGGCACGATAATCAACGTAGAGGAGTGACGCTGTGAGCGCCTTTCCCATGCCCGAACCTCAGTCAATGAAGCCACAGAGGGGAGGGAACAATGCTGACCGTCCGCGTTTGGGCCCAATGACTCTGACGCTGTTGATTCTGCTTGGAATTGGCGCGATCATCTATGCGGCCTCAGTTGTATGGACCGAGATCCTCTGGTTCCGTCAGATGCATTCAGTGCGTATCGTGCTGACCCAATGGATCGCTCACGCAGGCCTCTTCGTCATTGGTTTCCTTGTCGCGACCGGCCTGATTCTCTGGTCGCTCAACTACGGGTATAAGCATCGCGAAGCCTCCACGCGAGGTCAAGCGTCCGCAACCCTTCGCGAATACCAGAAGGCACTGGACCCGGTTCGTCGTATCGCATTCTGGGTGGTCGCCCTGTTCCTCGGTTTCACGAACGGTGTCAACCTGGCGAATGATTGGCAGACGGTTCTGCAATTCGTGAATCAGACGCCTTTCGGGAAGACGGATCCTCAGTTTGGTTTCGATATCGCCTTCTTCGTCTTCACAATGCCGATGCTGAAACTAGTGGTCGGGTTCCTGCTGAAAATCTCGATTCTCTGCTTGATTGCAGCATTCGTTGTCTCCTACGTGTACGGCACAGTTCGTCTGCTTCCGCGTCCTCACGCGTCAAAGCCCGCTCGTCTACAGACGGGCGTCTTCGCTGCGCTGGTTTCCTTCTTCATCGGAGCGAACTATTGGCTCGGCCGCTATGACCTGCTTACCCAAGACGGCGCCAATATTGATGGCGCTCTCTACTCCGACATTCACGCAACGCTTCCAGCTCATTCGATTCTCGCCGTTATCTCGTTCCTGATCGCTCTGCTTTTCCTTGTCGCAGCGTTCAGGGGCTCTTGGCGTCTGCCCACGATCGGTGTCGCCGTGACCGTGATTTCTGCGGTCATCATCGGTGGCGCGTACCCCGCGCTCATCCAGCAGTTCCGCGTCACCCCGAACGAACGAGCCCTGGAATCTGAGTACATTCAGCACAACATTGATGCCACCCTCGCAGCATACGGCCTCGATGATCTGGAATACACGAACTACGACGCCGCAACCAGCGCTCAGCCCGGACAGTTGCGCGAAGACTCTGAATCAACGTCGCAGATTCGTCTGCTTGACCCGCAGGTGATCACGAAGACCGTCCAGCAGCTGCAACAGTCGCGTCCCTACTACGGTTTCGATTCAGGAATGTCCGTGGATCGTTACACGGTCGGTGACGAGCGTCGAGACACAGTCATTGCAGTGCGCGAAATGAACCTCGCCGGTTTGTCTGCGGAACAGCAGACCTGGGTGAACACGCACACCGTATATACGCACGGCTATGGTGTTGTCGCCGCCTACGGTAACTCGCTGAACTCTGACGGCCTGCCCTCATATTGGGAACAGTCGGTGCCCTCTGTCGGTGAAATGGGGGACTACGAAGAACGTGTTTACTTCTCCCCGAACGCCCCCTATTACTCGATCGTCGGTGCTCCGGAAGGTAGCGATCCGCAAGAACTCGATTACCCGGACGACAATGTCCAAGGCGGTCAGGTTGCTACAACCTTCACTGGCGACGGTGGCCCGAGCGTCGGCAACGTTTGGAACAAGCTCCTCTACTCGATCAAGTTTGGTTCCACCGACATCTTCTTCTCGTCTCAGACCAACTCTGCTTCGCAGATCCTCTACAACCGTGATCCGTTGGATCGCGTCGCAAAGGTCGCCCCGTTCCTGACTCTGGAACAGGAAGCCTACCCGGCTGTCGTTGACATGGATGGGGATCCGTCAACCGAGAAGCGCCTGGTTTGGATCGTTGATGCCTACACGACAACAGACTCCTACCCCTACTCGCAACACCAGTCTCTGTCCAGCTCAACCGTTGACTCCCGATCCTCGCAAGTCGGCGAGTATGTGCGCGCCGAGACGATTAATTACATGCGTAACTCAGTGAAGGCCGTCGTTGACGCATATGACGGGTCCGTTCATCTCTACCAGTGGGATCAGGAAGACCCGATCCTCTCGACGTGGATGAAGATTTACCCGGGTCGTGTCGAACCCCTGAGCGGAATCAGCGGTGACTTGATGAGTCACATGCGCTACCCGGAGGACATGTTCAAGGTTCAGCGTGAGCTTCTTACCAGCTACCACGTCACCAACGCATCTGACTTCTACGCCGGTGGTGACCGTTGGCGCCTCGCCGAAGAAACATCAACCGCAGTGTCCGCCTCCTCGAACGCATCGCAGTCGGGCGGAGTTTCTTCCGGAGTGACGGCTCAGCCTGCCTACTACCTGACAATGCAGATGCCGACCCAGGAAACCGCGGAGTTCTCGCTGACCTCCGTGTTCGTTCCCGGTGGTGAATCCAAGCGTGAAGCAATGGCAGGCTTCCTCGCCGTCGACTCAGAGACGGGGAACGAGGCCGGAAAGATCCGCGACGGGTACGGAAAGCTCCGGTTGCTAGCCTTGCCGTCATCGACTACCGTGCCCGGGCCGGGCCAGGTGCAGAACGCATACGACTCGAATGAGACCATCGCGCGCCAGCTCAACTTGTTGAATCAAGCGGATTCGCAGGTTATTCGAGGTAACCTCTTGACTCTGCCCGTTGGTGGCGGTCTGCTTTACGTCCAACCCGTCTACGTCCAGGGCACCGGCTCAGCGTCCTACCCGGTTCTGCGTTCAGTCCTGACTGCCTTCGGTAACCAGGTCGGTTTCGCGCCGACTCTGGAAGAATCCTTGGATCAGACCTTCGGCGGTGACTCGGCCGCAACAGTCGCGAACAACGCAGGGGGAGAAACCGCAGAAGGCGACGATACATCAAACACCGTCACCCAAACTGCTCAACAGCGCTTGAACCAAGCACTGACCGACGCCTCAGCGGCCATGCAAGCCGGACAAACAGCGTTGAGTAGCGGAGATTGGAGTGCCTACGGCGAATCCCAGAAGAAGCTCAACGACGCGTTGGCGCGAGCTCTTGCTGCACAAGAAGAACTCGGACAGTCCACTGGCGTCACATCCGGCTCCGCCGATACGTCACAGTCCGGTTCGCCCCTCGGCTCTCCGGGCGCTGACACAACGCAGTCAAACGGCTGATCCTCCTCCGCACACTCAGCCCTACCCTTGACGAAACCCGGGCGGTGAGCTTCTACGAGACGTTTGAAGCTCTGCCACGAGCACGCTAGGGTAGTAACTACCGACGCGGGGTGGAGCAGTTCGGTAGCTCGCCGGGCTCATAACCCGGAGGTCGCAGGTTCAAATCCTGTCCCCGCTACCACGTCAAGCGCCTGACCCGAAAGGGTCGGGCGCTTTGCTTTTCCTAGTTGGATTAGCGATGGCTGCTACGACCCGTCTACATCCTGTGTGGGTAGGAGGTCTTCTACCTCAACCTCGAAGAAACGGGAAGTCTTAATTAAATCTGATGCAGTCTAATGCGCCTTGCCGTACAGGCGTGGCGCGACTGCGGGAGGCGTTTCAGGCAGAGATTGGAAAAGTTCACGAAGTTCTAAGCGCTTGGCCTCAATTGCCGCAACATCATCGGGGTCGATAGCGCGAACCTGGGCGCGCAACGCAATTCCTGCTTGTTTCCAATGTTCTTGTTCTTCCAAAGCCGTAGCTTGACGCTCCCACTCGACATATTGACCACCAATGCGGGTAGTCAGTTCCAAGAGGGCGTCGTAGACCATAGGATCGAAAGCCTGCTTCATTTCAATCCCGTGCGTCCTTTTCTCTGTTTTACGTGTCTGGCTTTAGTTTAGTGTCCGGTGGATTGTTGAGCGCGAGACGTTGAGCGCGCGGACGATTGCGGAGATACTTTCATCAGCTTTGTGTAGCCCGCGCCATGGATTGCTTTTGCATCTTACCCGCATAGATCACCGGCGACATGATGTAAAAATCATCAGTCTGAATCAGATCGTTAATCGTCTCTAGATCATCAGTAATCGAGTACCGATACGCCCGATCTTCTCTCACCCGAACAGCTATCGCACAGTACTTACCCTCGACATACTCCCCTTGTTTTGCGAGTGATCCGGACGGAAACAGCTCACGGTAGAACTCAGGCGCAGTCACCTCAGGAAAACGAGCTGCTAGGTATTCCTCGGTTACGTTCTTCGTGGAGAACAAGACACCTTGAACGCCGGTCGTTCTTCACCTGTTTTCAGACATAGGAATTCGTTTTGCTCGTCGAGCGCTGAGGAGGAATTATCTGACTTGGTTCGTGAGGTACTTTGAATACGCCGAAGATAATCTAACTCCGCGTTTGGTGGTTTGGTCTGGGTTGGTTTACTGGGCGTGTGACGTAGCGTATTATTTATTGTGTGATGGGTGTGGTTGTTGAGCCTCATGCTTTTAAGCATGGGTTGAGTGAGTCTGAGATTAAGTACGCTTGGAGCGCTCCTGTGGCCTCACGCATGCGTGGAGATGGTTCTGATCCTCCTAGGTGGATTGTTGCGGGCTGGCTTCCAGATGGTCGGCTAGCACAAATGGTTGGGGTTGAAGATAGTCAGGGTAGGTGGCACGTGTTCCACGCGATGACACCTGTCACGAAAGCGTTTTTGAAAGAACTAGGTATGGGAAGGGAGTAATCATGAGCGAGTTTGTAGCACTAAACGGTCAGACTGTAACCGATGCGCAGTTAGATGCTTGGGAAAGTTCCTACGCGCAAGGAAAGTTCCCTACGGGGGAAAAGAACCTCAGCGCGATAATTCATGGTGCGCCCCGCGCCTTAAGCAGCGAGGGTAGCGAGACCCTTTCAGTGAAGATTCCTGCCGCTATGAAACGAGCGCTAACAGCCATGGCAGACAAGGAGAACATGACCACTAGCGAGCTAGTGCGCGCCATGCTCACCAAATCACTCATAGACGCATAGCCACTAAGCAGGTAAACCCACGGTTTTCGCTACACGCCCTGCGCGATGCGGGGATAACCCCTACACGCTCACTAGTGGCACCACGATCACTGACGCAGATATTGATCAGCTATGCACCGAGTTTGAATCTGAGTCATGGACAGGCTACTTAGAGCGTATCCACCACGGCCCGGCGCGATGCGAGGATGACCCTCTAACCCCTGAGGAAATTTCCCGCGAGGGTTCCTAGCCCTGCGCGTGCGGGGATAATCCCGTTTGGTGGTTTGGTCTGGGTTGGTTACCGGCTACGGCCGGGGGTGTTGAGATTGACTCTATGACAGCGAGGATTGCGAGCAAGCTCTACCCTGATGCGCAGATTCTCAATGAGTCTTTCGGGGATACTTGCCCTGACGTTTGGTGCTGACACGGGTGTATCTGCTCTTCATGCGATTACCGGTTACCTTTCGCCCTGTTGTGGGAGGCGCACAGCATTTCGCAGTTGGATTCATCGGTAGCACCACTATGCGACCATGCGGTCACATGGTCGGCGTCCATCTCTTTCAGCTTGTAAATACGTGTCTTATTGCTGTTAGAACCCACGGCGCACAGCGGACAGTTAGAAACCCCCGTAACAGTCGCTGCTGCCGTCTGACGCTCATAAGCAAGGCGCTTGACCTTATCGTCAAACACTCGAATATCCAGTAGCTTAGTGTCCTGCCCGCCGCCCAAAATAAACTCATAAATACCGCTAGCTTTGTGAACCGCAGGGTCATTACGTAACTGAGTGACACGCTCATCAACCGCCACACTATCGTAGGGCTTTAGGTGATACTCCTCATACAAACGCCCCCACTCAAGACCCCTCATCTCACGATCAGGAACACGACTAAACACGGTAGAAACCCAATCAATTACCGACGTGAAATAACGCTCCAGCTCGTCTGCATTAGCGTCGTGACGATGCTCGGCCATATAAGCAGAAACCGTCGTACCCTTAGCGGAAGAAAGCCACTCAAGAGCCACATGCAGCACTTCTTGACGCTTTGGATCACCCTTAACGTAGGCACCCCATTTTTGCTGTCTAGAATCGGAAGAGTTAGAGAAAATACGCTTCGCAGCCGTAACGAACATGCCCGAATAAACAGCGTTGAGTAGCTCCTGCTCATTGAGGGGCACGCCAGCAATGTTGATGGTCTGGAACCACTGTTTGATCTCCGGCTCACTGCCTTGACATGTGTAAACCAACAGGTGTGTGTCACGAATCAACTGTTGCTGCTCGATCGGCAACGACGAGAACGTATGCTCCCGACCATCAATCTTGATCGCGAACTTGCCGGTCACAAACCGGCCTATAGAGGTGACCCGCTGCTGGCCGTCTAGGACTTCGAGCTGACCATCACCAGCGTCATTGAAATAAAACAAACCCAACGGATAACCAGCCAAAATCGAGCCAATAACAGCAACATCTTTCTTACCGTCGCCGTAAATATAGTTGCGCTGATACTCGGGCTGAATCGTCAAACGCCCACCAAGGCCGTAAAGACCCTTCCCCTCAGCCTCGTTATAGACGAAGCCTTGAACAATGTCATCAACACTGATCTGGTCAAGCTCTGTTTTCATGCCCGCACTCCTATGTGTCTAATAAAGATCCGGTCGTACGTCTTTTTCCCAGCTATCAAAGTCTTCTTGTCATCTTCCGGAGGCTGAACAGTCCCACGATAATGAGCGAGCAAATCAGGGGACTTAGCCCAACGCTGAGACCCCAAAATCTCGAACTGGTCGGGGTTGTACTTGTCCAAGAATGTAATCGGCACGCCCATCACACCTGGGCAGTAGTCGAGCTCAGCAAGCGTGTAACCGTACTCGGTGGTCATGATTTGTTCCAGTCGCTCTTTACGCGAATGAGAATCCGAAAGTACGGAGTTACTCTCTCTCTCTCTCGTGTATACGAGGTCTTTGCCGTCGTCGCCGTGGCGGAAGCGGATGATCTCGAACTGGTCAGGGTTGTATTTATCCAAGAAAGTGATCGGCACCCCCATAGCCTCTACATAGTCACTAGGGATAGCGTCTACAAACGGGACTTCGATAGCGTCATAGTTGTCGTACTTTAGGTACCCGTTTTCCCTCAGGGTTTTGTGTCTACTGAAGCGTAAATTATCTTCCATTGTCATCAACGAAAGTGGTTCATGGCGGCGACCATGTTCTATGTTGGTAAACCAATTGATATTCCTGAAATGGACGGTTGAAGTCTCGTCGTCATACACGCCGGTGACGAAATCACGTGCTAGTTCTGGCGGAATGCGGAAGTACGCATTACCTTTAGCAAAACCATTACCCAACCACAATTGGTTGCTACGAATTAAAGGAAATACCTCTTTGTAAGTGATCGCGTTGTTTGATCCGATAACTGAGAATTGGACATCGCCAGCTATAAGCCAAGCCACAAACTCTCGAAATAGAGAGAATGGAGGATTGGTGATTACAAAATCTGCTTCATCTCGCAGCTTCGTGACCTCATCAGAACGAAAATCACCGTCACCTTCAAGGTAAGACCACTTAAGATCATCAATGTTTATGACACCATCGCCAGAAACATCATTAGCTTCAAGCACAAACATGCGGCCTTGTGCTAAAGACTTATTTTTGTCGTACTGTGGATCGTCAGTCTCAAAGAGAGTGGCATGGTAGTAAGCGCCTTCAGCATTGGACATTGGCGCGTAAGACGTTGAAATCAGTTTCTTTAGTCCGTATTCAACAAAGTGAAGGGCAAAAAACTTAGTGAAGTTTGACCATTCTGGATCGTCACAAGGCAACAAAACCGTTTTGCCCTGGAACAAGCCGGGATCATATTCAAGGTAAGCATTGATCTCACGTTCGATGTCTGCCCACTGCGTATAGAACTCATCGTTCTTGGCGGCCTTAGCTCTCGCAAGGTTACGGTTCCCAGACATACAAACCTCTCAAAACTCTTGTCCAGTATCGGTCAATCCCGTACCTCCACCAGGGCAGCCTCCAGCTCATCAAGGCTTGCAGTTTCAAGTCTGCCAGCGCGCCAATCTTCAACCTTTTGCATGAGGCCATACTCGTATTCAAGGCGATCATATCGACCTGCAAGGTCTTGCGGAATACGCAGTGCTACGACTGATGTTGCCAGAACCCCTCCCAAGTGTTTACGTCTAATCATCTTAGTTGCTTTCCGCTTCTTGATGAGGTCTCTGGCGATCGTTTTCGTGGAAAGAGTATTGCTTGGAGATTCTCATTATGAGTCGGGCAGCGGGGACGTGCGTCGTGGTGGTCGGGTGACTTTTGGTGCGCGTGAGTCATCGCCAGGATGTCTATAAGAAGATGTCTATAAGAATCTGCCGAAGCTATAGCAACGAAGCTACAGTAACGAAGCTATAGCAACGAAACTCTAGCAACGAGGCTATAGCAACTGTTCAATAGAGACCGAAAGGGCCGGTGGGAATCAAATCTCACCGGCCCTTCGCGACCGTGGTCGCGGCCTCGTCAATCAGAAACGAGAACCGCACTCAACTGGCTGAACGTCGCTGGTGTCAACGTCTGGCCGAGCCGGTCAGAGCCTGACATCAGCGTTAGGCTCAGTCGTCGGCGGCGCTCGGGTGCGTCATGTCCACCGGAACAACCCACGAGTCGAACTCAGCGTCGGTGACAAAGCCGAGCTCCAAGGCGGACTCGCGCAGCGACAGACCCTTGTGGTGAGCATTCTTCGCAATCTTCGACGCCTTGTCGTAGCCGATGTGGCGGTTGAGGGCTGTCACCTGCATGAGGTTGATGTCCAAGTTGTGCTGGATCTTCTCGTTATTCGGTTCGATGCCGTATGCGCAGTTCGTGTCGAAAGAAACGCACGCATCGCCGAGCAACCGGATGGACTCTAGGACGTTCCATGCCATGACCGGCTTAAAAACGTTCAGCTGGAAGTTGCCCTGCGAGCCGGCGAAACCGACGGTTGCGTCATTGCCGAAGACCTGGACGGCGACCATGGTCATGGCCTCACACTGGGTCGGGTTGACCTTGCCGGGCATGATGGAGGAGCCGGGCTCGTTTTCGGGAATGAAGATCTCGCCGAGGCCGTCCCGCGGGCCGGAGGCCAGCCAGCGCACATCGTTGGCGATCTTCATCAGGGCATCAGCCAGGACGCGCAGGGCGCCGGAGACTAAGACCAGTGCATCGTGTGCGCCAAGGGCTGCGAACAGGTTGTCTGCCTGCTTGAACTCAATGCCGGTTTCCTCGGAAATCTTTGTGGCGCAGAGCTTGCCGAATGCCGGGTGAGCATTCAGGCCGGTGCCAACCGCAGTGCCACCGATGGCGAGCTCGCGTGCACGTGAATCTGCGTAGCGGATGCCGTCGAGGGCGAAATCAATCTGAGCAACCCAACCGGAAATGACCTGACCAAGGGTGATCGGGGTGGCGTCCTGTAGGTGGGTGCGACCGACCATCACGATGTCCTTGAAGTCTTCAGCCTTCTTGGCCAGGGTGTCGCGCAGCTGCATGACGCGCGGGTACATGGCTTGCAATTCGCAGACGACTGCGATGTGCATGGCGGTGGGGAAGGTGTCGTTCGAGGATTGCCCACGGTTCACGTGATCGTTCGGGTGAACGGGAGTCTTGGTGCCCATCTCGCCACCGGCAAGTTCGATGGCGCGGTTGGAGATGACCTCGTTGGAGTTCATGTTCGATTGCGTGCCAGAACCGGTCTGGAAAACAACCAGCGGGAAGTGATCGTCGAGCTTGCCTTCGATGACTTCGTCGCCGGCTTTGGCGATCAGGTCAGCGATCTCTTGGGGGAGTTCGCCGAGCTCAGCATTGGCCAGTGCAGCAGACTTCTTCAGGACACCCAGAGCATGGACCATGGGACGGCCCCACACGAAGGTGTTACGGCCGATGTCGAAGTTGTGCAGGGAACGCTCGGTCTGGGCGCCCCAGTAGCGGTCGGTGGCGACCTCGACGGTGCCCATTGAGTCAGATTCAGTGCGCGTTGTTGTCATGTGGGTTGTTCTCCTTTGAAGAAACGTACCGTTTCAGGTTAGGCGAACCTAACGGGTTTGTGCTACCCGAAGACGCGGGTGGAACCACGCAAAACTGACAGAAAGTGCGACGAGAGCTAGGGCTAGGACGAAAGGAACAATCGGGTGCCATCCGTAGAGTGCAGTTGCACTCACCGGAGCGAAAACCCAGGTGACGGCGCCGGTGGCGTTGGTGATGCCAGCAACGCCACCCTGTTCCTCGTCACTGACTGCCAGCGAGGCACCCGCGCTAAAGCCTGGGCTTGCCAGGACGATGGAGGCGCCGAGCACGAAGGTGGCGACTGTGATGGTCGGTCCGTGGGAGGTAAATGTCAGAGTTGCTAGTGCGATAAAGCCCAAGGTCATGCCGGTGCGTAGCAGAATAACGGGCGGAAGAGACAGGCGTGGAACGACGAGGAGTTGCATGAGCATCGCGCCGGTAGCATTCGCCAGTAGCATCAATGCTGTGACGGAGACCGCGTGCGCGGGGTCAAGATGCAGGCGGTCCTGAACAATGAAGCCCATCGTGATCTGAACGACGCCACTGGCAAAGAAAATACCGAAGATGCCGGTAATCCACGGCAGGATGCGCGAGTCATTCCACTTCACGCGAGGGGGAAGCGCCACGGGTTCTGAGGTCTCCTCGTCCGGGTCCTTGGGTGTGGGCGCATCCTTTGGCACTGCAACAAGCGCGATGATCAGTGCGATCGCGATAAACCAGGGGGTGGCATGTACGGGCGCGTAAATCCACCACGTGCCAAGCGCCGACGAAATCAGGGAGCCGATCATGATCGACAGGTTGATCGCTCCAGAGAATGCTGACATACCACGCACACGTGACGCTTCGTCAGGAGTGTTCTCAGCAATGAGAGCTTGTCCGGTCGGTGGAATAGCTGCGACTGCGGAGCCGAAGACGGGGCCTCGTGCCAGCAGAATGATCGAGGCAGTTAAAACCGTGCCGGCGATACCGGCTGCGCGCAGAGCGACAACGCCGGAAAACAACGTGCCCGCAATGAACGCGAGGAAGAGGGCAGTCAGCAGAACTCGCCTGCGTCCCCACGCGATCGAGCGACGACCCCAGAACTGGCTGAGCATCGCAACCCCAACCGCTGCCAGCGACACCGCGGCGCCGACGATCCATTCGGGAATACTCATTGCCCTCGCCAGAGGCGCGATCGACACGTTGAGCATGTTCTGCGCCGTGTACGTAAACAGGGCGATCGCAAGTAGCGCGCGCAGTGTCGGGTGGGCAAGCATCGACGAGGTTCCTGTTTTATTAGTTGACGAGGCCGCCACCACGTTTTCAATCTCTTCTTCTGGTTCTGGCACGGGTCAAGTCTACGCCGTGCCTTTCATATTCCCGATTGGGTGCCATACTTTGGGGGGGAGGGAGGTAGCGCCATGACGCCTGATGAGTTGCACGATGAAGCGGAGAATACTGCGCTTGAACTGCCTCAATCACGCTTGACGTTCCCCTTTGGTGAAGACTGGGAAGTGTACAAAGTCATTGATCGAGTCTTTATGCTGATGACTCGAGTCACCGGCGTTCAGCAGGTGACGCTGAAAGCCGAGCCTGACGAGGCTCAGGCGCTCGTAGAAGAATTCGATAACGTGACTCCCGGCTATCACATGAATAAAAAGCATTGGGTCACCGTGTATCCGCCCGCTGGGAAAGACACGCATGTTCTGCCGGTCGAAGATATTCGTGAGCTGGTTATTTCGTCGTATCTGCTGGTGGTTGCCAAGATGGAGAAGAACAAAAGGCCCGTTGACCCCTACGCCTACGGCGAGGCACACGATAATCGTTGAGACATGCGTGTGGCGCGATGGATTGCCCATCGCGCCACACCGTCGTTAAAGGATCGCGTTACTTC
>OGZA01002148.1_pt1 | contig 12483 bp, 9 predicted proteins | sample 1576591 | NCBI WGS metagenome assembly OGZA01 (sample SAMEA3541565, study PRJEB24748) | human gut metagenome | biome: human gut; feature: human-associated habitat; material: faeces | place: China | collected 2012
TCCTCCCAGCGGACGCCGAGCTCCTCGCGGCCCATGTGGCCGTAGGCGGCGAGCTTGCGGTAGATAGGACGGCGCAGGTCGAGGTCGCGGATGATGGCGCTCGGGCGCAGGTCGAACACTTTCTGCACCGCTTCGGACAGGACGGCGTCGGAGACCGTGCCGGTGCCGAAGGTCTCAACGAGGACGGACACGGGAGCGGCCACGCCTATCGCGTAGGCAAGCTCTATCTGGCAGCGCTTCGCAAGCCCTGCTGCGACGACGTTCTTCGCCGCGTAGCGCGCGGCGTAGGCTGCGCTGCGGTCGACCTTCGTGGGGTCCTTGCCGGAGAAAGCGCCGCCGCCGTGGGGAGCGCTGCCGCCGTAGGTGTCGACGATGATCTTGCGCCCGGTGAGACCGGAGTCGCCCCGAGGCCCGCCGATGACAAAGCGGCCGGTGGGATTGACAAGGTACTTGGTGTTCTCGTCCAGAAGCTCCGCGGGAACGGTGGTCTTGATGACCTTTTCGATCATGTCGGCTCTGATCTGCTCGAGAGAGACCTCGGGGGAGTGCTGAGTGGAGATAACGACGGTGTCGACTCTGACGGGGCGGCGCTGCTCGTCGTACTCAACGGTGACCTGGGTCTTGCCGTCGGGTCTGAGATAGGTGAGAGTGCCGGATTTCCTGACGGCGGTGAGCTTCTTCGCGAGCTTATGGGACAGGGAGATGGCCATCGGCATAAGCTCCGGGGTCTCGTCGCAGGCGTAGCCGAACATCATGCCCTGGTCGCCGGCACCGTTCTGGAGCTCGTCATATTCGCCGTTCTTGTTCTCAAGGGACTTGTCGACGCCCATTGCGATATCGCCGGACTGCTCGTCAATGTTCGTGATGATGCCGCAGGTGTCGCAGTCAAAGCCGTATTTTGCGCGGTCATAGCCGATATCGCGGATGACCTCGCGCGCGATACGCGGAATGTCAACATAGCACTCGGTGCTTATCTCGCCCATGATGTGGACAAGGCCGGTGGAGACGGTGGTCTCGCAGGCGACGCGCCCCTGCGGGTCCTTCTCAAGGATAGCGTCGAGCACGGCGTCGGAGATCTGGTCGCATATCTTATCGGGATGCCCCTCGGTCACGGATTCGGATGTGAAAAAGTAATGGCTCATTTATATATCCTCCTTTGTATTTTTACAGAACTTTGGGTCAAGAGCAGTAAAAAAGCTCCGTCAACCGACGGAGCATAAAGTCTGCATAAAAGCCTCATCTTTCGTATCACCGCCGGATTTGGCACCTTGCATACGCAGGTTGCCGGGTTTCACAGGGCCGTTCCCTCCACCACTCTTGATAAGGTGTTCAATTGTACTGTGATATTATAGCAGGTTTTCGCGCCGTGTCAATAGCCGCGGCGGGGGGATTTGCCGCCCGCGCGGCGGGACGTCTTGCCAAAAGGGGAGCGATAGTGTATACTAATTAAAAAAGGGCATGTTGAATATGATAGATTGGTTTGCACATGTGAGAATAAAAGAGACTGGCATCACCGGTATCGTGGTCGACATTCACACAGTAAAAGGCATAGAGCGCTTTGAAGTCGAATCCGACGAAAAGGGAACGCCCGGCGGCTTCGGTGACGATGATAGCTGGAAACTGTACGGTTGTGTGGAATCTGAACTTGAGGTCATCGAAGAATGAACGTAGCAGGCTGATGTCAGTTAACCCATTGTTGTAGTCTCTTCGCAGTTCTTGGTATGGTAAATCTCACTGTTAGTTTACCAGAATAGCCTTGAGGTTGTAGTTCCCTAGCAGTTCTTGGTATGGTAAATCAACGGAATGAGCGTAATAAAAAAAGAGCAAGATGAATGGGTGTACAAAAACGGTATGGTCAAAAGACGACTACGACGAAGAAGCGGAAAAGATAATGGAGGCGATAAAAAATGCTGGATTATGATGCGGATCATTTTTGCCCTGCATATAACAAGGTTATAGATGCTGACTTATGCTACGATTCGCTGTGCTGCTTGAATGGCGAGTTCAAAATCTCGTCGACAAAAGAGCTTGCGGAAATTCCGGACATTGAGGCGGCGAGAAAAGCTTGCCGAGCCTGTCCTTATAGCGATTTGAGCGGGGGCGTCGAGTAATGGCCATCGAGGTCAAAATAATAAACAACAGAAACCTCGTGGTTGTAGTTCCCTAGCAGTTCTTGGTATGGTAAATCCCGCTCGCTTGAAGCAGTCTATTACAAGGCTGTTGTAGTTCCCTAGCAGTTCTTGGTATGGTAAAACAATCAGGCTGTTGCTGTTGCTCTTGATCGAGTTGTAGTTCCCTAGCAGTTCTTGGTATGGTAAAACTCTTCGTCATACCGTACCCGTGCGGGCAGAAGTTGTAGTTCCCTAGCAGTTCTTGGTATGGTAAAACTAGAAGATTTCGTCAGTATACACGGGCATCGTTGTAGTTCCCTAGCAGTTCTTGGTATGGTAAAACTCATCGTAATTAGCTAAACTAATTGCAAACGTTGTAGTTCCCTAGCAGTTCTTGGTATGGTAAAACCCGAAAACCTGATTGGAAACGGAAGAACCGGTTGTAGTTCCCTAGCAGTTCTTGGTATGGTAAAACTGACTGCGGAAAAGGAGCCCTGAAATCAATGGTTTCAGGGCTCCTTTTTTTATAAAAAGACTGCACCGCCGCGGCAAAAATGCAGAAATTCCGATTTTTCAAAAGACGCTGAGAACCTCGCTCTCGAAGGGGGCGTCCGCAGGGGTCAGCTCACCCAGCAGAATTTCTATACTCTCGTACTGCTTCTCGGTAATGACAAGCATCCGGATCGCCCCGTTTTTCGGCAGACGGTCGCGCAGGCGCTCGCGGTGCTTGTCCACGGCGTCAGTCCCGTTGCATACGCGGGCGTATACGGAGTATTGCAGCATATGATAACCGTCCTTGAGCAGAAAGTTTCTGAATTTTGTGGCCTCTCTCCGCTGCGTCTTTGTCTGCACGGGCAGGTCAAAAAATACGATCATTCTCATAAACTTATTCATACCGGTGCTGTTCAAGCGCAAGCAGCTCCGGGAGGAGAAGCCGGGGCTGCTTTTCATCCAGTGAACGCAGCAGACTCTGCACGAGCCTGTCTATCGCGTATGCGGTGCTGTGGTGCTGGGAATCGGAAAGAATGTCCAGATTCAGCGCACCGAAAAGCAGACGCTTTTTGTCGGGACCAAGTTCATCCTCGGGGCGGAAAGAGGAGAATACAAGAAGGTCGATCAGCGGCCGGAAGGGCTCTATCAGATCATCGGTAAGGTTAAATGCATTCATTGGGCTTTCGTGGTGTACTCCGAAAACGGGCAGCAGACCGTGTACCGCCAGGGAGCGGGCGATGCTGCCCCTGATGATGGCATAGCCGTAATTGAGCGCGGCATTGTATACGCAGTCGTTCCCGCGAGTGAAGCCTTCCCCGAAGAGAACGGGGAAATAAAAGCGCGCCGCGGCAGCTTCCACGTTTCCGACATCTCCCGAACGGACGCGCTCCGCCATTGCTTTTAGGGTCTCGCAGTCATGCTCATTTCCGCAGTATTTCAGGCAAAGCGCCTGATTGGTGATCTTTGCCTTGACTATGGCCTGCCACATCCGCTTTTTCAACGGTGCACCCGCCGCAAGCTGCTTTTCGATGACAGCGGCCTGCCGGCTGTGCTGCATGAATGGGGTGAGCACTGTACAGGGTAAATGCTTTTCGTCGCAGGTAAAAACGCAGCAGCCGCACTCTCCAAGAGCGGAGAGTGCGGCTGCTGTTATCGTTGTCTGCCGGTTTTCAAGCAGCAGCGCAGAGATATCCTCAAGCGCGGCGCTGTGTTCGGTATCGGTACGGATCACAAGCTGGCTGTTCTTCACGGAGATATGCGCAGGATTTTCGACAATAATGTTCCGAAATGCCATGTTCAACCTCTCTTTTTGTAAAACGGCTGTCTGGTTTCCTTCCCTACGGCGTGGTATGTACCGAGAACATCCACGGTGTATTTTTCTAAGTTCTCGAGAGTCTTTATGCCGAGGCCTTTCACTTTGTAGCTATTGTTGTGGTTGATCGCGGAAAAGCTTGCAGTGCTGATGTCTGCTCCCTTGAAGTACATAAGCTCTGATTTCGCGCAGTATTCCGGCGGCAGCGTGCTGTCCGGCTGAGAAAGCTTCAGGGTGAGAGTCTTTCTGCTTGTCGCTTTGAACAGGTCGTTCGGATAGAGCGAGAAAATGAAATCCATTTCATCCATTATTTTCCACTTGCTATAGGGTTTTGAGCCAACACACGCCCTGTTCGGCAGCTCAGGCTTCAGCGTATCGGCAACGTAGATGGGGACAAAGTAGTAGCCCTCTCCCTCGACGCGGAACACATCTACTCTCACCATACTGTCGTTATCCGCCGCACCGCTGCCGCCAAGGATCGGGACAGACATTGTGCTCGGCTCGCATATCTTCACCTTGTTGACGACCGGGCCTGGCGTGCCGTCACTCTTCGGCTTATGGAAAGGCTCGGTGAATGCCTTTTTCCCGTCTCCGCCGTGAGCGCTGAGCTGCCGCTTCAGCGCCTCATACAGCAGGCGGTCGCTCTGCGGCATATAGTAGTTCGAGATCTCGCCGTCCTTATCGAGCTTCAGTTCGGTAAGCGGCTTCTTGACGACGAGGAAGCCGTCATCAAGGGCGGCGGGGCTTTTGATCGTTTCCTTGTGCGCCGCGCCCGTGACCTTTCTCCTCGGCATGCGCGAGACAAACAGCGGCCGCAGCGGCACTTCAGAATCGCCGTAAAGCGGCAGGTTCAGCTCACGGAGATTTTTCATCGGGTCGCTTGTCAAGCGGCCTTCAAGCTCCTTGCGGAACTGCGGCCAAGGGTGCGGGAAGCGGTCGATCACCTCGCCGGTCTCGGGGTCGACCTCAACGGTGCTGCTTTCGTGCCACCTGCTGTATCTGCTGACGCGCTGGATCAGACTGTCCGTCGTGCAGGCGATGACGAGCGCGTCGACTGCATGGTGGGTATCGCCGTTCGCGCGGAGCTTCCTGATACCCCAGCGCTTGCGCAGGTACGACGTGACGGCACCGTTTACCGCGGTAACTCTTTTCCTGCGCTTATCCGACGGCGCAAATTCCAGATTATCGTTCAGATAATTCATGAGGAAGCTTGACATTGTTTTTGTATCCTGAAGGTTCCTCTCAATGAACTTGCCGCGGTCCGCGTCGCTTATCTCTTCTTTGAGCAGATTTCTGCGCTTCTTCTGATCCCTCACGGCTGTGTTGACCCATACGATGAAGTCATCGCGCCGTTTACCGCTCAGATATTGCAGCGGCAGGCGGTTGCTTTTTTCACGGTTTTCCTTTGAAAGGACGAGCACCTTGTTCCTGCGGCTGTCGTCAAAGCTTATGCTGTAGGGTATGATGTGGTCGATTTCCGCATAGCCATCGTCGAACAGGTTTTCAATCGGTATTGACTTCAGCGAATAGGCGCAGCGTCCGTCCTGTTCCTGCCAGAGAAGATATTTCAGCAGATCCTGCCCTGTGGGCTGAGTTTTGCCCAGCTCCCTTATCTGCTCCATAACGCGCTCGTTCTGCGAGGCGTTCGCGTCCATTTCCTTTTTGAGTCTGCCGCGTTCCTGGAAATCCTTTGCCATTTCACGCGCAAGCTCGATGTTGACGAATGTGGGACTGCATCCACGCTCGCGGATGATCGCGTTGATGACCTTCACCGTCTGCGATACCGCGCGGCGAACGACCGGGCTCGTTATCGGTTCCATGTCATCAGACGTGATGTGCAGGAGCCGCGACCTTTTTTCACCGTCGTGAGCCTTGAAGTTGTACCCCGCCGCGGCGCATGCGTCGTTATACTTCATGCCCTGCTCAAGATAAGGGATAAGCTTGTCACATGCCTTTACGGAGAGATGGCCGAACTTTGAGAAGCTGCCTATGGAGAGCGCTATATTCAGATCATCCTCTGTCAGCCCGGCATTTTCGAGCCCCGTGCGTATCGACTTTTCCGTTTTATATGCTGTCAGCGCGTAAGCGATTGCATTGCGCTTTTCGCGGCTCATGCCGTTTATATAGCCCTTGGAGAGTTTGTCAAAAGCGCGGCGCAGCTCGTGATATGCTCTCAGGAAGCTGAATTTCTGCTTGCGCTCCGATGCTTCCTGCGTTTCGTCCGCGCGATAATACACAAGGTTGAAGGTCTGTGACGGCGAGAGCTCAAGCGCTTTGCGCAGTTTGGCAAAATCCAAAGCTTCGGTCTTGTGCGCAAGCTCAACGATCAGCGCCCGCTGCGCGTTGTCGAGCGGGACAGACGCTCCGCCCTCCACTATACGGATATTATTTATCCGCGTCAGCAGATTGAAGTATTCAAACGAATAACTGGCCTTTGCCGCCCGCAGCTCGTCAGGCTCGAGCGTGCATTTACCTATCATCTTTTCGATCTGATTGCCGCCGTATGGACTGTCACCGCCGGGACCTTCGTCAAAGGAGCGCTGACTCAGAAGAATGCTGAGATACTCTCCCTCTGTTTCCTCCGAGGCAAAGGACATGCCAAATGACCGTTGCGCGGCAAAGATCATCTTTGCTTCTGCTTCGACCATGCCGCGGCTGACTGTTGAAATATAGCTGTTTCCCTTGTTGCGCTTATGCTCTGAGTATTCCTCCGATTTCATGAACATTTCAGCAGCGGTGCGGTAACCGTTTTCACGCATCCGCTCAGCATTTTTGCTCACCGCGGATAAAAGCTCCCCGTCCTCTTTTGACGCTCCGGCTTTGCGGTTTGAACGGAAGCCTCTGCGCTGGGAAAGGTGTATCAGTATCCGCGCAAATTCCTCCGCCGTTACGCTTTGATCCAGGGCACGGACGCGCAGCGCGTATATATCCTCGAGCTGCCCGTCAAAAAGAGTGTCAAGGCTGCCCTGCGTCAGAATACCGCGCCTGACGAGCATGGCGCGTATACGCTCGTTCCGGTGCCTGTGACGGCGCAGCCTGCGGCGCATGCTGCGCGCCTCCCGTCTTGGCAGCGCAAGGGAGGCGCCGTCTTTGGGGTTCTCGGCAGCATCGAATATGCGTGACCCCATATTTATTATTCCGTAGGGCAATTCATTGTTATCAAGCGCGACTACAGCCCAGCCGACAGATGCTATGCCTATGTCAAGACCGATCCCGTATGAAAGCATTGCGGAGCCTCCTATTTTATTTGTATTTTTCTATATAAGTATTTTCCTATATAAAAAGATGACGCCCCGCAGAAACGGGGCGTCAGAGCTCGGCGGTACTAAGACCTTATCATAGTAACCTGCGCAGTTCTTGGTATGGTAAATACCACCTTTATTATAATGTGACGAAAAGAAAAAGTCAATGCTGTTTTTGCAGATATCTGTCGTTTGTGGGAAACATAGTCTGTCCATCCCAATTACCCCTTGCCTTAAAAACGCCTTTATGGTATGCTGACAGGCAGTGAATGGTGCATGAATAACAGTACAGACCGCGTCCCGGACGCTGGGATTTGCGTAAGGATAAAAATACTTTAAGGAGATAAAAGCATGGCGAAATACAACAAGATCACCGCTGAGCTCGCCGAAAAGCTCAAGGCGATAGTCGGTGAGGAGAGATTCTATTTTGACGGCAGCATCCCCGAGGACTACTGCCACGATGAAATGCCCATCTACGGCAAGCGCTTCCCCGAAGCGGTATGCGAGGTGGAGAGCACCGAAGAGGTCGCGGCGATCATGAAGCTCTGCAATGAGAACCTCATCCCCGTCACCCCGCGCGGCGCGGGCACCGGCCTTGTCGGCGGCGCGGTCGCACTGAACGGCGGCGTAATTATCTGCACGGCGCGCATGAACAAGATCCTCGGCTACGATATGAAGAATCTCTGCGTACACACCCAGGTCGGCGTAAGGCTCTGCGATCTCGCGGCGGATGCTCAGGCTCACGGCCTGTTCTATCCTCCCGATCCCGGCGAAAAGACCGCGACGGTCGGAGGCAACGTCAGCACTAACGCCGGCGGCATGCGCGCCGTCAAGTACGGCGTCACGCGTGACTATGTCATGGCGATGACCGTCGTCCTCCCGAGCGGCGAGATCATGAAGCTCGGCAAGACCGTCTGCAAGACCAGCTCCGGCTACAGCCTGCTGCACCTGATATGCGGCTCCGAGGGTACTCTCGGCATCATCACCGAGCTTACGCTCAAGCTCATCCCCGCGCCCGCCTGCGATGTGTCCCTGATCCTGCCCTTTGCCGAGCTTGCCGACGCCATCGCGTCTGTGCCATCGATAAAGCTTGCGAACCTCGATCCTCAGTCCATTGAGTTCATGGACGCGGACATCGTCAAAAGCTCCGCCGCGTTTACCGGCAACGCCATCTTTCCCACCGAGGTGGGCGGCAAGGCCGTCGGCGCGTGCATCCTTGTCACGCTCGTCGGCAACGGCGAGGACGAGCTTTACCTCAAGATGGAAAAGCTCGGAGAGGTCGCCGAGAAGGTCGGCGCGATGGACGTTCTCGTCGTTGATACCCCGTCGCTGAAGAAGGAAGTATGGGCAGCGCGCAGCTCGTTCCTGACCGCGATCGAGGCCGACACCAAGCTTCTTGACGAGATGGACGTCGTTGTCCCTGTCGACAGGATCGCGGAGTTTCTCGTCTATGTCCGCAAAGTCGGCGCGGAGCAGGGGATAAGGATCCGCAATTTCGGCCACGCGGGCGACGGCAACCTGCATATCTACTGCTGCTCCAACACCATGACGCGGGAGGAGTTCATTCCCAAGGTCAAGGTCATCATGGACAAGTGCTATGCCAAGTGCACCGAGTTTGAAGGTCAGGTCTCCGGCGAGCACGCCATCGGCCACGCGAAGAAGGAGTACCTCAAGGAATCCGTCGGCGAGGCTGCATTCAACCTTATGGCTCAGATCAAGCAGGTCTTTGACCCGAACATGATACTCAACGTCGGCAAGGTATGCACCTATACCGACGACGGCGAATAAACAGACGCTCAATAAGTATAGGCCGAAAAAAATCCCGCACCACCGGTGCGGGATATCTTTCTTTTACCCGAGCAGAAGCCGCGGAAGCCACAGAGTGATCTCCGGTATGAAGGTCACCATCAGAAGCACGACGCCGAGCGGGAGATAGAACGGAACGGATGCCTTGATCATGGTCTCAAGCCTGATATTTGCAACTCTTGCGGTTGTAAAAAGGCACATCCCAACCGGAGGCGTGAGCAGACCTATCATAAGGTTGAGAACCATGATAACGCCAAGCTGTACCCCATCAACACCGACTGCGGTGCACATGGGTACGAGCATGGGAGCGAGTATCATTATTGCTGCATTACATTCGATAAAGCATCCTATTATAAGAAGAAATACATTTACAAGCAAAAGTATGATATACTTGTTGGTGGAAAGCTGAAACATGGCGTCCATCAGTATGGTCGGTAGCTGGCTCCGGGTCAGGAGATAGCCGTACAGCGTTGAAGCGCCGACGATGAAGAGAATGGTCGTGCTTTCCCTGATCGTATCCTTGCAGATCTGTATAAATTCTTTGAAAGACAACTGCCTGTATACAAAGACACAGAGCATGAGCGCGTAGATCGAGGCTACGACGGCCGCTTCTGTCGGCGTGAATATACCGGACATGATACCGCCGATCAGGATGACCGGGGTGAGAATCGGCAGGAAAGCTTTCTTGAAGGATTTCCACAGACGGCGGAACGAGAAATCATCGTTGCGGGGATAATGACGCTTTATCGAAATGATAACGACGAGTATGGACATTGTGAGACCCATAAGGATACCCGGGAGCAAACCGGCAATCAGCAGGGAAGCAATGGACACGCCGCCCATAACGCCGAACATGACCATGGGCACGGAAGGCGGGATAACCGGGCCTATTGTAGATGACGCGGCAGTAACACCGGCGGAGAAGGGAGTATCGAAGCCCTTTTCCTCCATTGCGCGTATTTCAATGGTGCCAAGCCCGGCACAGTCCGCGACCGCGCTTCCACTCATTCCGGCAAAGATAACGCTTGTAAGGACGTTTGCCACGCCCAGACCGCCGGGCAGCCGTCCGACGACCTCATTTGCGAAATCAAAAATCCTGTATGTAATGCCGCCGGTGTTCATAAGCTTACCGGCGAACAGGAAAAACGGAACCGCAAGCAGAGTGAAGCTGTTAGCGCCGCTTACCATCTTCTGCGCAATGACATCAAACGGGATACCGGTGATTCCACGCTCCGCGATAAGGATTATAATAGATGTGAAGCCTATGGCATAAGGGACGGAGAAACCTAAGACAAAAAGGACAATCAAAACGCCGAGAAAAAGGAGAAGCTTCACTGATTTTCACCTCCGGGCACTTCGTCGAAAAGAGGATAGGGCTGTTTCAGAGTATCTATTATTTCCTCAATGATCATCCATATAGACAGAGGACTGCCGACAAGGATCGGATAATAGAAAACTGTTCTGCTCAGGAAAGTCAGAGAGGACAGATAATAGGCAGAGTTGGTTTGAATCTGCTCGATTGCACCGATAAAGAGGCATATATGCAGCGCGATTGCGGTGAGACTGGAGAGCGCCAGCAGTGCTTTATAGATTGGTATCGGAAGCTTCTGGATAATAAACAGAGTACGTATGCCGTCACGCTTGGCTTCCACCTCGGCGATACCGAGGTAAGTGATCCAGACGACAAGGAGACGTGCAAGTTCCTCGGTCCAGGGACTTGGCAGCTCCAGCACGAAGCGGCAGATGACCTGCCAGAAAACAATGGCGACCAAAACGACAAACATCAACACCGTAATGGCGTTATTCAGCATTAGAATGAACTTCTTCAAATAATCTCCTCCCAAACAGGCTCTCTTTCAAGACACCGCAGTACCAAGGTTCGCAGGCACCGGTGCGGTAAACTGCACCGGTGCTCCTGCAAAAGTTTTATTTCAGCCGACGTACTGCTCGATGGATTCCCAGATACCGTCCTGCCACTGTGCAACGATCTGCTCAATCGCGGGCATTGCTGCGGCCTTGAAAGCGTCGGCATCGGGAGTGATTACTTCCATGCCGTTGTCAACAAGAGCCTGAACCATCTCGGACTCGTAAAGCGCCATCTGCTCATCGCCCCATGCGCAGCACTCCGCACCCTCGGAGATAATGATCTCCTGGAGATCGGCGGGGAGAGTCTGCAGCCAGCTCTCGCAGACTGCCAGGTGGAAGAGCCCATACAGATGATGGGTGTCGATCGCGTACTTTACGACGTCGTAGTAAGAACCGGTGTAGGTAAGCTCGGCGGTGCTCTCAAAGGCATCGACAACGCCGGTCTGCAGGGAGGTGTATACTTCGCTGAAAGCAATGGGAGTGGGGAGAGCGCCAATCTCCTGCCAAATGGTGACCCAGTTGGCGATGGAGGGGAGACGGAGCTTGAGCCCCTTGCACTCTTCGGGAGTGGTGATGGGCTTGTTCGCGAGGAGATAACGTGCGCCGCGGCGGCCGACACCGAGGACACGGAGATTGCCGTTTTCAATGCAGGCCTGGTTTATCTTTTCACCGACATCGCCGGCCCAGACAGAAAGAACGTCATCGACGCTGGAGAAGAGGAACGGAGTAACGGTAGGATCCAGATCTGCGGCAAGCTGTGAGGTCATGACGTCGCCGAAGATACTGCCCTGAATCTCGTTCGTACCGATCTGCTCGAGGTTCTCTTCCTCGGAGCCGAGCGTTGCACCCGTAAATACGGAGACCTTCAGGCGACCGTTGCTCTTTTCTTCAACGGCATCCTTGAAGCGGTAAACGGCGTTGGACTCTGCGGTGCCCTCGTTGGTATGGAGGGCGATGACCATCTCGTATACTTCGCCGTCCGCGTTCTCGGCTGCGGGCTGTTCCGTGCTCTGGGTCTCGCCTGCTGCCGGTGCGGGAGAGGTGCTGCCGCAGCCCGCGAGCGAGGCTAAAACAAAAATAACGGATAGAAGGATAGCTATGATTTTTTTCATTTGTGGTTCTCCTTTTATTTATTCCCGGCTGCGACCGGGCTGATTACACATTATTTGCGGGACGCCATGAGGTATGTGTCATGTTTATGTTCTCGACGGCTGAAATGACGTCAAGCATTTCGCCGGGCTTCCGGGGAGAATCCGACAGCCACTCGTTTACGATATCCTCAAGTTCAAAGGCACCGACAATCTTACCGCCTATACACAGCACGTTTGCGTCAAATTGTTCCTTGGCAAGCCTTGCCATTGTCCTGTCATTGCAAAGCGCGGCACGGATTCCCTTGAACTTGTTTACCGCAATGGAAATACCGATCCCCGTCCCGCATATCGCAATCCCCGCATCAGCGTCGCCGTCCAGCACGGCGTGAGCTATCCGCGCCGCATAATAAGGGTAGCGGACTATATCGGCGGAAGCTGTTCCGAGATCGGTATAGCTTATGCCGCGCGCCTCGAGTATTTTGAGGACCTGAAGCTTGGCTTCGTAACCGGCGGCGATATACAGGATCAGAAACTTGATCTCCAGCTTGTCGTGAATGAATCCG
>OGZA01002150.1_pt1 | contig 12474 bp, 10 predicted proteins | sample 1576591 | NCBI WGS metagenome assembly OGZA01 (sample SAMEA3541565, study PRJEB24748) | human gut metagenome | biome: human gut; feature: human-associated habitat; material: faeces | place: China | collected 2012
TTATGGTATTATATGCGGATCATTGTTCTTCATAGTATGTTTTATATTCTTCAAAAAAGAGCTTGTACTTTTAAAGAACTATATTAAAAAGTAATCCATACAGAAAGAACTAATTTTGTTTTAGATATGAACATTTAATTTAGAAGGGAGTCATATATGGAAAAAGATGAGATGAAAGGGTATAGAGCTCTTAATGATGAAGAAATCAAAATGGAGCTTACAAAAATGTTGTCAGATGTTGACAAGTTTATGACAGAAAATAATTATCATTATACAATTACAGCTGGTACTTTGTTAGGTGCAGTAAGACATGAAGGATTTATACCATGGGATGATGATATTGATATTGCAATGCTTCGACCTGAGTATGAAATGTTATTAGAACAATTAAAAAAGAATCCTAATATTAATGAGGATTTGATTGCAGATGGCTTTGAAATAGGCAAAGGTGATTTTCCATATATTAAAATCCTTAATCGTAGAATTCCTACTGAAGAGTATATTTCTCCGTATTGTAATTTAAAGGGATATCTTTGGATTGATGTATTTCCTTTTGATGGAGCACCGGATACTCAAATAGATGATTATTATACGAATTTAAAGAATTTAGAATCAAAATATTATTTAACAAGAATTTACAAGCGTAAATGGTTGATGAGAGATCCAAAGGAAATTACTTTTATTTCTAAATTAAAATCTCATTTAAAATATGGCTTTGTGAATTATGATTCTTTGATTAAAGAATTTATTGATTTTTCAAAAAAATATAAAGTAGATATGAATAAGAAAGTAGCCAATAACATTTGGGGAGTAGGTTATCAAGAAGCATTTCCTGCAGAATATATGAATGAATTCGTAGACTATAAATTTGAAAATATCAAGGTTAAAGGTATCAAAGAAGCAGATAAGTGGTTGACTACACGTTATGGTGATTATATGAAGTTACCACCTGTAGAAGAAAGAGTAAATCATGGATTAAAAGCATGGAAGGCTATAGAAAAATAAATTAATCAAATAAATAGATATAATTGTTAAGTATAACAATAGTAATTTTGTACAATGTATATCGTCGGATTAATTTAGCTAAGCAAAACTGAATAAATATCAATGAGGTTTTGTTTTTTAGTCTAAACTATCTTTAGATTTACGACGATAATATTGTAATTTAGACTATATTATATGAGTCTTATTTGACTTGTTATTTTGAAAAGAAATCGTATTTATTTAGTTAAAAATAAAGTATTATTGAAAGGAAATGATGTATGAGATACGAATATTTTGATGATGAAACCGAGATTAATCCAATTGATCTTTTAAAAGATATATTTAAAAATATAAAAAAAATAGTTATTGTAACTATAGTTTGTGGGCTTTTTACTTTTTTAGTATCAGAATTTATAATACCAAAGTACTATACTTCTAGTGCTGATATTAGAATTATACCAATTGAACAATCAGGTGATTATACAACATATTTAACTGGTGATGTTGTTCTAAAAGAAGTAGGTTCAAAATTAAAGATTGATCCATCTGATTTAGCTGAAAATATTGTTGTTACTAGAGATGCATATAATGGTAATAATTACAACATAGTCGCCACTACGAACGATTCTGAATTGTCATATAGAGTGGTAAATCAAGTGATTAAGGCTTTTGAAACAGAAATGTCAACTGAATTAAATCTTAGTAGTGTTGATATAATGAACGCAGCTCAGATTAATAATAAACCAGTTAGTCCAAATGTTAAGAAGAATACTTTGATGGGTACTTGTGCTGGGTTAATTGGAAGTATATTTGTTATAGTTTTCTGTTATATTTTTGATAAATTCTTTAAAAACGCTGCAGAAATAGAATCTTATCTGGATTTAGATGTATTAGGTGAAATCTCTCAAGAAAAAGTGAAGAATGAATATGAATATCGTAAGATTCGTACAAACATTGAATATAATGAGAAATGTCCAAATGCAAAAAGTATATGTTTGACAAGTGCAAATCAAACATCTGATGCTACTACGATTGCGTTTGAATTATCCAAAATTTTTACAATAAACCATTCAAATGTCTTAATAATTGATTGTAATATCAAGTCGTCTTATATCAAGGAACATTTTAATACAACTATACAAAAGGGATTAATTGATATTTTAGAAAATAAGAACTTTGATAAATATCAAAATTATATTGATACTTTAAGTAGTGATGATAATGACAATTTATTATCTATTATGAGTGCAGGCAAGAGTATTAAGAATCCTATAGATTTATTAAGTAGTAAAATCTTTGAAAAGTTTATGGATGAAATGAAGAAACAATTTGATTTTATTATTATAGATTGTCCAAGTTTAGAAGATAGTATGGACATAATACCAGTCAGTCATACAGTTGATGGTACTATAATTGTAATTTCAATGAAGAAAACTGAAAAGGTTATAGCTAAAAGAACTGTTGAACAACTAAGAAAAAATAATGTTCAACTATTAGGTACCATTACAACGAATGACGTTCTAACTAATAAGTAATTTTATATTATTATAGAGCAATAATACTTTTATATTATAAATGTTTCAAATTAAAAGTTAACAAATATACAAAATAACTGGTAACAAGTTAGATTCTTTGATATAGTGGATGTAGAGGTTCACCTATAGAAAGGAATATATTATATGAAACGGTTATTAGGTGTTGTATTGGTGTTAGTTGTGGCATGTATTCCAATGAATATACAGGCCCAGGAGGTTGATTTTTCTTTTGAGTATAGTGCTCAAAAGGTAAAAATTGAAAATGCAATTAAGTATTACACAATTGAAGGAGAATTACTAGATGAAGCTCCAATTTATTGTGGTACATATATCGCATGGACCAGTGATGAAGAAGCGATTCTATTTGAAATTAATCCTAAGAAAGTACCAGTAAAGGTTACTTACAATAAGAATTGGAGAGAAAGTGATCCTGAAGAAGAAAAGTACTTGTGTGATTATGTTGGCGATTATGAGTTTAAGTTAAGAATTGATACAGATGGTAATATTAACTCATTGGACAATTATCAAGGAAATTATGATTTTCAGTTTGAGCCAAAGAATGTTAAGGACATTGAAGTTGCAAAGACTAGAATAACGCATCCAGATGTTGAATATGTTTATTCTGAGGATGGAATCAAGATTTATAGTGATATAGATCAAGTGAAACCAATTCTATTAAAGGATGTTGGGGAATATACAGTAGCGTTTGATTTGGATGAACGATATTATGAATCGATTCCATTCAAAGTAACGATTCTTCCTAAAACTATTGAATTAAAACCAAATAAACAATTTAAATACTTTGGTGAAGAAGATCCAGTCTTAGAAAATGATGATTATCTTTTAACAAGAGAACCAGGGGAAGATATTGGTGATTATAAACTTACGGTACAAAGTAAATCAAAGAATTATAAGTATGAAATTGTCGAGAATGATGTATTTAGTATCTTAGGAAGGAATGCAATCCATAGAAATGAAACTAAGGGACCTTCTTTTAAGATGGATAAAGAAGTTGAAAAAACAACTCATAAAGAAACTACTGCTTTGAATAAAAGTCAAGCGAAAATAACTACTGGTATTCAGACTAAAACATTTCCATATTCGATAGCTTTAATGTTTAGTTTGTTAGTTATATTCATTTTCATCTTTAAATTTATTTAAATTCAAGACACCGCTTACAATTTGCAGTGAATTAAATTATTTGATGGTTATAAAATTTAAGTATCAATTCAATTTTAATTTGTAAATATTTTTGCTTAACATGTATTTAACAATTCATTACATTTTAAATTAATTTATTTACATTTACTATATTATTAAAATCTCCTTAAAGTATCGTATATAAAGGGATATGATTAACATTTTACCAATTTATGTATACTTGACAATGACTCTTATGAGGGTTAATATTTAACGGAAACTTTTGGGTAAAAAGTGTTAGTTATAACTTAAATATAGCTTTTATAGGTTATAGAAAGATACATTTAGGTAAGATTTTTAGTAGCTGGCTTTCCGCACTTAGATTGAACTGATCATTTATCTATTGTGAATGGGTTGGGGAAACTGTATCTAAGTTATAACAATTTGGGTTGAAATTTTTAGACTCGTAGTATAAGAGTCTTTTTTAATGAAATGGGGATCTACATGAGTAAGAATTTAAAAAAGAGTAATACGCGCTGGCCTTTAGTTGTTTATGATGTCATTGTTTATATTATTGCTTCGATATTATTACTATGGATATATGGAGGTAATGGAAATCTAACAAACGCAGGTTCTTTACAGTTATCTATCATAGGATTTGTTTGTATATTTATTTGTCGAATGATTGGAAATATATACGGACAGATTTGGCGTTATGGTGGTATTCAAGGCTATATTCGTTTAATTTTTTCAGATGCGATAGCTTTTATTCTATTAATTATTCTACAAGCTACATTATCAATTGAAAAAATCACCTTTGATCGAGCATTAAGCTTAGTTTGTGTTAATTTATTAGGTGCTATTAGTATTCGTATGATTTACCGTTATGCGTATCTATATAGTAATAATGAAACATCAAAGGGTAAATTTTTAAGTAAGTTATTATATAGATTTTCTGGATTAACTACAGGGACAGATAAGGAAGTTCAGAAAATTAAGATTGCGATTATAGGTGCTGGACGAGTAGGTGCTAGTTTTGCCGAAGAATTAGTAAATGATGAAAAAGCCGTATATGTGCCTCGTTGTTTTATTGATATAGATAAAACAAAAGTAGGAAGAGAAGTGAATGGCATTCCTGTTTGGTATGCAGATGAAACTACATTGGATAAGTTAAAGGCTTATGAGGTACAAGAAATTGTATTCGCAATTCCTAATATGGATGTAAAGAAAAAGAAATGTTTATACGATCATTATAAGAATGCAGGATATAAAGTAAAGGTATATGACTATCCAACATTATATACTGCAGGAAGCAAACGTAACTTAAGAGAATTTGATATTGAAGAATTATTGTTCAGAAAACCATTAGCTGTCACAAATGAACAAACGTATGCATATTATAAAGATAAAGTGATCTTAATTACTGGTGGTGGAGGATCTATTGGATCCGAACTATGTAGACAATTAGCCAAGATGGAACCTAAGCAGATCATCATCTTAGATATCTATGAAAATGGTGCTTATGATGTACAACAAGAATTAAAGATTGCCTATGGTAATGCAATCAATCTTCAAATTGAAATTTGTTCAATCACACATAAAAAAGCATTAGAAAAAGTATTTAAACAATACCATCCACAAATCATTATCAATGCAGCTGCACATAAACATGTTCCTTTAATGGAACACAATTGTGTTGAAGCTATCTATAATAATGTATTTGGAACAAAAAACTTAATTGAGTTATGTGAAAAATACAATGCACAACGCTTTATGATGGTTTCAACAGATAAAGCAGTGAACCCAACAAATGTAATGGGTGCTACTAAGCGTATGTGTGAAATGATGGTTCAGTCTGCAAGTATGTATGGACATGTTAAATATAGTGCGACACGTTTTGGAAATGTTTTAGGAAGTGCTGGTTCAGTAATTCCATTATTTAAAAGACAAATTGCCAAAGGTGGACCTGTAACACTAACAGATAAACGAATTATTCGTTATTTTATGACAATTCCAGAAGCAAGTCAATTAGTCCTACAATCCGGTGCTATGGCCAATAATGGAGAACTATTTGTATTAGACATGGGACAACCAGTAAAGATTCTAGACTTAGCCGAAAACATGATCAAACTATCTGGAGCACATGATATTGAAATTGTAGAAACAGGATTACGTCCTGGAGAAAAATTATATGAAGAACTATTGATAAATAGTCAAACACTAACAAAAACAGATAACGACTTGATCTTCATTGAAAAGGATACACCACTTTCTAAAGAAGAAATAAATGAAAAACTGCAAGTACTTAAAAAAGCCATTGAAAATGAAGATGACAATGATGCTAGAGAAGCATTGAGAAGTGTTGTACCAACATTTAGAAGACCAGAAGAAATAAATAAGCAAGTCGCTTAGGGAGGATAAAGAGTTTATGATGAATATACCATTTTCACCACCAGATATTTCAGAAGAGGAAGTAAGAGAAGTTACTGAAGCCTTAAAATCTGGTTGGATTACTACAGGACCAAAGACAAAACAACTAGAAAAAGAAGTAGCTGAGCTTTGTGGAGTACATAGAGCAGTATGCTTAAATTCTCAAACAGCTTGTGCTGAAATGACATTGAGATTATTGGGGATAGGACCTGGTGATGAAGTTATTACCAGTGCGTATACATATACGGCAAGTGCTTCTGTTGTATGTCATGTTGGAGCTAAATTAGTTCTAATTGATACACAAGAAGACTCATTAGAAATGGATTATGAAAAATTAGAAAATGCGATTACTGAAAAAACCAAAGTAATCATTCCTGTGGATCTTGGGGGAGTTCCATGTGACTATGATCGAATTTTCTCGATTGTAGAAAAGAAAAAGGATTTATTTAATCCTACAAATGACATTCAAAAATCAATCGGAAGATGCATTATTATGGCAGATGCTGCGCATGCGTTTGGTGCAACTTGGCATAATAAACCAGTAGGTAGTGTTGCAGATTTCTCTAACTTTAGTTTCCATGCCGTTAAAAACTTCACTACAGCTGAAGGTGGAGCTGTAACATGGAAAGATATAGAGGGTATTGATAATGAAGTAATTTATAAAAAATACCAATTATTATCATTACACGGACAATCTAAAGATGCCTTAGCTAAGACTCAATTAGGTGCTTGGGAATATGATATTGTAGGTCCTTGGTACAAGTGTAATATGACAGATGTTGTTGCAGGTATTGGCTTAGGACAAATGAGAAGATATAAGGGAATGTTAGAAAGAAGAAAAGAGATCATTCAAAAGTATGATGCTGCATTCAAACCATTGGGTGTTGAAGTATTGAAACATTATACGGATGAACATCAATCTTCTGGACACTTGTATATCACAAGAATTCCTAATATTACATTGGAACAGCGTAATGAAATTATTATTAAAATGGCAGAGCAGGGTATTGCCACAAATGTTCATTACAAGCCACTTCCAATGATGACTGCCTATAAAAACTTAGGATTTGATATCAAAGATTATCCTAATGCATATAAGCAGTTTGAAAATGAAATCACTCTTCCTTTATATACGAAGTTAACAGATGAAGAAGTGGATTATATTATTGAAAACTATTGTAATGTGATTAATAAGGTGAAAAATTAATGCTTAAGAATTGGAATAAATTGCCTGAGTATATGCGAACGGATGAAGTTCGTCCTTATTATGATTTATTACAAAGAAAAAAATTAAGTTTATTTTTTAAGAGAGTATTTGATATTGTAGTTTCTCTTATCATGATTATTCTTTGTTCTCCAATTTTATTGATTATTTCAATATTAATTGTGAAAGATTCCAAGGGTGGCGTTTTCTATAGACAAGAAAGAGTGACTCAGTATGGTAGAGTATTTAGAATCTTTAAGTTTAGGACAATGGTACAAAATGCGGATCAGATTGGAACACTGGTAACCGTATCAAATGATTCTAGAATTACAAAGATTGGAAGTAAACTTAGAGATTATAGATTAGATGAATTACCACAATTGTTCAATATCTTTTTAGGAGATATGACATTTGTGGGAACTCGACCAGAAAGTGTTCATTATGTAAAGAGTTATACGAATGAAATGTATGCAACCTTATTACTACCTGCAGGAGTTACATCAGAAGCTAGTATTCAATACAAAGATGAAGCCGATTTACTAGATCAAGCAGATGATGTAGACAGTGTATATATTAATGAAGTATTACCAGAAAAAATGAAGTATAACTTGAATAGTATAAAAGAATTTAGTTTCTTTAAAGAAATCGCAACTATGTTTAAAACTGTATTTGCGGTGTTATAAGAAATAGTATTAAGGTGGTGTAATCATGGAATATCCTAAATTTTCAGTTTTAATGTCTCTTTATATTAAAGAGAAAAAAGAATATTTCAATGAATGTATGAAAAGTATGTTACGTCAAACCGTAATACCCAATGAAATTGTTATTGTTTTTGATGGACCTATAACAAAAGAATTAAATGATTGTGTTCATCAATATGCAAAAGAGTATCCAAATTGGATAAAAATTATTAAAAATGAAAAAAATAAGGGATTAGGACTTGCATTAGCAGATGGCATACCAGCATGTACATATGAATTAATAGCGCGAATGGACACTGATGACATCGCTAGAAGCGATCGATTTGAAAAACAACTACAGATGTTTATTGAAAATCCAGATTTAGATATTTGCGGAAGTCATATCATAGAGTTTGAAGGAGATATTAGTAATATTCTTTCAAAAAGAGATGTCCCTTTAACTCATGATGAAATAGCTAAATACCAAAAACAACGAAGTGCTTTTAATCATATGACAGTTATGTATAAAAAAAGTACAGTTCTTAAAGCTGGTAATTATGAACACTGCCCTTTAATGGAAGATGATATGTTGTGGATTCGTATGTTACTGGTTGGAGCTAAATGTGCAAATATCGATGATTATTTAGTATATGCAAGAACTGGATATGCAATGATTGAACGCCGCGGAGGATTTTCGTATTATAAGAAATACAAGAGTGGACGAAAAAAAATTCTTGATACAGGTTATATTAGCAAATTGGATTATTTTAAAACAATTTTTGTACAGTTATTTGTTTCTTTAATACCAAAAAAAATTAGATTGTTAGTATTTGTTAAGTTGTTAAGATGAAATAGAAAGTATGGTAATGAAAATGGTAATTTTACATATAGCATGTATTACAAATGACTTATTTAATGGAGTCTGTGTAATAGTGCCTGAACATATTAAAGCTCAAAGTAAATATGCAAAAATTGGCTTTATAAATGTAAATAACGAATTAATAAAAAATATAGATAACCAGTTTAGATATGTCAAACCTTTTAAAATCAAGAATTTACCTGAACCTTTTAACAAACCTGATTTAGTTATATTTCAAGAGACATATAGAATAGATTATTTAGTAATTTATAAAGAGTTAATAAAAAATGGTATACCTTATATAACTGTGCCGCACGGAGAATTAAATATAGAGGCTCAGAGAAAAAAATATTTTAAAAAAATAATAGCTAATTGTATGTTTTTTAATCGATTCATAAATAAAGCTAGTGCTATTCAATGTTTATCTAAAAGAGAATTTGATAATACTCTATTTGGAGTTAAAAAAATTATTACTACCAATGGTATTAATATCCCAATAAAAAGAAAAACCACATTTAATAATAATAAAATTGAATTTATATATATTGGAAGGTTAGATGCATATCATAAGGGATTAGATATATTAATTCATGCAATTAAGATTGATGAATGTTTCTTAAAAGAGAATAATTGTCATTTTGTAATATATGGGCCAGATATATTAGGTAGAGCAAAAGTACTTAATGATTTAATAAATTCCTTAAATGTTAATAGTTTAATCGAAGTAAAGGATGCTATATCTGGCGATAAAAAAGAAAAGGCTTTATTAGAAAGTGATATTTTTATACAAACGTCAAGATTTGAAGGTATGCCGTTAGGCATATTGGAAGCATTAAGTTATGGGCTCCCCACATTAGTAACACAAGGAACAACTGTTGGAGAAACTATAGAAAAAAATCAGGCCGGATGGGTTTCTCAAAATTCACCAGAAAGCATTGCTAAGACAATAATTGAAGCTGTAGAGGACAAAAATAAATGGAACTTATATGGAAATAATGCACGATTAGTTGCTATTAACGAATTTTCTTGGGAAATTATAGCAAAAGACGCAATTGAACAGTATAGTAATTTATTATAATGATTGAGAGGAAAATAAATGTTATTTTATTTTGTTATAATATTATTTTTAGTATTATTGAGTATTGGTAAAATTAAAAGAGTGAGTAATAAAACAGTATTAGTAATTATTATGATGTTTCTTTATTTTTTGGCTACGTTTAGATCAATAGATATTGGAAATGATACACGAGTATATCATAATTTATTTAAACATATTTGCAGTTTTCACAATTTAAGTTTTTGGTCTAATAGATATGAAATTGGTTATTTATGGTTGAATGAAATAATCTCTCATTTAACAAATAATTTTTGGGTGTTTTTATTTATAATTGATGCAATCATATATTATGCATATTACTTGCTATTTCAAAAGTATTCTATAAATCCATTGTTTTCAGTTTTTTTGTTTTTTGTTTTGGGTTCTTGGGGACAGACTTTAAATATAATTCGTCTACAATTAGCAATTGCAATGATGATTTATGCATATTTGTCAAAAGAAAATAATAAAAAGCTTTTTATGGTAGTTTTTATTATAATGGCATTATTTTTTCAAAGAATTTCTGCTATTTTTATACTATCCTATTTTATTCCTAAAAAAATCAATATTAAATTCTATTCTGTTTGTATGTTGTTAACATTCTTTTGCTATTTGTTTTTTTATAAAATTATATCATTTATAGCTCCATTTATTCCAACGTTAAATCATTATTTGAATAGCAGTACATATGTAATGGGCGATACAAAAATTGCAACATTAATTACTATTTTTATGAGATTAATTATTATTGCTTTTTGTTTATACATTTTTATTAAAAAAAAGAATAATATGGATTTTGAAAATTGCGAAAGAATTGGTTATCAAATTAATTTAGTCATTATATCGTTGTTGATAATGATAATATCGTTACGTTTTAATCTGCTAGACAGATGTTCTTATTATTATTGGAATTTTGTATATTTATTAATACCAAATATTGTTCATTATTTAAATTATGAGAATAAAAATATAATTAAGATTAGCATAATCTTATTTGGTATCATATATTTTATATCTGTTAATGTTTATAGACCTAATTGGAACCATATTTATCCGTATAAGACGATATTATTTGAAAATGTTTTAAAAAGTTAATAAAAGGTAAAAAGATATTAGTTATGAATAAATATAAAGATTTATTAAAAAATACTGCAATATTTGCTTTAGGCAATGTTGGATCAAAAATAATTTTATTTTTATTAGTTCCTTTATATACGAATTATATGACACCTGAAGAATATGGCACTGCTGATTTAATATTTACAGTATCCCAATTGATATTGCCTATCATATCAATTGTTATTTATGATTCTATAATTAGATTTGGTTTGTCAAAATATGAGAAATCTGAAAATGTTTTATTATGCGGGTATATAATTTTAATTATAGGTTCTTGTACTTTATTGTTAATTACACCTTTATTAAATAATTATGATGCAGTTTCAAATTGGAAATGGTATCTAGTTATTTATGTGATTGGAAATTTTTGTTTATCAATAAATATGAATTATCTCAAAGTGAAGGATTTTAATTTAATATATTCGCTTATAAGCATATTTCAAACTTTTTGTATGGCTTTGATAAATATAATCTTATTAGTTTGTTTTAAATATGGGATAAGAGGATATTTACTATCAAATATAATATCAGTTTATTTATCGATTTTTATATCATTTATTAAAGGAAATTTAATTTTAGAATTAAAAAAAGCATGTTTTGAAAAAGTTTTATTTATTAAAATGATTAAATATTCTGCTCCATTGATTTTGAATAATATTTCATGGTGGATAATTCAATCTTCAGATAGAATTATGGTTCAATTTATGCTTGGTTCTGCAGCTTTAGGTTTGTATACCGTAGCTGCAAAAATACCTTCATTGATTAATGTTGTAACAAACATTTTTACTCAAGCATGGGGATTATCTTCAGTTAAAGAAATAGAATCATCCAACGAGAATGAGTTTTATTCTAATGTTTTAAATGTATATATTTTCATCTCTTTTGGATTATGCATTGTTTTTACTTCCTTCATTAAACCCTTTATCTCAATTTATGTTGGAAAATCATTTGGTGAATCATGGAAATATGTACCAATTTTATTATGTGCTGCTTCTTTTGCATCTATTGCCTATTATTATGGCGCTCTATATGGTGCTTTAAAAAAATCAATCAACAATATGGTTAGTACATTAATATCTGCAGTTGTTAATATTATTTTGAATTTTATATTAATTAATTATTTTGGACTCTACGGAGCTACAGTAAGTACATTAGTTGCTTATATATTCATGGCAAATTTAAGAATGTTTGATGTTCAAAAGTATATTCACATTAACTTAAACTTAAAAAAATATTTTTTAAACTGTATATTAATCATAATACATGTATTTGTAGTTACAATGAATAATAATATAGTGTTATTTTCTATGTTGGTGATATTTATGTATTGTTTAGTGAATTTAAAGACAATTTATATTATTAATAAAAAAATTTTGTGAGTACCCATCTGATAACCCCATTCAATAAGTGGACATAAATAATGTCAA
>OGZA01002152.1_pt1 | contig 12457 bp, 13 predicted proteins | sample 1576591 | NCBI WGS metagenome assembly OGZA01 (sample SAMEA3541565, study PRJEB24748) | human gut metagenome | biome: human gut; feature: human-associated habitat; material: faeces | place: China | collected 2012
ATGATTACTCATGCCGCTTTTCCGTTCAAGGCACTAATATTTTGCATTTAATGCCTTGCTTTTGTTTGTCTACTCGGAACGCTAAATTATCTACATCCGGAAGTTTGTTCAGTTCTGCACATCGCCTAAGTATCCGAGTCAGTAAATTTGCAGATTCTTCTACTGCGCTTTCAAGGTTGTCCTTTGTCTTATTACCATGCACGGCAGAGGAACGTGAAGAATATATTTTTCGTACTTGCTTAAATATCTGCTGCGCCTGTGCCTCGTTTTCACCAAGGAAGTTAGCAATATACAAGCTTATTCTAAAGCTAACCTCGGTGTTCACGTTAAACAGCGATTCGATTCCAGACCAAATAACAGCTAACTGCACACGAGGAACAGAATGCCATCTGTAACTTGCCATGGTGTGTACTGCGGTTTGGAAACTGTCTTTCTCTAAAAGTTTATATGCCGTTTTATAGTATTTTTCCAACCACAACTCGTCTTCTTCAGATATGTTGTAGATGTCTGATAACAGTGCACGTAATTCATAATTGGTTATATGAATGTACTCAGCCTTTGCAATTTGCTCAATTGGTTGATCACTTTGCAGATTGCGCATAGCATTGTGATTGAATAGAGCACCTAACAAAACACAATCCCATTGTGAATTCCATGCATTGGCGATTAGATGTTCTGTATCATCTCCAATAATATGAAGTTGCGAGGCGATTGTAGGGTTACATAGCACAGCTATGGAGAAATCTATATCATTTTCAAATAACGGCATAACTTCCTTCCATTTTATGGCTGACTTTGCAGGAGAAATGCAAACCGTATCGTGTAGCCATATTGGTTTTGAAACAGAAATGCCATTAACGTATAAATAACATTCATTTCCCATGCCTATCATTCCCATAATTATCACCTCATTTCAATCGTTCAAATAGCAACTGGATTACCTATGTCTTGACAACATTATACTGCCATTTTCCACGAGAAATTTCCGCACGTCAGTTTTAGATGTGAATTATCCCATCTCTGTTTGCCTTAATAATGTAGCTAAAACCACCGTCTGCTTTTGCTGGACTAATCTTGTTTCTATAATCGAAGTAACCAATCCCAATCTTAAGTAATTGTGCTCCTGTTTGGACTAATGGAGTAACATCTTGGCCGATGTACGTTGATAGCTGCTGGCCAACAAAAGGTATTCCAACCAAACTTACCAAACTGCTCAGAAAAAATGCAAGTTTCGAATCTTTAAGTGCCTTATAATAGTCCTGAGAGCACTGTTGCCATTCCTCTATAAATTGTGTTTCATAGTGCCGTATTAACTCCGGACTATCGGCATTATATATATATTTATTTCCAACTCCCTGATTTTCGCTCTAAATGCATTAAGTTCATCTTTTCTTTTACTTTTAAACTCAAGGATGTCTTCAAAGCGCACATCCATGGAAGGTTGTGGCAAGCAATTTTCAATGTTGATTTTGCAACACTGCGCTTGTAGATTCGCATGATTGCGAGAAGGACTATAGATTTCCCGGCTATGGGTAAAGGTATCTGTACCTAATACGATATCTTTGTCAGAGCATTTTATCGAATACTCTGCAAGAGTTCTCATATATATTTGCGCTATTTTGCTGTCTATCTCCATCCAGCCGTCTACGTTGTAATCGTTTATATATCTTTTATTTTAGAAATAGCCCAATAACTGTGGCGGCAATTTCCTATAGTGAATCAACTCATGCAATGCTGGTGCATATACTTTATTTTTGTGTACCCTCACTCGGCTATTTGTATTTTCATTATTGACCGTTCTTGCCTCATAAGCAGCAATTCTTTTTACAATAGAATTGCAAAAATCTTCCGCGAATTCAGAAGAAAACAGTTTTGGGGGATAAACAGCTTTATATACCCCCGATCTCTGCAAAAACAACACTTCTGGAGAAAAATTCGGATAGTCCTCATAAGGGACGATTGATGACACTTCATCCCAATACAGAACTGCATTCCTTAGCCAAGCGCTATCTTGAATGTTGATTGTCGGGTAATACAAAATCGTTTGTGCCATAATTCCACCTCATTTGAGTACAACAATGATTTTTCTTCAATAGGCGCACCAGCTTCCAGCGATCAATCCGCTTAGGCACCTTTTGATAAATCTCTCGATAGTCTACTTTTTTTGTAATCCAGCGTCCGTTTTGAGTGATGCTGCGACCGTCAAGCAGATGAAGGAAGAAGGACGCTTCGATGATTACAGAAATAGTATTGCTTACACCGGATCCAATATGATTATCTTGGTACAAATTACGAGGCCCTTGAAAGAAGCCCATAAGCATATACCTGATGCCGTCCTGTTCGTTGCGCTCGGATTCGTTTTTCAGTCCGTTGATCGCAATAAGGGGAGCCCTCTTTATTGCACAAGTTTGCTTGTCCACTTCAAAAGAAAGTGCTCTTGTTGCCAAATCGAATCCATGAGCATCCAAACCCGATTTCTTCTTGAGATAATTCTCCACAGTCACAAAAGCTTCGCGTGCTGCCGACTCAAACTCCGATTTGTAAATGAGTTGTACCGCATCCGATAATGCTGCGTGGACATTGTACACTTCAAAAAATCCTTTGAGTTTCTTTAGGGAATATGGCATTAAGCTCCCGCAACAAGGACAGAATGTGAAATCATAAAAGTCAAACCCATATGTACCGTTGCTATATTCCCTAAGTTGCTTTTTTCTGGGTGGAAGAGAACACCCATTAGGACAAGCGTATTCTTCTCTCCTCATTGCTTTCACCTCATTTCAACTACTCACTTACCCGCTGGAAAGATTACAATTTCAAAGGATAAGCATCCAGCTTGTTTTGCGCATTTATGTAGGATTTATAAATATTTTTGATTCCGGCTTCTTTTGCCATGCTTACAACAAGATTTTCCTCTGCTACGCCCATTCGCAGGCCAAGAATTATACCGCTTGGGATCCATTCCATCATCACCGGCGGCTTCATAATGCAGCCAGTTATCATTCGCCATTCTTCATCGTATTTATGGCACTCTTTTTTGATTAGGGTCGTTCTTTCTTGTTCCCATAAAGCACTTCCCATACCTGCATATAGCTCTGGAGGAATCTGAGTTGCGGTTGTCTCTGCTATTTTACGGAGCATAACGAATTTCGCAAATTTGGTTGCATCATAAGGCGTGTCCGAATAATAAATCGGATATAGCGGCGTTCCGTAGTTCTTGATTCCGCAATTAGCGCATTTTTCCTGCTTACCGCATAAGAAGTTGTCATTGTTTTCAAGGTCGTAGATTTGCACAAAACCTCTGTGTTGATCTGCATATTTCAGCCACAGAACCTCATTAAACCCATTTTCGGAGAAACAAACTGACCACGTATCCTTTTTAACTTCATCACGGAGTGAAAGCGCTGCATTCAGAAAGCTTTCGGTAAGCCCGTGAGAAAGCGCGTTTGTCACATTCTCAACCGTAAACTGCGCTGCTTGCTCCTCAGAGAGAATATTCCCAAGCAATGACTTAACACCATCCACAACAGCTTCTGTACTTTCCGGAGTCTGGAATGCACTTAGATACTCTTTCCGGATCGCTTCAATGTCGATGTGAAGAAAGGTATCAAAAGGATCATCATAATAATTCGCAGAAGAAAAATAGAGCTTGTTTGTTCTGAGCGCTTCCAAGCTTTTTGTGCTGACAGGACGATACCGAAAAAGTAACTTTGGATACTTAATTGATTTGAATAGCTGTTCTCGCTCTGCCACAATATCATTCCCGGGCAAAGAACATAATGTTTTCCAAAATTGTTCTCGATCATTGTGATCCATTGATAACCCTCCTCTCAAGTATTAAATCACACATGAAATAATTACGTTTTTTATGTTCAAAACGCACCATTTTTGATAGCTGCATCAATCACTTTCTGCCATTCGTCAAATGAAACAAAATGGACGAACTTCTCTTTATCAAAGTCCGATGCTACCAAGAAACCGGCGAATCCTTTTTGATCTGCATAGCCTGCGACACCCCAAACATAGGAATGCAAAAGCCAGTTACACACATCCTTCACTTTGAGCGAGGCAGCTTGTCCTTCACCATAGCTTGACACGCAGATTTTACCACGAAAAGCCCAACCGTCTTCATCGGTGTACGGATATTTCGTAGCAGAGATTACGCCGCTCATGATTTTGCATTCGGGAAGTGTCCAGTTCTGCTCTTTGGCAACTTTCTCTGCTTCAATTTCGTCTTCAATGGCTTTTCGCAGGACGGTGGCAGAGTATAACACAGCACGGTTCAGCTTATGCTTCCCATATTCACCGTAGCTTGGAGCCTTTTGCCAAAGAGATATTGCCCAAGACTGTTTTTTCAATTCCCATTTCCATCTGCCATCAAAAATCATAGCAGTACCTCATTTTAATCGTTCACACAGCGGCAGGAGTTCTTCCAGTTTGGCGACGATGCGCTTTTGCTCAGTAAATTACGGGATAAGTTTCTCTCTTTTAATCCCATAAATATCATACCTAATTCTTTTGAATGTGCTGAGTGAACACTTTTTTTACTGCGACGTCACGATTGCTGGTATCATTCTTGGTTTTTTGGGAAACTTTATAACATGCCAAAATAGCACCTAAAAAGCCAGAACCAATGCAAATTACCCAAGCGCCAATTGTAACTTTTTCTGCCGTTATAGATCCAATTGCATGAAAGTCTGACGTTAAAAGTGATAAAAACAAAGTGCTTGCAATCGAAAGAAATACACTATAGAGATTGTAAAAATGAAACGTGCTCATATCCTTTTGTGCTTCCTCGTATGCACAAGATAGTGAATTTCTTAGTTTCTCGTCGGAGATGCTGATCGGAATCTCTTTAACCACGATACCTTCATCCTTGGTATCGATTATATTCATATTACTTTCCGTCGCCATCATGCTCCTCCGCCTTTAGCAGTCCAAGAGAACCCATAGCAAAGAATTCCATATGACCACAGTTTTCGCATACTACTACCCCGGCAGGAATATTAGGACCTAAACTGATATTTTTTGTATCGTCACCTATTAAAATTGTAGCGAAACTTTGAGTGGTAGTAAATTTATTTCCACCACAATAAGGACAATCGGGAAATCTATGTTTATTCATTTTGCTGCCTATTGCGGCAATAAAGTCTTTTGGATTATATTTACTCATGGTCTGTTTTTCCTTTCAATGATTATTTCAACTGTTCGCATAATGGCAAAGGGTCTTCGATTTTGAAAAAGATATATTTTATTCAGAATCTTCCTCATTCGCACTTTGAGCGCTTAAGATTTGCTTTATGCCCTTAAGCTCATCACCAATCTTTTTCATAGTCTTAAGCAAATCTTCCTCGTCGGTCGTTGAGGAAAAAAACGTCATATAATGTTCTAAATCCACAAAGAGATCACTTTGATAGGTTTCACCTTGCGCCTTATACTCTATAGTTCCGGTTAGCGGCTTCAAATTTGGATTTCCGCGAAGCTTATTGCTGCCGATGTACAAGTCATAATACTGTCCGGCCCCTATGATGCACTCTTTGCCTTTTATCCGTTCTAATTCCCGCTTAATCGATTCTTCCGGAATACTGTCAACAAACTCCTGATCCAAATTGATTTTGACATGCTGAGCAGTCAGGTTCCCTCGGTTTATAAAACGGGCGATATACCATGTTCTTCTGCTATAGTGGAATTCAAGCTCGACAACAGGCCTGTTTGTTTCCGCAAACTGCTTTTGCATCTCCCGCAACTGTTCTTTAGATGCATTGGCAGCCTTGATATTTGCCAAACAAATAAAAATGGTTGCTATAACATAAATCCCTGTGATTATAACCATGACCCATTCCGCAGTCATCTGGTTCACCTCATTTCAACCGTTCACACAACGGCAGAATTTCTTCCAGTTTGGCAACGATACGCTTCTGCTCGGAAAGGGGCGGAAGTGGGATAAGCATATTTTGAATTCTAATAATAGCTAATTTTGGTTGCCCAACTTTAGTTGTTGCATCAGCAATTTGATTTTGAACCAATGATGATTGCATACATTTTATCAACCAATCCTGATCCATCAAAGAAAAAACAAGTCTGTCTGCATTCTCCGTTAAATTTGCCCCGTCAAGTTCGGGAGGTATTTTTCCAACCCTTCCTATTGTCCCGGCTACTGTAATAAAAACATCTTCTTTGTGTATGATGTATTTTGAAATAGATGGAAAAATATCTTCTGGAACATATTGCAAGTTTTCTGTGGATACATAACCATCCTTCATGTCAGATACACGGATATAGATATAGCCCGTATCATTTGATGAAAGTTTTCTACCTGCCGGTATGCGTTTGCCACCCAGAATTGTTGCAACTGTCCCAATTCTCACCCACTTCCAACTTCCCGGAATATCGAACGGAATCTCATCCTCTGCAATTTCCGGCAGGGGCTTTTCCTTCTTGATTTTGCCTTCCTTAATTAGCCGCTTCTTTTCTGCCTGAATCTGCCGATACAGTTCTTCGCCCGTTCCTTCTTCCTCTCTCTGCTCAACGAGCTTGCCCTGAATCGCATATTGCAGAACGGATTTTTTCATATCCTCCGGGAACTTGGCATTAAACTGTTCCAACTTTTCATAAGCTACGGCATAGCGGTCAACATGCAGAAGGAGTTCTTCTATCTTGGCAACGATGCGTTTTTGTTCAGCGAGGGGCGGAAGAGGCAAAATCATTTTGGATAGTGTTTTCCCGTTACAATTCGGCTGCGCTGTCGCAATTGTTCCATTTCGCAACTGGTTCCAGTACAGCAGGCTTTCCATAAAATACTTCATATACTCAGGGCAGAGCAATGAACTATATCGAGTGCGGATAAGGTACCCAGCATAAATTGATTCTTCTGGAACGTCTTTCACTAAATAAGATTTACCTACTGTTCCACCAGTTCTTGCAAAGAGAATATCATTTTTTTGTAAAAGGTATGTGGGTATTTCCTCTTCTCTTATTTCGCAATATGGTACAGTGTCCCAGAGAACTTTACCATCTTGGATATCGCTAATGCGAACCATCTTTATGCGGCCAACATCCTGCGCGGGGGCATTATATCCATATTGGATAGATTGAGAGAGATCTCCCCACCGCACCCAACGCCAACTCTCCGGAATCTCAAACGGAAACTCATCTTCGGAAATCTCGGGCAAAGCTTTTTCTTTTTTGATTTTGCCCTCTTTGATCAGTCGCTGTTTTTCTGCCTGAATCTGACGGTATAGTTCCTCGCCCGTTCCTTCTTCCGGTCTCTGCTCGACGAGCTTGCCTTGGATTGCATACTGAAGAATACTTGCCTTCAACTGCTCGGGGGTCATTCTGTTACACCTCCCGGCAGCAATGCTTCCAACTCTGCAAGAACTTTGTCGATTTCAGCGTTGAGGGTGGTTCTTCTTTCCTGATACTCTCGGATCGTATCAAGCGGGTCGAGAACTTCTTCTTCCTCGTGGGGATAACCGCAAAGGTCAATATTGCATCCCTGTTCATTCAGCAGATAATCAGCGGTATATTTCTGTGCCTTGAAGTATTCGCCGTCAGGAATTATCTCTCTATTGTTCCACCAAGTGATACAATCCTCGAAGTGCTTCAGCTCCATGGGCTTGGTCTTGGAAAAGTGCTTTCTGTCAGACGGAATATCCACTCTGTAGAACCATGTTTCTGTTGTCGGCTTTGTGTTATCGAAGAACAACAGATTGGTGGTAATGGAAGTATAGGGGCTGAACACAGAGCTGGGCAGTCTGACAACGGTGTGCAGATTAAACTCGCCAATGAGCTTTTTCTTGATGTTTACCTTCGCATTGTCCAGACCGAACAAGAAACCATCCGGCACGATAACAGCAGCTCTGCCGTTTTTCTTCAAACGGTACAGGATGACCGACATGAACAGATCGGCGGTTTCCGAGCTTGCCAGATCGTCGGGGAAGAATCCCTGAATGGACTTGTCCTCATGTCCGCCATAAGGAGGGTTCATCAAGATCACATCAAACTTATCCGCCTCTGTATAGTCCAGCAGATTATGCTTCAACGAGTTCATGTGATAGATGTTGGGAACTTCAATGTCATGCAGCAGCATATTGGTCACGCAGAGCAGATACGGAAACGGCTTTTTCTCGATTCCGTAAATGCTGTCATCAAGCTGCTTTTGAGCAGAAGTATCGGTTACCTGCTTGGATAACTGTCCAAGCCAGGAAGTAATAAAGCCACCCGTACCGCATGCGAAGTCAGCCATCTTTTCTCCCAGTTTCGGCTTGATCATCAGCGCCATGAACTCGGTGACTGCTCTCGGTGTGTAAAACTCACCGGAGGAACCGGCAGACTGCAATTCTCTTAGAATTTCTTCGTAAACAAAACCGAAAGCATGACTTTCCTTGACATCATCAAATTCGATTTCGTCAATGACATCAATGACCTGACGGAGATAAACACCGTCTTTCATATAGTTGTTGGCATCTTCAAAGGTCGATTTCACGATCGCTTTCTTGATCGGAGTGTCAGGTGCAACCTTGATACCCTCATAGACAATCGTGTCGCCTTCTTTTACATCATTGCCTTTCAGCACCGGGAACAAAGTGTTGTTGACAAAGTTCAGCAGCTTGTCTCCGGTCATGGCGTGACCGCTGCCGTCTGCCCTCGCCCAATTTCTCCATCTGAGGTCTTCGGGAATAATGGATTCGTAATTGTCCTCGTTCAGCTCCCAATCGTCTTCCTTTGCGTCATAGACTTTCAGAAAGAGCATCCATACCATCTGCTCAATTCGTTGAGCATCGCCGTTGATGCCTGCGTCCATGCGCATAATATCGCGGATTCTTTTTATAAAACCTGACTGCATCGCCATATTCAGCTTACCTCTAATTCATAAATATTCGCTTCAAGCTCCTTAATAGCAGCCTCATACTGTGCTTTGCCGCCGAACAACTTTACAATCTTTGCAGGCTTTCCGAACTCAGCAAAATCCGCAAGAGAAAGAACCTTGATGTCCTCAACTTCGGTAATGCCTTGGTTCATATACTTGTCCAAGAGGATAGAGAGGACTGCTTGCGCTTCGGCGGAATACTTGCTGAAAAAGTCCTTCTTCTTGACGTTGTTCGCCCGCTCTTTTCTCGTCAGCGGTTTCCTGCCGTATGCCACATAGCAGATGAAGTCGAAATCGTCCACGTCCACCATGCCTTGTTCTGCTTTCAACGCCTTCAAATCAATCCCCATCGCAATAAAGGACTGTTCAATCGTTTTCTTCTTGTCCGATGCTTTCCATTTGCGAATAAAATCAGACAGGGAAGCGTATTCTCCTTTGATATTCGTTCTCGTGTAGTCGATAATATCTTCCTGACGAAGCAGCTTGCCGTTGGCATCATACACAGAAACAGTCTTATTGATAATCTTCACCCTGCACCCGTCTTTATCAACGATAGGCGTTTCAACGGGGTCAACAGGCGGTTCCTCTCCAATGCCGCCGGGTTCACCGCCTTTGGGTTTGTTTCCTCCGCTGCCGTGTTGGAACCCCTCAACCTGTTCTACGGGACCATCCCAATCAGGGTCGCTAAAGAGCCTTGTCACATTTCTAAAGTCCATAACGACAAAGTGTGTCTTACCTTCCTTTTCCCTGATACGGGTCCCTCGCCCGATAATCTGCTTAAAGGTAGTCATGCTCTCAACCGTCTTGTCCAGAACGATCAGCTTTGTCATCTTGCAGTCTGCTCCGGTGGAAAGCAGTTCGGATGTCGTAGCGATAACCGGATAAGGGCTGGACACGGAGATGAAATAGTCAAGTTTGGATTTTCCGTAAACATCAGAACCGGTGATTCTAACACAGTAGTCCGGATTTTCCTTGACCATATCAGCGTTATGGTTGATAAGGGCGATTCTCATGCGCTCGGCATGATCTTCGGAAGCGCAGAACACAATAGTTTTCTGCATCCTGTCGGTGCTTTTCAGATACTCGGTAATCTCCCTTGCAACCTCGTCAATACGGTCTTGGAGAATGATATTGTAATCATAATCCCTATTGTTATAGATTCGGTCTTCGAGCACATTGCCGTATATATCGGTTTGCCCTTTGTGCGGCCTCCAGCCGTCACCGATGTTGGTCGTGATATTGATAACCTTGAAAGGAGCAAGAAATCCATCCTCGATACCCTGTTTCAAGCTATAAGTATAGACAGGATTTCCAAAATAATCGATATTCGATACCTTTTCGCTCTCCTTTGGTGTCGCAGTCATGCCAATCTGTGTAGCAGAAGAAAAGTACTCCAGCACTTTTCGCCAGTTACTATCCTCCTTGGCACTTCCACGATGACACTCGTCCACAATAATGAGGTCAAAGTATTCTGCGGGAATCTGTTTGAAGTGTTCTTCATCATTCTGCCCGACCATCTGATGATAGAGGGCAAAGTTTACTTCATGGGATGCGATCTTGCTCAGACATTCTTTGTCGGAAAAATCCACTTTGTAAATGGTTTTTTCAAGTGGTGCAAAGTCCTGCAAAATACTCTGGTCAACAAGAATATTTCTGTCAGCCAGATACAGGATTCTCTTTTTAAGGTCAGAACGAAGCAGACGATACACGATCTGGAAAGCAGTATATGTTTTGCCTGTGCCCGTTGCCATAACAAGCAACAATCTTTGCTGACCTCTGGCAATCGCTTCAACAGTTCTATTTACTGCATTTCGCTGATAGTATCGGGGTGGATATGTACTCTGAGAAGAATAATACGGCTGAGAGACAATTTTCTTTTCTGTATCGGAAATGCCCTTGCCGCCATTCAGCTCAGCGTAATACCTCGCCACCAGTTCGTCTTGGGTCGGGAATTTATCTAAGTCGATCTGCTGTTCCTGTCCGGTTAAGAAGTCATGCTCATAGAAAGCATCTCCGTTTGAGGAATATGCGAACGGGAGATCCATCATCTGTGCATATGTCATCGCCTGCTGCAAGCCGTGAGATACAGAATGATTATTATCCTTTGCTTCAACTACGGCAATTGGCTTCCCATCGTTGAGATAAAGCATATAGTCGGCAAATTTCGACTTACTGCGAGCCACAATATTGCCGCTGATGTTGATTCTGCCATCAGTAATCTTGGTCTCCATTGTTATGTGACCTTTCCAACCATTCAGAATGACCGGAGTGATATAATTCAATTTGATGTCTTCTTCAGACATCTGTTTCTTGCCCAATATGGTCATATCAAAACCTCCTAATCAAATTCTTTAGTGTTGGTTAGTCACGAACCGTTTCGAGAATATCTTCAATCCGACAATCCATTGCCTCGCAAATACGAAGCAGAACATCTGTGGTAATGTTGTCTCCCTTGCCGAGCTTCGCAAGGGAAGCAGAACTGATGCCAGCCTTTTCTTTCAAATCGCTCTTTTTCATATTTTTATCAATAAGCATCTTCCAGAGTTTGTTATAGCTGATACGCATAATGGAAGTCCTCCTTGTACTAAATCGGCCAGTTTTCTTTATTATAACACAAAAATGTGAAAATTTCTACCCATTTTGCAAATTTTATATTTGCGAACACAAATTAAACTTTGCGATTGAGAATATCTAATCTGTTTTTTTGCTTGAGCGGAGCAAAAAGGACTTGTGCCCGATTTGAGCACAAGTCCCTACTTGGTATATTCGATTATGAAAACACGCGATGTGCGTACAAAAAACATCCCCCGAGGGAGCTTCCGCATGGGCTTGTGGTCTGCTACAATACAGCCATCGGTTAATACGCTCAACCCAATCCAATCCTAAAACAAAAGCGCGGCGTTTCTTGGGGAAGAAAACGCCGTGTTTTTGTTTGGAACTGAACATCAGGAGGAAACGTCATGCATCTGGAACACGAACACGATTGCGGTCATACCCATGACCATCCGCACACCCATGAGCCGGAACACGCCCATGACCATTCGCACACAGCCGCGCCGCGCGATGAGCTGATTGCTCTGATGTGCTACATGGTCGGTCACAATGTTTCGCACACCAACGAACTCAAAGAGCTGGCACATAAGCTCGCCCATACCGGCGACAGCGAAGCCTGCGCGCAAATACTCGACGCAGTCCAGGATTACGAAACCGGCAATCAGAAACTCGCAGCAAGTCTGGATCAGCTTCAGAAATGAACGGCTTCCGCTAAATCTGTTGGTTTTGCCTACGTTGGATTATCCAATGTTGGAAAAACCTACGTTGGATAATCCAACGCAATAAAATAAAGATATATTAAGTAAAGATATATAAATTACTGATAGAATCGATTCGATTCAGAAGCGGCGGCAGCAAGAAAAATTTTCTGCGAAAGATTATTGACAAACATTTGTTTCAACGTTATCATATGGAACATGGCAGGAAATCCTGCCGACAACAGAATATTCCGAAGCGCACCATAAAACGTAATCATAACCACCGGCCGTGCCGGTGGTTTGCACTAGCCCCCTTGGGGCATGACCCGGGCTGAGCCTA
>OGZA01002156.1_pt1 | contig 12446 bp, 10 predicted proteins | sample 1576591 | NCBI WGS metagenome assembly OGZA01 (sample SAMEA3541565, study PRJEB24748) | human gut metagenome | biome: human gut; feature: human-associated habitat; material: faeces | place: China | collected 2012
CCATAATAGGGAAACTTCTAAATAAAGTTTGTCGCTGCTATTCTTTACGCTATATTTGCAGAAATAAATCGGAATAGTTCTTTTTAATGAAACCAAAAAACGAAATTATACTTATTAATATATCGGGTGACGATAAACCGGGAGTAACGACCGCTTTGGCAGAAGTGTTAGCCCGGTACGATGCTTTTATTTTGGACATCGGGCAGGCCGATATTCTCAATACGCTTTCGTTGGGCATATTATTTAAAACTGACGAAACCAAATCGGGCGATATACTTAAAGATCTCCTGTTCAAAGCCTATGAGCTTGATGTGAACATTCGTTTCTCTCCTATTAGTGAAGAGGAATATACGCGTTGGGTGGGGTTACAGGGAAAGAACCGCTATATCATTACGATATTGGGGCGTTGTATTACAGCCCGTCAGATAGGTGAGGTCACCCGTATTGTGGCAGAGCAAGGATTAAATATCGATGCCATTCAACGGCTTACGGGGCGTATTCCGCTCGATGAAACGGTTCGGCCTCCCAAATCATGTATTGAATTGTCTGTGAGGGGTACGCCGAGAGATAAAGTGGCTATGCAGTCCGAGTTCATGCAACTCTCGGCACGTTTGGGCATGGATATATCTTTGCAGGAAGATAGTATATATCGCCGTTGCCGTCGGTTGATCTGTTTCGATATGGATTCTACACTAATAGAAACCGAGGTTATCGACGAGTTGGCAGTGAGAGCCGGGGTAGGCGACGAGGTGAAAGCGATCACCGAGTCGGCTATGCGAGGGGAGATCGATTTTTGCGAGAGTTTCGCACGACGTGTCGGTCTGTTGAAAGGACTCGACGAATCGGTCTTGAAAGAAGTGGCTGAATCGCTTCCCGTCACCGAGGGCGTGGATCGTCTGATGCAAGTGTTGAAACGGGCAGGATTCAAAATTGCTATTCTTTCGGGTGGATTTACCTACTTCGGAAACTATTTGAAACAACGTTATGGAATCGATTATGTGTATGCCAATGAGTTGGAGATAATCGATGGGAAATTGACGGGACGTTATGTCGGCGATATTGTCGATGGGCGTCGAAAGGCTGAGTTGTTGAAACTGATAGCGCAGGTAGAAAACGTGGATATAGCTCAGACGATAGCTGTCGGAGATGGGGCGAATGACTTGCCAATGTTGAGTACGGCAGGGTTAGGTATCGCTTATCATGCTAAACCGAAAGTGAAGGAAAACGCGAGTCAGTCCATCTCGACGATAGGCCTCGATGGGGTTCTCTATTTTATCGGATTTAAAGATTCGTTTATTTCCGAAGCCAATTGATGAGTATATTTTACTGGGTCGTTGCAAATGATAATATGAATTATGAAACGGATTTTGTCGATTCTCTTTACAGTGGTTTGCGGATTGGCTTGTTTGCAGGCCCAGACCGTGGGCTTGGTTTTGAGCGGAGGCGGGGCTAAGGGAATAGCGCATATAGGTATTATCAAAGCCCTCGAAGAAAATAATGTGCCCATCGATTATGTAGCCGGTACGTCGATGGGGGCTATTGTGGGGGCATGGTATGCTATGGGATATACCCCCGACGAAATGCTGGATTTGATTCTTTCCGAAGATTTCAACTTGTGGTCTCGTGGAATTTTTGACAAAAGATACGTCTATTATTTTAAGAAACCCGATCCTACTCCCGAGATCGTTACATTTAATGTCGCTTTACAAGACTCGACTAAATTCGAACCGCATTTCTTGCCTAATAGCCTCATCAATCCGTTTCCTATGAATTATGCGTTCATGAGTATATTTGCACCTTATTCGGCACAGTGCGAAGGGAATTTCGATAATTTATTCGTTCCGTTTCGAGCGGTTGCCTCCGATGTATATCACAAGCGAGAAGTCATATTGAGGAATGGTGATTTGGGTGATGCCGTGAGAGCTTCCATGAGTTTCCCTTTCGTATTCAAACCGATTGAAATCGACAGCGTATTGGTCTATGACGGCGGTATTTATAATAATTTCCCTGTCGATGTGATGAAGTCCGATTTTAATCCCGATATCATCATCGGGAGTATTGTTGCCGCTAAACTGGATAAACCCAAAGAAGATGATTTGATGAATCAAATCGAGAATATGGTCATGCAAAAAAGCGATTATACTCTCGATCCCGAAGATGGGATTTTGATGCGTTTCAATTTGAGTGATGTAGGACTTCTCGACTTTCCCAAAGCACGGCAAATTGCCAAGATAGGATATGACCGTACGATAGCTATGATGGATTCTATCAAAAGTCGTATTCCCAGAGAACTATCTCAGGACACCCGCCAATTGCAGCGAATGGTTTTCAAAAGTAAAACCCCCGACCTTGTATTTGATAAAGTTTCGGTAGAGGGAGGGAATCATCAACAACGGGAGTATATTCGTCGGCAATTCGATTCAGATGAACCTTTTTCCGATGAGCAGGCTAAGGCTGCTTACTATAAAACCATATCCGATGGAAAAATATCCGATTTGATACCTCATGCCCGATACGACAAGGAAAGTGGCATGTTCAATCTCGATATTAAAGCAAAAGTGCACGATCAACTGGCGATAGGAATGGGAGGATTTATTTCGTCGACTAGTTCCAATCAAATATATATAGGTGCACACTATCGCACGGTAAGCCTCAATTCTCTCGATCTCGATTTAGGTGGGCAAATAGGACAGTCTTATACTTCCGGCATGTTATCGGCTCGTTTCGATTTGAAGACCGTTATACCTATGTATCTGAAACTGCAAGCTGTGGCTTCTAAACAAAAGTTTTATCAAAATGAAACGTTGTTTTATTCTGACCGTATGCCCTCTTTTATCACACAATCCGAGCAATATGTGAAGTTACGGTTGGGGTTGCCGTTTTTGACCGGTTCGAAAGCTGTCGTTTCTGTTGGGTATGGTTCGATGAACGATAAGTATTACCAATCCAATACGGTAGATTTTTCCAAGAATGAACAGGATCGCAGTCGTTATAACTTGCTTGTAGCATCGATGAAATTCGATCAAAATAATTTGAATAATTACATGTACCCCACCTCTGGTACAGATTGTTCCGTATTAGGGCTATTGGCGTATGGAAAAGAACGATTCAAACCATATAACTCGAATTTGCAACCACATAGCAAACAGACACTTTCGTGGTTACAGATAGAAGGAAATATTCATACCTATTTCCCTTTGGGAAATAAATTCGTGTTGGGTGTTCGGGGGAAAGCCGTGGTATCGAGTAAAGGACTGTTGAGTAATTATACTTCCACACTAATCCAAGCACCGGCATTTACTCCTACTCCGCATAGTAAAACTATCTTCAATCCAGCTTTTCGTTCCACGCAATATTTGGCGGCGGGAGTGATACCCATTTGGAAAATCCTGAATAATTTGCAATTTCGCAATGAGTTCTATGTTTTTGCTCCATTTCGGCAGATTTACGAAGGTGAAAATATGGTTCCCTATTATGGAAAAGCCTTTACGAAGTATCATTTTATGGGCGAGAGTTCCTTAGTGCTCGATCTCTCTTTCGCTTCGATTAGTCTTTATGCCAATTACTATGATTATCCAGCACGTAACTGGAACTTCGGTATAAATATCGGTCTGTTGGTATTCAGTCCTAAATTCTTGGAATAAGAAAAAATCTATTTGTCTGAAAATGGGTACGATAGAAAAAAATCATATATTGGAGGTAAAAAAATAAGATAAAAAGATACGTCGGAATAAAATTATTCCTATCTTTGCAACCGCAAACGGCTCCGTAGCTTAACTGAATAGAGCATCTGACTACGGATCAGAAGGTTACAGGTTTGAATCCTGTCGGAGTCACAAAAAGGGTCCCATATAATCTATATGAGACCCTTTCTTTTTGGAATTCTGTCCTTATTTTTAGCTCTCTTATTTCCGATTTCGTCGGAATAAGAGGGGATTTAATGTTCGTCTAAAATCTCGTTACTATCTTCTTCGCTATTTCCGTCGTCTTTTTGAGGAGCCGGTTTAACCACCCATGCGCTCAATTCATATAATGCATATAAGGGAACGAATACGACAGACAAAGTAAATGGGTCGCTCGATGGTGTGATAAACGCAGCTAATATAAGTAGTATGACGATAGCATGTCGGCGATAAGTTTTGAAAAAACGTCTTGTGATAAGCCCCATGTTCGACAACAACCAGCACAGCAGGGGTAATTCGAATACGAGTCCCATAATAAAATTAAGTGTGAGGAAGTTGCTCATGTATGAGTCCAGTGAGATTTGGTTAGGAACCATTTCGCTCACTTGGTACTCTGCCAAAAAACGCAACGTTAACGGAAATACAAGAAAATATCCCACTCCGATACCGATAAAGAACATGATATTCCCTGCGAGAAATGCCCCTCTGGCATGTCGTTTTTCGCCGGCGTATAATCCCGGACTGACGAAAGTCCACAGTTGATAGATGACATATGGAAACGCAAACAACAAGGCAATCCACATGGACGTGCTCATGTGGATAAAAAACTGGGAAGCTAATTGTATATTGATAAGTTTTACCTCGAAATGGTCGTTGCAAAAATCCGGTAAGATGGACGTGTGTTGGCTCAGGTCACAAAGTAACCGATATAATATGAAATCGGGATGGCAGGGCGCAAGGACAATGCTGTCGAATATTCGAGGCATGAGAGTAAAAAACACGACCGATAAGAGGATAATTGCACCGACCGAGCGTAGTATGACTCTGCGCAGGTCATCGACATGATCCCAAAAACTCATCTCTTTCAGCTCGTTATCCATGAATGTGTCGTGGCTCTACAAGTGTGGTAAAACCGTGAAATATCATTTATACATGAGAATGCAGAAATGATAATGATTATAATTATAGTGAACGATCGAGTAATTATTTCCCTTCTTCCTTTTTCTGTTCCTCGTTTTTGGAGACCGGAGCATTTATTTCCTCTTCGATTTCGTTCATTCCCTTTTTGAAACTACGTACACCCTTCCCGATACCGTGCATCAATTCCGGTATTTTTCTACCTCCAAAAAGAAGTAAAACCACTACCAATATAACAATAAGCTCTGTCGTACCGAGGTTCCCGAAGAGTAAAAGTATCGCAGAAAATGTGTTCATTTATTTTATCGTTTAAGTATTATTTCGTTCAATGGGAACAAAATAAGAAAGAATATTTGTATAATACAACAAATCTGTATCAAAATTGATTAACTTTGCAGAGATTTTTTGAATAAGGAAAATTTTCCGTAATTAAAAGAGAAGAAAATGAAAGCATTTGTATTTCCCGGACAAGGGGCGCAATTTGTAGGTATGGGAAAAGACCTCTACGAAAATAACCCCGTAGCCAAAGAGATGTTCGATAAGGCCAACGAGATATTGGGCTTCAATATCACCGACCTGATGTTTAACGGAACAGACGAAGATTTGCGCCAGACCAAAGTTACCCAGCCTGCTATATTCCTGCACTCGGTAATTTTGGCAAAAACGATGGGTGACGATTTTAATCCCGATATGGTAGCCGGTCACTCGTTGGGTGAATTTTCGGCATTGGTAGCCGCCGGAGCACTTTCTTTCGAGGACGGTTTGCGTCTTGTCTCGGCTCGTGCGCAGGCTATGCAGAAAGCTTGTGAAAAAACACCGTCGACAATGGCGGCTGTGTTGGCTTTACCCGATGCGAAAGTAGAGGAATTGTGCGCTTCGGTAACCGAAGGTGTCGTGGTTCCTGCCAATTATAATTGCCCGGGACAAATCGTTATATCGGGTTCTATCGAAGGTGTAGATGCTGCCTGTGCAAAGATGTTGGAGGCTGGTGCGAAACGGGCTTTGAAACTCAAAGTGGGTGGTGCTTTCCATTCTCCGCTGATGGAGCCGGCTCGTGCTGAATTGGCAGATGCCATCGCTCATACCGATTTCCATGCTCCGAAATGTCCTGTTTATCAGAATGTGAATGCAGAACCTCAAACCGATCCTGAAACGATCAAGAAGAACCTTATCGCTCAATTGACCGCTCCGGTACGTTGGACACAAACTATCCAAAACATGATCGCCGCCGGAGCCGATACGTTTGTCGAGGTAGGACCGGGAGCTGTGCTGCAAGGTTTGGTAAAGAAAATTTCGTCGGAAGTAGCGACTTCGGGAATCCAGTAAGTCGTATATAATATTAGTAAAAGAGCGGTAACGAAAGTTGCCGCTCTTTTTTTGTTTCCGGTTTATCGGGAAAATCGCTTTCTGATAAATTTGTTTTGCACATTGAGCTGTGAGGGAGTTTGGCGAGAAAAGTGAACATGTTTGCTTTGTCTTTCTCTCACCTTGTACTATCTTTGCAAAGTTGCGAAGACGGGCTGTGGTTCGGCATAATCAAATAAATTTGCTTCTGCGCTCACCTTGCACTATCTTTGCATAATCAAAAGAATTGTGATATGAACCTCTTCAATGATTTTCTGAATACTATTTCGGATACAGAGGTTACGACGACCTCGGCTATATTCAAGTTGATGCTGAGTTTGTTGTTGGGGGGTATCGTGGGCTTTGAGCGAAAGCGGAAAGGCCAAGTAGCCGGTGCTCGTACATTTGCGCTCATCTCTATGGGTGCAACGTTGGCGATGATTATCTCTATCTATATTCCACAGGTTTATTTGGGATTGAAAAACGGAGACCCGGGACGAGTTGCCGCACAAGTGATTACAGGTGTCGGTTTCTTGGGTGCGGGAGCCATCATTCAAACAAAAGGTTCGATACGAGGCTTGACCACAGCTGCCGGTATTTGGATGGTGGCGGCTTTGGGTTTGGCGGTAGGTGTAGGTCTTTATGTTATTGCGATTATTTCGACCATATTGATATTGTTCACGTTGGTGAGTTTGGAACAATATGAACGTCGGACGAATTTAGACCGGGAAGGAAAAATTATACATTTGAAAGCGACCGAGATTGTCGAGGATTTGACCCGGTATGAAAAATTATTGGGTGAGTATAAGGTTTCGTTACACAATGTGTTGGTAGAATATAATTATTCGGAACAGAAGACCGATTTGAAATTTATCGTTTTGTCTCGGTCTACGACCGATTTTGTTTCTCTTTTTTCCCATATGCGTAATATTTACCGAACGGAATATATTTCACTTCAAAACGAGATTTGATTATGGAATTGGATGCCCTCATTACCGATTTGGCTCTTATTTTGATTGTGGCTGGGGTAGTGACATTACTTTTCAAGAAATTGAAACAGCCCGTTGTATTGGGTTATATTGTCGCCGGTTTTTTAGTGGGTCCCAATTTCGTTTTTTTCCCTACCATAGTAGATGAGGGTGATATAAATTTATGGGCAGAACTGGGTATCATTGTACTTCTGTTTTCTTTGGGATTGGAATTCAGCTTTAAAAAACTTTTTCAAGTAGGGGCATCGGCCGTTCTTACAGCGCTAGTCGTTGTATCGGGTATGATGCTGGCAGGTTACGGAGCCGGTCGGTTATTACATTTCACGTATCTCGACAGTATCTTTTTGGGAGCTATGTTATCCATGTCGTCGACGACGATTATCATCAAGGCCTTTACTGATTTGAATTTGCGCAAGAAGGCTTTTACGAATTTGGTTTTTGGAGTGTTGATTGTAGAAGATTTGTTTGCCGTGGTGATGATGGTGGTACTTTCTTCTATTGTCGTGAAGAACTCGTTCGAAGGGGCGGAACTGTTGGAGAGTATCGCTAAATTGGTCTTTTTCCTGATTATTTGGTTTGTTGTGGGGATCTCCATATTACCCCTGATTCTGAAAAAAACACGTAAGTTTTTAAATGACGAGACTTTGTTGGTCGTTTCTATGGGGCTCTGTTTGGGTATGGTCGTTTTGGCTACTTATGCCGGATTTTCTTCGGCTTTGGGAGCTTTTGTCATGGGATCTATATTAGCCGGTACGAACGAAGCCGAACGGATAGAGAAAGTCGTTCAACCGGTAAAGCACCTGTTTGGAGCCATATTTTTCGTATCGGTAGGTATGTTGGTCAGCCCGGCGGCTCTCAGTCAATATGCATTGCCTATCTGTTTGCTCTCTATTGTTGTTATTGTAGGACAGATATTCTTCGGTACGGTGGGTATGTTGGCTTCGGGACAGACTTTGAAAATATCAATACAATCGGGGTTCAGTTTATCTCAAATCGGTGAGTTCGCTTTTATTATAGCCTCGTTGGGAATGTCGTTGAATGTGATCGACAAATTTCTGTATCCGATAGTTGTGGCAGTATCGGTGATAACTACTTTTTTGACTCCTTATTGTATTCGGTTGGCCGACCCTGCTTATAGTTGGATTGAGCGACGTTTGCCGGAGAGGTGGCTTGCAGCTATCGACCGTTATAGTCAGAGCCGAACCGAAATAAAGCCTCATAAGGCAGTATGGAAAGAGGCTATTGCACAATATTTGTGGAGAGTACTGCTTTATTCGTCGCTGATCGTAGCGATAATTATGGTCTCTAAAATGTGGTTTATACCGTTGATGGTGGAAATTTTGCCTGAGTGGGGGCGTATGATCGCCGCTATCGTAACTTTTGTAGTGATGTCGCCGTTCTTGTGGGCTTTGATGGTTAAGGAGGTAAGCATGTCCTTGATAAGGAAATTGGGAGAGGGGAGTGTAAACCGGGTTCCATTGACTTTGATGATAGTTTTCCGCATATTGCTGGCTTTGTTTTTCGTTATATATTATCTTTCTATCGTCCACTCTCAACGTACCGGTGTGTTGTTGGGACTGGGCATATTCATTGTTGTTCTCATTTTATTGTCTAAGCGCATACAGAAGCAGTTCATGCGTATCGAAAATATATTTATGGATAACTTGAACGAAAGGGAATTGCGAAAGACAGGACGGAATACGAGCTTGGTGAGCGATATGCATTTGGCCTATATGGATGTAAATGCTGACTGTCCGTTTGCCGGGCGTCGCCTAATGGATTCCGATTTACGCAAAGAATATGGAATCAATGTCGTAAGTATTCAGAGGGGAACTCGGCGAATCAATATCCCGAAGGGGGAAACCCGAATTTTTCCGGGAGATACGATCGGTGTTATTGGAACAGATGATCAGATTCAATCTTTGCTTACCGTAGTGGAAGGTAGTGAATCGCCCGAAGAGGAAACCGATAACAGGGAAGTCACATTTACGCATGTTGTTGTTCCCGGGAATTCGCCGTTGATCGGGCAAACGAGCTCGTCGTTGAGCATTCGTAATAAGAATAATTGCCTCGTTGTGGGAATAGAACGTGCAGACGGAACATTTCATCAGCCCGACGGACAAACTTGTTTTGAGGCGCACGATGTGATTTGGCTTGTCGGGGAGCCGGATAATATCAAACAGTTGATTCAGGATAAAATAGAAAATCATATACAACATACATAAAGACCTACGATTATGCAGGAAAAAATTATTATTCTCGATTTCGGTTCTCAATACACGCAGTTGATTGCCCGTCGGTTGCGGGAGCTGAACACGTATTGCGAAATCTTGCCGTACAATAAATTCCCTTACGGAGAAGAGGGAATTAAAGGAGTGATTCTCTCGGGGAGTCCCTATTCGGTGAACGATCCTAATGCCCTTTTTGTCGATTTGAGTCGTATCCGTGGTGTCTATCCGGTACTTGGCGTTTGTTACGGGGCGCAGTTTTTGGCTCATACGTCGGGGGGAAAGGTCGAGTCTGCCGATACCCGGGAATATGGTCGTGCCAATTTGGCTTGGCATGATGAGAACGATCCCCTCATGCGCGGTGTGCGGGAGAATTCCACCGTATGGATGTCGCATGGCGATTCTATTACGGTAATTCCCTCTACCTTCACCCTTGTGGCCAGTACCCATGAAGTAAAGACAGCGGCTTTTCATATCGAGGGCGAACCGACATGGGGTGTACAGTTCCACCCAGAGGTATATCACAGTGAAGACGGCACGCTTCTGCTGACGAATTTCGTACGTGATATCTGTCACTGTGATATGGACTGGACACCGGCATCGTTTATCGAACATACGGTAGCGGAATTAAGTACGAAATTGGGAGACGATAAAGTGGTATTGGCTTTGTCGGGAGGTGTCGATTCTACTGTGGCTGCCGTGTTGCTTAACAAGGCGATCGGTAATCACCTTACCTGTATCTTCGTCGATCATGGCCTGCTCCGGAAAAATGAAGGGGACCGGGTGGAGGAGATGTTCACCTCCCGGTACGACATCCAGTTTATCCGGGTTGACGCTGCGGACCGGTTTTTAGCTCGTTTGAAAGGGATTCGTGAACCGGAGGAGAAGCGGAAAATCATCGGGGAGGAATTCATCCGGGTTTTTGAAGAGGAGGCCGCGAAACTCGGCGACGTGGATTTCCTGGTTCAGGGGACGATCTATCCTGATGTGATTGAAAGCGGCAGCGATAAAGCGGCCGTTATTAAAAGCCATCATAACGTGGGGGGCCTTCCCGAGCGGATGAAGCTGGGGCTGTGCGAGCCGCTGCGGGACCTGTTCAAGGATGAGGTGCGCCGGGCAGGGCTGGAGCTTGGCCTGCCCGCGGACATGGTGTGGCGCCAGCCCTTCCCCGGTCCGGGCCTGGCGGTCCGGTGTATCGGAGAGGTCACGGCCGCCCGTCTGCGGATCCTGCGGGATGCGGACGCGATTTTCCGGGAAGAAGTGGTGCGGGCCGGTCTCGAGCGGGAGGTACACCAGTATTTTGCGGTTCTGACCGATATGCGGAGCGTGGGGGTTATGGGAGACAGCCGCACCTATGAATATACCGTCGCCCTGCGGGCGGTCTCTACCTCCGATTTCATGACGGCCGACTGGGCGCGCATCCCGTATGACGTCCTCGACCGCGTGTCGGTCCGTATCGTCAACGAGGTGCCCCACATCAACCGCATCGTCTACGATATTACCTCCAAGCCCCCCGCGACTATTGAGTGGGAATGAGTTTTTGAAACTTTGAACCCGTTGCGGCACAACGGATAGACGGTTTTGTGCCTCTCTTTTGATAACGATTTGATAACGCTCCCCATAGGCCGTATCATTCTGTATCCCCGGTGGATTGCAGGTGAAAAGTGTTCCTTTGCGGCTTGTGGGTGACAGAAACCATATTACAAAGCCCTTACCGATGGCAACATCGGTAAGGGCTTTTGCTGTCTGTCAATCCTTTCCCAGCCTGTCCTTGAACGCTTCCACAAGGAAGTCGCTCAATTCCTTGGAGGGGACTTTGACCCATTTCCGGGTGGTGTCGTACTTGGGGTAGTTGTAGCGCCAGCGGTCGTAGTCCTCTCTGGTGATCTCCCCGGCCTCCAGCTTCTTGGCCTGCTCCGCCCAGGCGGACAGCATTTCAAGCATATCAACATAGGTCTTGCCTTTGGACTTGTCCAGCTTCAAACAGATTTCGCCGTCAATCTCTCCGATGGTAAGTCCCCGAATGTCCTCCAGGGCAAAGAGGGTGTGCATGAGGCCAATGTCGCTGTCTATGTCAGGGACGGTCAAGGCATCGGTGGACACTTCAAAGAAGCCCGCCAGCGTTCTGGTCAGGTCGGCCTTGGGGGTGCGGCTCCCGGTTTCATACTGTGCCATACGCACATCGGCGGAGCGTTCCGGGAAACCCACCACCATGCCAAGATACTTCTGTGTGATGCCCTTCATGTTGCGGAAGAAACGAATACGTTCACCAATCGCCATAACTGCCAACTCCAATCTATGTAATGGGGACACTTGAAGTATAACAGATATGTTTAGACCAGTCAAGAGAAAAATAAATAAATTTGTTTATATTTTCTCGTTGGAAGGTCTTGACATAACGGAATAGAGTTAGTATAATAGGACTACGTTAAGCAAATAGCGTTAAATCAAAAGAAAGGAGGAATCCATATGGAGAACAGATTCATCCGGGCGGAAGAAGTTGCGGACGAGCTGGGTGTATCGAAGCCCTACGCCTATAAACTCATCCGGCAGCTCAACGAAGAATTGAAGGACAAGGGCTTCATCACCATCGCAGGGCGGGTCAACCGCCAGTATTTCAACGAACGGCTTTACGGAGCCAGAAAGGAAGTGAACGAAAATGCCGGTATTTAAGGACGAAAAGCGGGGCACATGGTACGTCATGGCGTGGTATCGGGACTGGACGGGGGAGCGTAAGCAGAAGTGCAAGCGGGGCTTTCCCACCAAGCGGGAGGCCCAGGACTGGGAGCGCAGCTTTCAAATGCAGACCGCCGCCGACATGGATATGACCTTTGAAGCCTTTACCGAGCTTTACACCAAGGATGTGAAACCCCGGCTCAAGGAGAACACCTGGCTGACCAAGGAGAACATCATCCAGAAGAAAATTCTGCCCTACTTTGGCAAGCGGAAGATTAGCGAGATCACCACCAAGGACGTGATAGCATGGCAGAACGAGTTGCTGGCCTACCGGGACGAGAAGCGCAAGCCCTATTCGGCTACCTATCTCAAAACCCTGCACAACCAGC
>OGZA01002157.1_pt1 | contig 12444 bp, 9 predicted proteins | sample 1576591 | NCBI WGS metagenome assembly OGZA01 (sample SAMEA3541565, study PRJEB24748) | human gut metagenome | biome: human gut; feature: human-associated habitat; material: faeces | place: China | collected 2012
GGTTGCTATTATATAGGCACAGCAAAGGACAACACGCTTTGCTGGGAAACAAATGGATTGCAAGGGCTGTCGAAAAGTTAAAACACTTCTTCTTCTCAAATCCCCAAAAAACATCGGCAGCCCTTCCATTGAAGCAAGTATCCATTTTTCATAGGATTACCTCTGTCACTAAACCATTCACTTATTGAAATTCTATTACCTGCTACAGATTTACATTGAGCTGTATATTCTTTGCCACGTAATGTAAACATTAATGGGGTTTCCTCTGGAATATTAGAAGATACTTGAAATCTTATCTTTCCATCATTCATTTTCCAGCTCAATGAAGCTTCAATCTTCAATTCCTTTCCATTAATAGGTTGTTTAGGTTCTAATTCCTCGGGCAATGGCAATAAATCTCCCATCTCAACGTAATGATTTTTATAATACCATCTACCATATTTCTGTATAAATCCCCATGATGACAAATAATTGCTGTTTAACTGATCTATAGTAGCATCCGAAAACTGAAATCCTCTTTTTGGATAATCTACTCTTGAATATGCACGTAAAATTTTAATAATTGGTATATGATATTTATTATAGGCATCTATATATGGCAAACATTCAATATCATAAATATTATCCGAAGCATTCTCATAAAATTTTCGACGAGCACATATGAATTCATATATTTTCTCATCAGTAACCTGTTCATTGACTGGTTGTGGCGTAACAGAAAAATAAAAGTCTCCCACTAACGAAGAATATTCCCATGAAAGCTGTTCTTCTCCGTATTGGCTAATTGATATTTCTGACACTTTATTTCTAACAAATTTAAACATTTCTTCAATTTTCAAATTTGGAATAAGCATAGCATCTTTTAAAACTTGTGTATATAATCCATTACTACATTGTCCATCAAATGCACTACAGTCAGCGCTTGTAGAATAAGCAATCATAGTACCTTTAGGTGGATTATTAAATGGCGCAAAGCCTGTTAAAAATCCCCTCCCCATAGCAAAAGGATTATCTCGACATGCATCCAATATACATATTAATGTTTTTCCCTTATATGAAGATGCACCTTCTAACAGCGAATTTAAACAATAACAAGAGACCATTGTCTTGCTTTTATCACTTAACTTTAAATCAATAGGAACGATAAAATTTTTACCGTCGATTTGCATACCATGCCCTGCATAAAAAAATACCCCTACAGCATATTCATCTAATGCCTGTAAAAAATCATTAACAGATTTTTGAATATCTATTAAATTTGCATCCATTATTTTTGTAACATCAAAATTTAATTTATTCAAAATACTAGCAATATCGTCAGCATCATTCTTAGGATTATTCAATTTCCCTACATTTGAATAATCAGAATTACCGATTACTAATGCAATTCTATCCATTATTCTCACCTCTGAAATTATCTTACGTTTTATTTCATAATTAAAAATTTTAAATTCATTTCTTAATATAAATTTTAATCTGTTATTTTGATCATACCACCTTCTTAGCCCATTTTCTATATAAACTCTTACAAACACTGAAAAGCTCCCGAAGGAGCTTTCCACGCTTTAAATATACACTAATTCTTTCAACACAATCTCTTCTGCAGCATTCCGGACATTATTTACCGCTCTAACCCATTCCATCTGGTCACGAGCTTTCAATTCTTCCGTAATGCCCTGCTTCTCCATCATCTGACTCACCAGAATATCCATTTTCTCCTGTGTTTCATCGTCCACCGCATTCAGATGTTCTGTCAATCTGTCTTCCAACATATACAGTGAATACATTGCCGGACGATGCTCTTTCAGATATGTTTTCCGCAACATTCCGTATTTCCCATAATGCGGTTCTTCATCTGTACTGACAAGATTCGGATAGTAAATTCCGTCTGCGCCAAGTGTGTAGGTTCCACCCATTTTTTCAAATGTGCTTTTCATGTGTTATTCCTCCTTGAAATCAGCGATGTCCTTAGATCATCGCATAATATTTCAGGGCAGCCTTGATAGCATCTTCTTTCTCTTTCGGGCATTGTGGAACTCTTGCATTTTCTGATTTTGGAAGATTATAGTTTTCTCCCACTTCAATTCCACATTTGCGTTTTACCTGAGAAATATATAAACTTGAAACCTTCAAGCCAAATTCTTTCAGCACATAATCTTTGATTTCCTGATAGGTTGCTTTCAACTCGGCACTGGTGGCATCCAGCTCGTCCAGGTCTAAGTCGATCTCTATCGTGTCATCTGGTTTTTGTTGGGACAAAAGAACAACCGTCTCCACATGTGTCGTCATCGGAAATTGATCAACCGCTCTCCATTTCTCAATCTGATACCCTGCTGTTTTTTCGTCTTCCTGTGCCCCTTCGCACAATATTTTCAGATCTCTTGCCAATGTTGCGGAATCGCAGCTTACATAAACAATCCTCTCCGGCTGCATCTTAAGAATCGTTTCCAACAATTCAGCGTCGCACCCTTTCCGAGGCGGATCTACGACGATCACATCCGCGTGTGCCTTTTCTCCTCCGTGCTGTTCTTCATAATCTTTATAGTATTTCGGAAGGATTTCTTCAGATTTTCCCACAAAAAACTGTGCGTTTTCTATTCCGTTTAACAGTGCGTTTTCTCTTGCATCATCAATCGCAGGGGGCACGATTTCCACGCCGTAAACCTGTTTTGCCTTCTGCGCAAGAAACAAAGAAATTGTTCCGATACCGCAGTACAAATCCCAAACCGTTTCATCTCCTTTTAAGCCTGCATATTCAAGCGCCTGAGAGTATAATTTTTCCGTCTGTACCGGGTTTACTTGATAAAACGACAAAGGAGAAATCTGATATTTCACTGAGCCGATATAGTCTGTAATATATCCTTGCCCCCAAAGCACCTCAAACGTATCTCCCATAATTACGTTTGTTCGCTTTGTGTTGGGACTTGCCGTTATACTCGTCATTCCGTCAATTTTAGCAAGCTCTTCCACCAACTCTTTCTGATGCGGAAACCATTCTCCGCTTTTATCCGCTTTATCTTTATTCACAACAAAACACACCATGATTTCTTTTGTCGTAAATCCATAACGAAGCAGCACATGACGAAACAGACCCGTTCCTGTTTTTTCATCATAGGAACGGATCTTATATTTTTTCATAAAATCAAGAATGCTCTCTAAAATATGTTCATTTACCGCTGCACCGAGAATGCAGTTTGTATTTGCTATAATGTCATGTGTACGGCCTGCGTAAAATCCTGTTACGGGATTTCCTTCTTTGTCTGTTCCAAACGGAAACTGCGCCTTATTTCTATAATAAAACGGAGTTTCCATCCCAATGATCGGCTCTTTTGTGCGCTCCAGAAGTTCAGATGGAAAACCACCGATCCGTTCAAGATTTCCCCTGACTTTTCTTTCTTTAAACTCAAGTTGCTTTTCATAGGACATTTCCTGAATCTGACAACCCCCGCATTTTCTTGCGAAAGGACACTTAGGTTCAACCCGGCTGTTTGACGGTTCAAGCACGTTTATCAATCGGGCGTATCCATAATTTTTCTTAGCCTTGATCACTTTAACTTCTGCAACATCTCCTATTACAGCGTCTTTTATGAACAGCGTATATCCGTCTATCTTTCCGATTCCTTCTCCGTTGACACCGATATCCGTGATTTCAACAACTACAGTATCATTTTTCTGCATACACATATCTTCCCTTTTCTTTCTGTTTTCCTGCATTTTTTGCACATCCGCATCTGCGCACATATTTCCCCACCGGAAATACCGTATAGTTACGATCTGTCCGCCGCCTACAATCGGCTTTTTCTGTTTACGCTCCTGACGTTCTACGCAAATTAGAATCGAACAATCGGTTAAATCCTAACCAGTCTGTACCTGTTTTCCCTTTAAATATTTCCGTCAAAGTCTGCATTTTTGCATCTGCATTATCCGCAAGATTCAGCGCTACCGCCTCCGCAAGCGCCGGTTTTTTCGGAGAACCGTATTCCAACTCTCCGTGGTGGGCGATAATACAGTGTTTCAATTCATTTGCAAGGCGAACCGGAAAATCCGGTATTGTCCTGATTGCCTCGTCGAGCATTTCCACTCCGATCACAATATGCCCTATCAACTGTCCTTCATCTGTATAATCATTGTCCGGAAATGACGAAAGTTCCCTTGTTTTTCCGATGTCATGGCACATTGCCGCTGTCAACAGAAGATCTTTGTTTAAAATTCCATATGATCCGGCAAAATATTCGCACATCCGAAGTACGCTCAACGTATGTTCCAGCAGTCCTCCCGAAAATCCGTGGTGTACCGTTTTCGCTGCAGAATGTGACCGGAATTTTTTAATAAATTCCTGATCGTTCACAAAGAAATATTCTAACAGACTTTTCAGATACGGATTGGAAATGTGACGGATAAACTCTGTCAGCTGTTCATACATCCCGTCAACGCTTTTCTCTGTGGTAGGCATGTAATCTGCCGGGTTGTATTCCTCTTCACCGGCTTTGCGGATCTGTTTTATATTAATCTGCAGATTTCCGTTATAATTGATCACTTCTCCATATACTTCTATAAAATCTTTTTCATCATAGTCCGCAATCCCCTGCGAATTCGGGTCCCATACTTTTCCGTCAAGCGTTCCTGTCTTATCCTGCAAAAGCACGTTGTCATATGGTTTTCCGTTTCTTGTTTCAGCCGAACGTTTTCCCTTACACAGATAAATATTTCTGATTGTTTCTCCTTCATGTAACCCACTGATATATCTCATGTCTCGCTATTCCTCTTTCTATTTTTTCTTTATTTCTCTATGTTCTATTTCTTTTAATCTGTTTTCTTATTTTTTCATTCCTGCTTTTTTACTGAACTTCTTCTTTTCTTATTTTCTCATTCCTGCTTCTTACTGAACTTCTTCTTTTCTTATTTTCTCATTCCCGCTTTTTACTGAACTTCTTCTTTTCCTATTTTCTCATTCCTGCTTCTTACCAAACTTCTTCTTTTCTTATTTTCTCATTCCCGCTTCTTTATTTAACTTCTTCTTTTTCTGTGGTCACGACAGAAAATTTTATATTGACATATCCGTCTGAACCGAGCCGTTTTCCGACAAACTCCATCGTTTCTCCTACAGACGAGCCTATCACAATGTTTTGGTATGCGGCAATATCCTTTATCTCTTCTCCCGATGCTTCACATATAATATCTCCGATTTGTATTCCCGCCGCCATCGCCGGTGAATCCGGATCAACATCTGCCACATAAATACCTGACGGCATTTTATGTTCTTCTGCAAGCTGCTCCGTCACCGTTGTTCCGTAAATTCCGATATATGGAACGCTTTTCCCATTGATGAGCAATTCTATAATCGGCTTCAAATCTGAAATTCCATATGCATTCACAACATTTTTTCCTGTGTCGTTCCATACGGATGAAGAAATCATCCCTACCACTTCGCCATCCATGTTAAACAACATGCCTGTTCCTTGTTCCTCTGCCGGAATGTCTGTCGCGATCACTGCGCATTCTCCGTCGAAAAATGTCGCCTTATAATTCGATGCGCTGACAACGCCGTAAGACATTCCGTCTGCATATCCAAATATATTTCCGAGAGCGATCACTGCATCTCCCTGCGCCACTTTCTTTGAATTACCTAAAACGGCTACTTTGATCAATCCGCTGTCATCCTCATCTACGACATGTTTCCCGATGCCGAACACTGCTATCTTTCTGTTATTATCGACCTTTTTCAGCGCTGCATCGAAGCTTTTTCCATCGGAAATTGTCACTCTCCATGCAGAAGCGCCTGTGCAGATCGAACTGTCGGCGATAATCAAAAATTCCCGACCGTTATCTCCGGCGATAACACCTGTAACACTCTGCAAAATTCCTGTCATCTCTCCGTCCCAGTCTGCCTTTTCAGATACAGAAGATACAGAAACAATACTTTTTCTCGCCTCTTTTACACGTTCATTCAACCCGGCGGTCATCTCTTCATAACTTTCCGCATCGAGCGCAGGATCTTCTTTTCCCTCTTGATTTTTCTCAGAATCTTCCGCTGCCTGTTCATCTTCGGGGATCATCACAGTCTTTGCATTTCCCGCAAACCATTGCTGCATCCACGGTTTAAGCGCAAAAAAACCTAAGCAGGCAAACATCCCCAATATCAGACCATAGATCGCAATTCGGATAAATTGTTTTATAAGCGTTTCCCTGCTGCCCTGTTTCCCTTTTATCTTTTCTTGTAAAAAAGAATATTTCTTCTCTTCCGCCTCTTCTTCGGGCGATTTTTTTTGTTCTTTATCACTCGGCATGGACTTATTTTCCTCCAAATTCTAGTATACCTGATTCAATCCTCTATGAAAAGGTTTTTCTTACTTCCTGAAAGTCCTTTTCTTTATACGGATAATAGAGTAGAATGAGGATACAAACATTACAGACAGGTGAAGATTTATGAATAACAAAACATTAATAAAACTTGAATTTGATAAAATTATTTCCATGTTGGAAAATGAGGCAAGTTCTTTCCGCGGAAAACAACTTTGCCGACGGCTGAAACCGGTAACGGATCTTACGAAGATCGATTTGCTTCAGGAACAGACCGCCGCCGCTTTTACAAGGATCATTAAAAAGGGGCGGATTTCTTTCGGCGACGCAGCTCCTGTGGAAGAATCTCTCAAACGACTTGAGATCGGAGGCGCTCTAAATACAGCGGAACTTCTCCGCATCTGCCGTCTTCTTTCAAACACTGCGCGGGCCAAGTCATACGGACGGCATGACACGCAGGAAGATCTTGCCGACTGTCTTGATATTTATTTTGACGGACTTGAGCCGCTCACACCTCTTTCAAATGAAATTGAAAGATGCATCATTTCCGAAGATGAAATCAGTGATGACGCAAGCAGTGCGCTAAAGCATATCCGAAGGAGCATAAATAATCTCAACGACCGTGTTCACACAACACTTTCAGGTCTTGTAAACGGTTCTTTAAGAACGTACCTGCAGGATGCTCTGATCACAATGCGCGGCGACCGCTATTGTATCCCTGTCAAAGCCAAATACCGCAGTCAGGTACAAGGGCTGATCCATGACCAGTCCGCATCCGGTTCTACATTATTTATTGAACCTATGGCTATTGTAAAACTGAACAATGACTTAAAAGAATTATATGTACAAGAACAGGATGAGATCCGAAAGATTCTTGCTTCTTTAAGCGAAGAGGCCGCACAATATATCGAAGAGATCCGAACAGACTACCGATCTCTCACCGATCTGGATTTCATTTTTGCAAGAGGCGCTCTTGCTCTTACTATGCGCGCAAGTCGTCCGATTCTAAATGAAGAAGGACGTATCCGTATCCGGGAAGGACGCCACCCTCTTCTCGACCAGAAGAAAGTTGTCCCGATCACCGTATCTCTCGGCGATGAATTTTCTCTTCTCATCATCACCGGACCTAATACAGGCGGAAAGACCGTCTCTTTAAAAACGGTCGGACTTCTCACCCTCATGGGGCAGGCCGGACTTCATATTCCGGCAGGCGACCGTTCGGAAATCGCCGTATTCCGACAGGTTTACGCCGATATCGGAGATGAGCAGAGCATAGAACAAAGTCTGAGTACATTTTCTTCACATATGACAAATATTGTTTCCTTTTTGAAAAAGGTCGACGATCGTTCTCTCGTTCTTTTCGACGAATTAGGCGCAGGAACCGACCCGACAGAAGGAGCGGCCCTTGCCATTGCTATTTTATCGCATCTCCATAAGCGAAACATACGCACTATGGCAACAACCCATTACAGCGAGCTGAAAATCTATGCCCTTTCTACCCCGGGCGTTGAAAATGCCTGCTGTGAATTCGATGTGGAAAGTCTCCGGCCGACTTACCGGCTTCTCATCGGTATTCCGGGTAAAAGTAATGCTTTTGCGATTTCCGGAAAGCTCGGACTTCCCGGCTATATTATCGACGATGCAAAAAAACGTCTGAGTGAACAAGACGTCTCTTTTGAAGATCTCCTAAGCGATCTTGAGGCAAGCAGACGCACGATCGAAAAAGAACAGGCTGAAATTGCCGCTTATAAAAAAGAGGCCGAAACTTTAAAACGGCAGGCTGTGCAAAAACAGGAAAAGCTCGAAGAACAACGTGACCGCATCATCCGTGAAGCAAATGAAAAAGCAAATGCAATACTAAGAGAAGCGAAAGAAGTTGCCGACGAGACGATCCGCAATTTTCACAAATTCGGAAAGGAGAATATCTCCGCCGCTGAAATGGAAAAAGAACGGGAGCGTCTGCGCAAAAAGATCAAAGATACTTCCGCTTCTGCTTCACTGAAAACAAACAAACCGAAAAAGACTTACAAACCGTCTGATTTCAAACTCGGAGAATCTGTAAAAGTATTAAGTATGAATCTGACCGGCACCATCGGCTCTCTCCCCGATGCAAGAGGCAACGTCACAGTTCAGATGGGAATCCTTCGGTCACAAGTCAATATTTCCGATTTGGAAATTATCGAAGAAGTATCGCCTTACGCACCGAAGCGGATGAACCGTACGGCAAAAAGCAAGATCAAGATGAGCAAGTCACTTTCTGTAAGTCCTGAGATCAATCTGCTCGGAAAAACAGTAGACGAAGCGGTCGCCGAACTGGATAAATATTTAGATGACGCCCTGCTCTCGCATCTAAACAGCGTACGCGTAGTTCACGGAAAAGGAACCGGAGCTTTAAGAAAAGGAATCCACGAATATCTCAGAAGACAAAAACATGTAAAATCATACCGCCTTGCCGAGTTCGGAGAAGGCGATGCCGGAGTCACAATCGTTGAGCTCGGATAACGGGTTCACCCATAAAACGGAGGAAAAATATGATCGGAAAACAAAGAATACTAATCGTTGACGATGATGAAAATATCGCAGAACTTATCTCCCTCTATCTTACAAAAGAGTGTTTTGACACAAAAATAGTATTTAACGGAGAAGACGCCTTGAGCACATTTGAAACATACGAACCGAATCTGATTCTTCTTGACCTTATGCTTCCGGGCATCGACGGCTATCAAGTATGCCGGGAGATCAGGGCAAAATCAGGCGTGCCGATTATTATGCTTTCGGCGAAAGGGGAAATATTCGACAAAGTACTCGGTCTGGAACTCGGTGCGGACGATTATATCTTAAAGCCTTTTGATTCAAAAGAAATGATTGCGCGTGTGCGCGCCGTTCTTCGCCGTTATCATCCGATAAAAAACGAACCGTCCCAGGCGGAAAAGCCAAAGTGTGTCGAGTATGAAGGACTGACCATCAACCTGACAAATTATTCTGTTCTCTGTGACGGAAACACTGTTGAAATGCCGCCAAAAGAACTGGAGCTTTTATACTGTCTCGCCTCATCTCCGAATCAGGTATTTACAAGGGAGCAGCTCCTTGACCGTATATGGGGTTATGAATATCTCGGTGACACCCGCACTGTCGACGTCCATATCAAACGTCTCCGGGAAAAACTTAAAGATCATCCTCATTGGAAATTAGGAACCGTATGGGGCATCGGCTATAAATTTGAGACAAAATAACAGATAAACAGGAGACTACCGCGTATGAGAAGCACTCTGCACATTAAATTTATTGCACTTTATATCATATTTGGATTTTTATGTCTATTCTCAACTGCAACGCTTACAGAGCAGCTTGTGACAGATAAGCTTACCGAAGACACTTCTCATACGCTTTACAGAGAAGCTACTTTTGTTGCCAATGATTATCTCCCATCTTACTTCTCCGGCGATTCTTCCATTTATAACGTCCAGTCACAGTTGTCTGCAATGAGACTGTACTTCAACGCTTCTATCTGGTTCGTAGACAGTACCGGAAGAACACTTACCTCTTCCAGTTTAGAAGACACTGTATGTCCTGATAGGATCAAAGACTTCAACCCTGCCGAAATCGGCGGAAACCGCTATATTACAGGTACATATCACGGATATTTTGACGAAGATATGATCACCGTTATGGCGCCTGTGACACAAGGTTTTTCTACAAAGGGATACCTTCTGATCCACAGTCCCGTCTCTGCCATCGAAGAGAGATGCGCTCCGATCATGACTCAGGTATACATCTCCACAGCAGTCATTTTCGCACTTTCTCTTATCTTTCTCCTCGGCGTGCAGTTTTTCATCCATCGTCCGCTCAGGCAGATTTCCGAAGCGGCAAAACAATACGCTATCGGAAATCTTGACTATGAGATTCCGGTACACACTCATGATGAACTCGGATATCTCTCTGCTTCACTGAATTACATGGCAGTCAGACTGAAAGATATGGATGACTATCAAAAAAAAATTGTCGCAAATGTCTCTCATGATTTTCGTTCTCCTCTCACGTCCATAAAAGGATATGTTGAGGCAATGGCCGACGGAACGATCCCGCCTGAATTGTACGGAAAATATTTAAATATTATTTTGTTTGAAACAGAGCGTCTCACCGACCTCACGCGAGATCTGCTGACATTAAATGAATTCGATACAAAAGAACTTCTTCTTAACAAGTCAGATTTTGACATACAGGAAGTTCTGAAAAGTACCGCCGCATCTTTTGAATCTGCCTGTACCCAAAAACATATTTCCATCGAACTGCTTCTCATGCCTGATGCTGTTTTTGTTTTGGCAGACAAACGTAAGATCCAGCAAGTCCTCTATAACTTGATCGATAATGCAATTAAATTCAGCGAAAACGATTCTTTGATTACTGTAGAGGTTAGTGAAAAGAACGAAAAAGTATTTATTTCCGTAAAAGATCACGGAATCGGAATCCCGCGGCAAGAGCAGACTAAAATATGGGAGCGTTTTTACAAATCAGACCTTTCCCGCGGCAAAGATAAAAAAGGGACAGGCCTTGGCCTGTCCATCGTAAAAGAAATTATTCAAGCTCATGACGAGCATATTAATGTAGTAAGTACCGAAGGAGTCGGCACTGAATTTATCTTTTCACTCAGTCGGAGCGGGTAACTCTTTACCCGCTAATGGAAAACAGAGTTTCCTCGCTTACGCCTGACGAAAACTATTTGTAAAGCATCCGCTTACGCCTGACGAAGACTATTCGTAAAGCATCCCCTTCACGTCCGGGTCGTCCATATTTTCTTTATCCACCCAAACATATCCTGTATCGACGGTTGCCTCATTTCCGATCTCAAGCGCAGCCCGCGCCGCCGCCACAACTGTCGCATATCCCATGCCGAACGGATTTTGCACAATAAGACCATCTATCGTTCCGTTTTTCAATGCCGCGATCTGTTCCTTTCCGGCATCAAATCCCATCAACACGATATCTTCTTCATTTTCTGCTGTCTCAAAAGCATCCATTGCCAGTAAAACCGCATCGGCATTTACCGCAAAACAGCCCTTCAGGTTCGGGTATTTTTCCATATAACGGGCAACCACATCCGCATCTGTCATCCCGTCCGCGACAGCGCGAATATCTTCCAGTTTCGTGCGCACCTCTTCCGACATCGCTTCTTCCCCTTCATCTGCCGGAGTCTGACCGGACGATTCCACCGTCCACTCGGCAAGCTGCTCTTTCGTCACCCCGAGTTCGTCCGCTGCAGCCTGCATCTTAAGATCGTCAAACTGATCCATATAGATCGTCTCTACAACCTTCACATTCGGATAATTTGCCGTAATTTCTTCTGTCACTGCCTTTGTTCGCTCTTTTGCCGTTCCCGAAACAGAATCCTGTGCGATCAACAGAATCTCTCCTTTTTCTTCGATCGCCTCGCTCATTTTCCGAGCCCCTTCTTTTGCCGCCGCCACATTATCCGTCATGCAGGTGCACTGAATTCCCTGATAATTGTTCCTCGAATCAAATGCCACGACTGCAATTCCGTTTTCTGCCGCAAGATCGAACTGAACAGCCGACGCATCTTCCGCTACGCTTGCAACAGCGATCACATCCGGATATCGCGCCAGCTCCTCGTCAAGGATATTCACCTGTTCGTCAATATTCTCACTGTCTGCCGGAGCGTTATAAAGAACTTTTATCTTGTCCTCCCCTTTATATCCCAGATGCTTATTAATGTCTTCCGCCGCCTGCTCAACTCCGGCCTGCACTTCGCTCCAGTAAGCCGTTCCCTCTCTCTTTCCGATGACTGATATATACGTCCCCGGCTTCAGGTCAAGATTACTGATATCTGCATATACTTCAGGGGAAATCCGGTCAAGATTCGGCTGCCACGCAAGCTCTTCCTTTTCCTTTCCCGTAAATGTATCTTCCTTTTCAGACGGACTGCATGCGCAGACTCCCATTGCCACACACAATGCAAATGCCGCCGCTGCTGTAATTTTTCTCTTCATTATAATTTATCCCTCCGCTTTTATCCTTTTATAATACACCATATCATACAAAATAAATGTGAATTTTTACTAAACTTTTATTTCTGTCAATAACTTATGAAAATGTCACTTTTTAATATAGAAATTTATTTGAAAAAAT
>OGZA01002160.1_pt1 | contig 12426 bp, 14 predicted proteins | sample 1576591 | NCBI WGS metagenome assembly OGZA01 (sample SAMEA3541565, study PRJEB24748) | human gut metagenome | biome: human gut; feature: human-associated habitat; material: faeces | place: China | collected 2012
CAAGGACGTCCTCGCCAAGTGCTACGGCGGCGGCATCACGCGAAAGAAGAAGCTTCTCGAAAAGCAGAAGGAAGGCAAAAAGAAAATGCGCCAGCTTGGCACGGTGCAGATCCCGACGGAGGCCTTCCTCGCGGTACTCAAGCTGGACGAATAAAATCCAAGCAGGAATTTGAGAGAGAAAAACGGTTATGGAGTTCATGATAAAAACGGAAAGGCTTACCATACAGCCGTTTTCCGCCGCATTCCTGGCACCATATTACAAAGAATTTACTGCCGAAATCACAAAATACCAATATCCGGACAGTTTCCCCGATATTCATACGGCGGATATCGTCATGTCCAACTTCGTCAAGGCCATGGAGCGCGGAGACATGTTGGAGCTAGTCATTCTCACGCATGACAGTGAATTTTTAGGAAGTATGGAAGCGTTTGATATTTCCGGAAAAACGCCGGAGCTCGGGCTATGGCTGAAAAGCTCTGCGCACGGGAAGGGATATGGCTACGAAGCGCTGAAGGGGCTGGTAGACCACCTAAACGCGACCGGCCAGTATCTGTATTACATTTACAACGTGGATATCCGAAATGCAGCAAGCATCCATTTGGCGGAAAAATTCAAAAATGGGAGAACTGTGTACCGGGAAAATCATGCGGTGATTTGCAGCTGCCGCTTTTTTTCCTCTGTGCTGTATTATTTTGGCACATAAGGGGATTTGAAATACCCAATAATAATGGTTGACGAAAGGAGCATTTCACATTATAATTTTTCGTTGTGTTTTTTGACTCATCATAAACCTAAGGAAAGGGCAGGCAGTAAAATGAGCTATTATGACAGAGCACTGGAACTGAAGGACGAACTGATCGAGAACAGACGGTACCTTCACAGTCACGCGGAGGCGGGGCTGACGCTTCCAAACACGGTGGCCTATGTGGAGAAGAAGCTGCGGGAATACGGAATCGAACCTGAGCGCTGCGGCGAGGGAGTGACCGCCTTGATCGGCAAGGGCGGCAAAGTCCTGCTTCTGCGGGCAGACATGGACGCGCTTGAGATGCCGGAAGAGAGCGGCCTTGCGTTTGCTTCCATGAACCCGCAGACTGCGCATTGCTGCGGACACGATATGCACGCCGCCATGCTTTTGACCGCTGCGAAGATGCTCAAGGAGCATGAATCGGAGCTGCAGGGAACCGTTAAGCTCATGTTCCAGCCGGGCGAGGAGTGCCTCAACGGCAGCCTGAACATGCTGGAAAACGGCATTTTGGAGAACCCGAAGGTGGACGCGGCGCTGGCGTATCATGTCGGCCCCGGGAAGCTGCCGATCGGTATGTTCATGTACAATGACAACTCCACGATGATGTACTCCAACAATGAGTTCTCCGTCACGGTGAAGGGCAAGGGCGGCCACGGCGCCATGCCGCAGAACTGCATTGACCCGATCAGCGTCGGCGCACACATCATCATTGCGCTGCAGGAGATCATCGCAAGAGAGCTGGATCCGCATGATTCCTGCGTCATTACGGTGGGCACCTTCCACGCTGGAACAGCGATGAACATCATCCCCGAGACGGCCCGCCTTACCGGTACGCTGCGCGCGGATACCAAGGAGGCACAGACGAAGCTGGTGCAGCGCGTCCGCGAGGTCACGCAGGAGACTGCCGCTGTCTATGGCGCTACCGCTGATATTGAGATCTCCGCCGGCGGCCCACCGCTGATCTGCGATCCCACCACGACCGACGACTTCGTGAAGTATATGAGAGAGCTGGATCTGCCCGGCGCGATGGAATACCCGAACATTTCCGCGAGCGCGTCGGAGGACTTTGCTTTCGTGGCAGAGAGGGTGCCATCCGCCTTTATATATCTGTCCAGCGGCTATATGGAGGAGCGCGGAAATTATTACTCGCACAATCCGAAGGTGCAGTTCAACGAGGAAGTCCTTCCGAGAGGCGCTGCCTATCTGGCCCAGTGCGCACAGCGCTGGCTTGAAGAGCATCATTGATCCGGCGTATCTGAGGAAATAAAAGCGGAAGCTACAAGAAAGAGAGCAGCGAATGTTTAAGAAGAAAGAAGAAGTGAACGATCCCCAAAAGCTTACAAACGGGAATCTGTTCGCCTACGGCACCCTGCTCCTGATGATGAACACCACCAACGCCGCCAACATCTACTTCTATCGCATTGCGCTGGGCAGCACGGACATCATCGCCCTGTCCGGCCTCGTGAGTCTGGTGTTCTCTGCTTCATTATGCTGAAGGTGTATCCGCTGCATGGCGCGTTCAACACCAAGATGCGCGAGGAGCTGAAGGAGCGCAGAGCGCAGCAGCCTGTTTGATTGCTGATCTTGCGTGCTTTCCAGCATGAAAAAAGGCTCTCGGGGTTATCCCGAGAGCTTTTTTGCCGGTTTGGATCTGATGGGTGCAAAAAAGAAAAAGACACGCAAAGCGTGTCTTTTCTTATGGAGGTGACACCCAGATTTGAACTGGGGAATGAGGGTTTTGCAGACCCTTGCCTTACCACTTGGCTATGTCACCATATAAGAGAAACGGCTTTTTGGGGCCGTTTCCCTGTTTGGAGCGGGCGACGAGGCTCGAACTCGCTACCTCGACCTTGGCAAGGTCGCGCTCTACCAGATGAGCTACGCCCGCAGGCGGCACCACTATTGCAGCGCCTATGGTGCCTCAGGCCGGGGTCGAACCGGCGACACGCGGATTTTCAGTCCGCTGCTCTACCAACTGAGCTACCGAGGCATATGGCGACCAAGAAGGGGCTCGAACCCTCGACCTCCAGCGTGACAGGCTGGCGTTCTAACCAACTGAACTACTTGGCCATGCGTGGTGGGAACAACTGGACTCGAACCAGTGACCCCCTGCTTGTAAGGCAGGTGCTCTAACCAGCTGAGCTATGCTCCCGTACCTGTCGTTCAAACGACAAGGCATATTATAACGTTCCCATCCGCATCTGTCAACAAAAATTTTTCAATTTTTGTCCTTTTCCTTACATATTTTTCAGCAGGCCCTTCAGGTCCTCCGCCGAGAAGTCGTACACCGCGTCACAGAACTGGCACGTCAGCTGGCAGCCGCCCTGTTCCGCCAGCATCTGCTCCAGCTCGTCACGGCCCAGGGAGATCAGCGCCCGTTCCACCCGTTCCCGGCTGCAATAGCACCTGTAGGATACCGGACACGTCTCCAGCACCTTCAGATCAAAATCGCTCATCACGTCCCGCAGCAGCTGCTCCGGGTCGTCGTTTTTGTCCAGCAGCGCCGAAACCGGCCCTGCGGCCATGATGCCGCCCTCCACCTTGGTGATGACGTCCTCCCCCGCGCCGGGCATCAGCTGGATAAGATATCCGCCGGCGGCCTTGACGCTCTGGTCCCGGTCCACCAGTACGCCTAGGGCACAGGCGGTGGGGATCTGCTCCGATTCCACGAAATAGCCCGCCACGTCCTCGGCGATCTCGCCGCCCAGCAGATCGATGGTGCCCACATAGGGCTCCTTCATGTGCAGGTCCTTGATGACCGTCAATGTGCCCTCATGACCCACGGCCGCGCCCACGTCCAGCTTGCCGTCCGGCCGCAGAGGCAGGTCCACATGGGGGTTGGTCACGTAGCCCCGCACGTTGCCCTCGTTGTCGCTGACGGCCAGCACCGTGCCCAGCGGACCGCCGCCCTTGAATTGCAGCGTCAGGCTGGCGCCGTCGCTTTTCAGTGCGTTGCCCATCATGGACGCCGCCGCCAGTGTGCGGCCCAGCGCCGCCGTGGCCACAGGCAGCGTCTTGTGTATCTGCCGGGCACGCTCTGTCAGGTCGCGGCTGCAAATGGCCGTCGCCTGCACCATGCCGTCGGTGGAAATAGCTCTTACGATACGATCTGCCATAGATATAACCCTCTTTCGCCTCACACGCCCCGCCCAAAAGGGCGGGGCGCGGTCATTCCTTTTGATCCGCCCGAGTACCGGGCCGCTTTATTTGCGGACACAGCTGATGTAGACCCGCTGCTCATCCGCACGGGGCCGGCGCATACGCATATCGCCGTAGACCCGAACATCGCCAAAGCCCGCCGCTGCCAGCCAGGCGGTCAGTTCCTCCACAGAGTAGGCCCGCTGCCGGTGCACCTCCGCGCTGCGGCGCCATGCGCCGTCGCCGCGGCGGCGGAACAGGTCCATGTAGTAGGTACAAAGGCCCCTGTGGTACTCCGTCCGCCACACGCAGTAGGTATCCTCCGTCTCATCCAGGAATACCTGACCGTCCAGTGCGGCCAGCTTAGCCGCGGTGTTCACGTCGAACACCAGCATCCCGCCGGGGGCCACAAACAGATGCAGCCGCCGGAATGTCCGCTGTACGTCCTTTGGGTCCGTCAAGTAGTTGAGACTGTCCAGACAGCACACCGCCGCGTCCACCGTGCCGTACAGGTCCAGCCTCGGCATGGACTGGTGCAGGAAAACAGGCGGCACGCCCTGTGTCTCCCCGCCCTTGCTCATGGCCGCCGCCAGCATATCCTCGCTGCCGTCCACGCCGATGACCTCGTAGCCCTGCTGCGTCAGCAGCCAGCTCATGGTCCCGGTGCCGCAGGCCAGGTCCAGCACCAACTTCACCGGGATACGGCTGCGGCACAGCAGCTTCTCGATGAAATCCAGCCGCTTTCCATAGCCCACATCCTCGGTCAGCGCGTCATATGAACCGGCCAGCGCCTCGTAGCAGCTCATTTCTTCTCTTTCTCCTTCATCTTCTCCAGCACGCTCTCATACCCGCCGTTGCCGTAGATCAAGCTGCGGTTCACTCGGCTGATGGTAGCGCTGGATGCGCCGGTGCGTTCCAGAATGTCGTTGTAGATCATCCCGTCATTCAGCAGCGTAGCTACCTCGTAGCGCTGCTCCATGCTCCGCAGCTCAGACACCGTGCACAGGTCCTGGAAGAAGTTATAGCACTCCTCCTCCGTCTCCAGCATCAGAATGGCCTTATACAGCCGGTCATTCTTTTCTTTCTTTCCGATCTTGGACTTTGCGGTTCGAACCATGATCGTCTCTCCTTCTTTCTCCCTTTTCGGGTACTGATGCCAGTATAGCATTTTAGTCCGCGAAAGTAAACCACCTTATCAAAAATATTTTTGTCGACTAAAGCTGTAAAGCGTCACAGCAGCTGCCCTCTGCTCGCCACCAGCTCATCGATAAACACCTTGGCCGCCAGCGGCAGGGTACGGCGGTCCTTGGTGACAACGGCCAGCGTCCGGATGATGGGCGGATCAATGGACAGCTCCCGTTCCAGCGGGGTCATCATCTGGCTCAACGCGGGCTGGGTGTAGCCCAATAACTCCGCCGCCTTGGTAAAGCTGCCCACCTCCGCCACCTTCAAAAACGCTTTGTATCGATGCATGCTCAAATAACACTTCTGCATGTTCATATAATGAACATCAATTTTACTTATTTGTAAGACAAGCATATAATGAGGTCACCAAAAAGTCCAGGAGATGGTAACGATAGGGAAAAACGAGTTTGCCCCCGGCGCGAAGGCCGCGCTGTACTCCGAAGCGGAGCTCCATGTATAAACCACACATTACCATGCCTTCCTCTCCCCCAAAAAGACAGCGGCGGACGCGAAGCGTCCGCCGCTGCCTTTTTCACGTATTCATCCTTCCGTCTTGCCGTGCAGCTTCTTTTGCAGCCAGTCCTTGCCGTCCACATACCGGGACACGATGAAGGATACCACATAGTCGCCTGCGGCATTGACCATGGTGGCGGGAGGATCCACCAGATTGCCGATAGCCAGCGCGATGGGGTACGCGATGGCCAGCTGGTCAGGGAAGAAGATAGTGCAAACCACCAGTTCGCCGGTGCCGCCGCCGCCAGGGATACCACTCATGGCCACAGAGGAGAACACCGCCACGATAATAGCCAAAATAGCCTTATCCGTGGAGAAGTCCATCCCGAACACGCCGAACAGAAATGCCACCTTGATGATGGCGGACATGGCCGAGCCGTCCATGTGCATGGTAGCGCCCAAGGGCAGCACGATGTCCGTCACGTCCTTGCTGATACCGGACTCCTCCGCTACCTCCATATTGGTAGGAATGGTAGCCACGCTGGAGCAGGTACCGAAGGACACCGCCGCCGGGCGGAACAGCTTGGAGAACATGATCTTGGCGCCGCCTTTGCCGCCGCCGAACCGGGCATAGATGGGGAAGAAGATAAACATATAGGCAAAGCTCATCACATAGTAGATGATAAGCGTACGGCTGTAATCGCCGATGAGCGTCGGGCCATAGGTAGCCACCAGGCTGGCGAAGAAGCCGAAGAAGCCGATGGGCGCATAGTAGGTGACCAGCTTCACAGTCTTCATAATGCAGTTGGTGATATCCTCCAGGAACTGCGCCGTCTTGGTCTCGGGACCGCCATTCATCTGGACACCGAAGCCGAACAGCACCGCCGCCACGATCAGGGGCAGAATGGCCCGGCGGCTCAGCAGCTCCACGAAGTCAGGCTTCGTAAAGAAGTTCACGATCATATCGCCGAAGCCCAGCGCTTCGCCGACCTCGCCCTCCACAATGGTGTAATGTCCATCTACCAGCGGGAAGATGCGGCAGACGATATACATCAGTACACCGGCAATGGCGGCGGTGACGAGGAACGTGGCGATGGTCACGCCCATGATCTTACCGGCGCGCTTCACGCTCTTCATATTGGCAATAGCGGAGGCAATGGAGCAGAACACCATAGGCACCACCACGCAGAACATCATATTGATGAACAGCGTACCCAAAAACTCGATCTTGCTGCCGAAACTGGGCGCAAACGCGCCTACCAGGCAGCCTGCCACGATGCCGGCAAGCATACACAGAATAAACCAGTAGTTCTTCAGAAATTTTTTCATAGTGACCTCCAACTCTCTCAAATAAAGTCTTACAGCCCCTATTATACGGGCATTTTTCGCAAAGTAAATCAGAATTCCTGCGTTGTTATTTGCAAATCCTGCTGTTTTCCTTTGGCGTCCGCCGAAGGCCCATGGCCAAACTGCTTTTTATAGGCCCGAGAAAAGGTAGAGTAATCCTGATACCCCGCCTGTGCCGCCGCCTCCGCCGGGGTGCAGCCCTGGCCCAACAGCTGCCGGGCCAGCAGCAGCCGTTTCTCTGTCAGGTATCCATGCACGGAATACCCCGTCTCCTGCCGGAACCGGCGCATCATGTGGTACTTGCTGATATAAAACCGCGCGGCCAATTCATCAATGGTCAGCGGATCGGCCAGGTGCAGGTTCAGGTATTGCAGCAGTGACACCACCTTGCTGTCGCCGCCGGCGGCGCCCACCCTGTGGCCGCCCCGGACCACCCGGTTCACCTCCACCATCAGTTCCGTAAACTGCGCCTGCGCCAGCAGCGCCGCGCCGTAGCCGCCCTGCCGTACCGTCTCCGCCAATGCCTGGAACAGCGGACGCACGCAGCTGCCGCCCTCGTCCCGGTATACATATTGGAATGTCTCCTGTGCCTGTCGGAAGCACTCGGAGGGATCGCAGTCCCCCGCCGTCAGTGCGCGCAGATAGTCCGGTGCGATATACAGGATCATCCTCTCATAATAATCCCCCGTTTCCACCACCGGACGATGGATGCTCCCGCTGCCCACCAGCACGAAATCCCCCGGCGCCAGTTCGTACCGTTCCCCCTCCACCGCGTAGCCGGCCTTTCCGGCCAGCAAAATGATGATCTTGTGGAACGTATGGTAGTGATATTCGATATATTCCCCCCGCCCATCCGCCAGATGGAACAGTCGGAACGGCTCTTTCAGGTAGCCGCGCACCTCATATTGCAGTGGTTCCATGCGCTCACCTCCGCATTTTTTGTCGTTATTATAGCACCAGCTATGCAAATATTGCAAGTTTCCTTTTCAATTATAACCATTCTGAAAATTTTGTTTCCATTTTGTAATTTTTGTGTAGCTTTTTTGATAGACTTGTGCTATGATACTTCATGTTAGATGTCGGGGGAGCCATTTCCCCGCCGACTGACGGTGTATGCCGGGAGCCTTACCCCGGCAGATCCTATGCGAACGGAAGGTAATAACCCATGCTTGGAAAACAGATCGCGGCGCTGAGCCTTTCCGGCCTGCTGCTTTTCTCTGGCGCTGTCACCGCCGCTAACGCGGACGAGGCCACGCCCATCGACACCACCGGCTACGCCGCCGCGGCCGAGGTCCTGGCGGGCAACGGCGTGGCATCCAGCGCCGCTACCGCTATGCAGACCGGCAGCGGCCTGCGCCTGGCCCAGGCCTCCGGCCTGCTGGACGGCGGCGAGACGCCCACCCTCAATCAACTGGCCGCCCAGGCCCTGCTGCAGGAAACGGCAGCCCTGGAAAAGCAGAACTTTCTGGCAGAGTATGACGGCGTTCTGGTAGACTGCGGCTCCTATCTCTCCCTGCGCGCCGAGCCGGACACCTCTGCCGATCGCCTTCGCATCATCTTTGACGGCAAGGCAGCCCAGCTGCTGGACGTTACTGACGACGGTGAATGGTACAAGGTCACCTATGGTACCGACACCGGATACGTTCTGGCCGAGTACTGCCAGCCCGTGCACTACGCGGACTATGAGGGCACCGCCGCCACCAATACATTGCTGGAAGACGTTATTTCTCAGGCGTACACATATCTGGGCACCCCCTACCGCTACGGCGGTACCAGCTACAGCGGCATCGACTGCTCCGGCTTCACCATGAAGGTCTTTGGTGCCCTTGGCATCAGCCTTCCCCACGGCGCCACCAGCCAATATTATATGTGCCGCGGCGTCACCACGGAGGAACGCGCCCCCGGTGACCTGGTGTTCTTTGCCACCGGCGGCAGCGGCATCGGCCATGTAGGCATCTATCTGGGCAACGGGCAGTTCATCCACGCCAGCACCTCCAGCGGTGTCATCATCAGTTCCCTGTACGAGAGCTATTACGCCCGCACCTACCTGTATGCCGCACGGCTCATCGAAATGTAAACACGGCAGCTTCTTCATGGCTCCCTTTTTGGATTCGGAAGCGCCAGCCAAAAGGCTGGCGCTTTCACTTTTTCTTCCTGCATTCCGCATATTTGCATATTTATTCAATTATACGATTGGTGTATACAGCATTATATACAATCAACAAGTATCCATCCCCCATTTTATCATGTGCTTCTTGCACAAACTTATATTTTATTTGGATTTTTATGCAAATCTATGTTGACATTTATTCACATCAGGTGTATAGTAGCCACTGTCAGGAGGGACACCTCCGAGAATACATGTCTATATTCCGGTTCCCGGTATAGGACCATATATGTTTTGAAAGGAAGTAAGTAACATGAAAAAGTTTATGGCAATGCTGCTGGCGCTGGTCATGGCGCTGAGCCTGGTGGCCTGCGGCCAGAAAGCCGACGACACCAACAAGGATGATGCCAACACCGATAACACCGATGATTCTCTGGTGGTTCTGGAGAACGTGGTGGATTGGGGCGAGACGGAACCCTACCGTGTCCTGGTGCAGAAGGGCGACCCCAAGGGTCTGCTGGAGGGCATCAACAAGGCCATCGCTGAGCTGACCGCCAACGACGGCGCTCTTATCAAGGAGATCGAGGACAAGGTCGCTTCTCAGGATACCTATATGCCCGACGCTGTTTCCTCTGACCTGGCCGCCGAGACCACCGATGATACCGCCGCCAGCGACAAGCCCGTTCTGGTCATGGGCACCAGCCCCGACTATCCCCCCTATGAGTTCTTCGCAGATGCTGCTATGACCGAGTACGCCGGCATCGACGTGGAAGTAGCCAAGTATATCGCCGAGTCCATGGGCATGACCCTGCAGATCGAGTCCATGAACTTCGACAACCTGGTGACCTCCCTGAGCAACGGCGACTTTGACGTGGTGCTGGCCGCCTGCGAGTACACCGAGGAGCGTGCCAAGGCCTGTGACTTCTCCGATCCCTACTACACCGATCTGCCTCCCGTCATTCTGGTGAAGGCTGCCGACGCCGACAAGTACAAGACCGTTGACGATATCAACCAGGCCTCCGTCATCATCGGCGCCCAGAAGAACACCACCAAGGCCATGGCCGCCGCGGATATGTTCCCCGAAGCTGCCAACGGCATGGTTCTGGAGTCTCTGGTCCCCACCCTGGTCACCGAGCTGAAAAACGGCACCATCGACCTGCTGGTGCTGGACGGCAATGTGGGCCTGAGCTACGTGGGCTGATCTCCCTGTTCCCTATCGCAAACGTGCAAGGCGGCCGCCTTGCACGCTTGCGTGTTCTCAAGAACTTTTGAAAGGATGCTTCGTCTATGTCGTGGAATGATCTGTTTGTCAACATGGACAACACCAACTTCTTCAACTTCTCGTTCCTGCCCAAGTACGGCTCCGCCTTTGTCCGCGGCTTCGAGTATACGCTGCTACTGGCGGTGGTGTCCGTGCTGCTGGCCGTGATCCCCGCCCTGCTGCTGGCCATGATGCGCCTGAGCAAGATCAAGCCCATCAAGTGGTTCGCCGGCGCGTATATCGCCGTGTTCCGTTCCACCCCCATGCTGGTGCAGCTGTCCATCATCTACTTCGGATTGTTCCACTACATTAGCCTGCCCCGGACACTGTTGTTCGGCTTCATTGCCATCAACCGCTTTATCCCCGGCGTGGTGGCGCTGGCACTGAACAGCTCGGCGTATGTAGCCGAGATATTCCGCGCCGGTATTCTGGCCGTAGACAAGGGGCAGACCGAGGCGGCCCGTTCTCTGGGCCTCAGCAGTTGGCAGTCCATGCGTCTGGTCGTGCTGCCCCAGGCCATCAAGAACGTGCTTCCCGCCCTGGCCAATGAGGTCGTTACCATGGTGAAGGAGTCCTCCATCTGCTCCGTGCTGGGCATGGCAGAGATCATGTACACCGCCCAGACCGTCTCCGGCAACAGCTACATCACCCTGGCTCCCTACGTGCTGGCCGCGCTGGTCTACTTCTGCATCAACTATCCCGCCTCCAAAGCCATCGAGGCCATAGAAAGGAGAATGCGCCGTGGCGATAAGCAGTAAAGTTCTCATCTCCGTAAAGCACCTGGTCAAGGAATACAACCACGGCACCGTTCACGCATTGGACGGCTGCGACCTGGATATCCACAAGGGCGAGGTGGTGGCTATCATCGGCCCCTCCGGTTCCGGCAAGTCCACGCTGCTCCGCAGCCTGAATATGCTGGAGGAGCCCACCTCCGGTGCCATCTTCTTCGACGGTGTAGACCTGGCGGATAAGTCTGTGGACATCAATCTCCACCGTCAGAAGATGGGCATGGTGTTCCAGCACTTCAACCTGTTTCCCCATAAGACTGTGCTGCAGAACATCACGCTGGCGCCCGTCACCCTGAAGAAAAAAACACCCGCTGAGGCCGAGACCCAGGCCCGCACTCTTCTGGAGCGCATTGGCCTGTCCGACAAGGCCAACGAGTACCCCAATATGCTCTCCGGCGGTCAGAAGCAGCGTATCGCCATTGTCCGTGCTCTGGCCATGGATCCGGAGGTCATGCTCTTCGACGAGCCAACCTCTGCCCTGGACCCCGAGATGGTGGGTGAAGTGCTGGACCTGATGCGCGACCTGGCCAAGGACGGGATGACTATGGCCGTGGTCACCCACGAGATGGGCTTCGCCCGTGAGGTAGCCGACCGTGTGGTCTTCATGGCCGATGGCAAGATCCTGGAAGAAGGCTCCCCCATGGACATTTTCGACCATCCCCAGGACCCCCGGCTGCAGGACTTCCTCAGCAAAGTGCTGTGATAACGATAAAAGTCCACCCCAAAAGGGGTGGACTTTTTTATGTTTCTTATGATTTTCCGTGTATCTCATTGCCGCAGCGAGGGCAGGTGATGACGATGCGCCCTTTCCCTTTTGGCACCCGGCACACCGCGCCGCAGCCCGGGCAGGTAAAGTAGCAGTGCTCTTTATCCATCCGCTGCTGCCTTTTCCCGGCCATACGTCGGCTGATGGGCCACCAGACCTTCTCCATGAACTTCGCGTTCTCCGCCCGGCGCTTCTCCAGATTGCGGGAAAACATCCGGAACAGTGCCAGCAGGGTGATGATCCCGGCCACGGCGCCGATAATGCTGTATGCCAGCGGCATCTTCTCCCGCAGAAAAATGTTGATGATATCCAGTACCAGAGCCGTCCAGACCATGGTCAGCGTCAGCCGGTCCACACCGTTGCGCCCATACATGAAGCGCGACAGCGCGTTGCCGATACGTTGCAAGAAGTTCATAAAACCGTCCCTTTGCCTTCCGCGTCCACACCGCAGGTTTTCTGACAAGGTATTTTACAGGAAAAGTCAGCAAAGGTAAACCCCTTTTATTCAAAATTCACAGAATGGACAAATTTTTGTTTTTTTACTGCCGGTACAAAACCAGTCCCGCCGCCTTGCAATTCGCCATAAACCTATGCTATAATAAATTGATTATGCACCGCGAGCCGGCGGTCACCCG
>OGZA01002172.1_pt1 | contig 12382 bp, 9 predicted proteins | sample 1576591 | NCBI WGS metagenome assembly OGZA01 (sample SAMEA3541565, study PRJEB24748) | human gut metagenome | biome: human gut; feature: human-associated habitat; material: faeces | place: China | collected 2012
GCTCTTCCGATCTAGCTGATGGAGGGCCCCGGGCTCAATACTGGAATCGAACAGCATGAGCGTATCGCCGACCACATCGTTGCAGCAGGTCCAATGCCGTATCACCGCTTCTGTAGGGGATAGGATCCGGACGAACTGGAGCAGTACGGCGTTGCGTTCGCCGCGCCGCAGCCAGTCGGCGATGGCGTCCCAGAGGACGGCGGGGGAAGGAGCGCTCGGGCCGGGAAAATGGGTCGGAAAGGGGCGGGCCGTCAGCAGCGAACCCTGTTTCTCCAGGCGCGACAACATGGCGTCCACCCAGTCCACATAGTCTGTCCGCTGCTCGAGAAGGGCACAGAACGATTCCTCATCGCGGGCGGCGTCGAGCAAGGCTTCGTGCAGGATAGCGCGGCAGGTGAGCAGCCGCGTGGCATTGATGTGCCGCATGGCGTTGATCACCGCATAGGCGGCGCAAAAAACATCGAGTTGTCCCTGATAGGCCGGATTCATGGCAAATTCCTCACGGGAGGGAAGTGTGCCGGGAGCGGCGAGGGAGGTCAACTGGATTTTGGGCCATAAAGGGCCGTATTGGGCGATCCTCCGGGATGACGGCGGGTTCCGGCAGAGAAATCATGCCGCAGGTACTGGACAACGGGAAGGCGTCGTGGTAAAAAGACAACTGTATGTATATATCTGGATACCTTGATATGGATATGTGAGGATTCCGTATCCGGCATATCAAGATGGAACAAGGTCAATTTACAGGCGATGTCCGTTTCGTCGCCCGATTAAGGAGCTATACCATGCAGCCCGAAAAAGGCAGATATTTCTTTACGTCCGAGTCCGTGACCGAAGGTCATCCCGATAAGGTCGCCGACCAGATTTCCGACGCCATCCTTGATACATTGATTGAACAGGATCCCGGCTCCCGTGTGGCTTGCGAAACCCTCGTGACGACCGGCATGGCCGTCATCGCAGGTGAAATCAGCACTAAGGGCTATGCCGATCTGCCGAAGGTCGTCCGCGAAACCATCAAGGAAATCGGCTACAACAGCTCCGAAATGGGCTTTGACTGGCAGACGTGCGCCGTTATTTCCTCCATCGACCATCAGTCCGGCGACATTGCGCAGGGCGTGGACCGTGAGGACCCGGAAAACCAGGGTGCCGGCGATCAGGGCATGATGTTCGGGTTCGCGTGCAACGAGACTCCGACTCTCATGCCCGCTCCCATCTACTGGGCGCACCAGCTTTCGCAGCAGCTCACCAAGGCCCGCAAGGACGGTCTGGTGGACTTCTTCCGTCCCGACGGCAAAACGCAGGTTTCTTTTGAATACGTCGACGGCAAACCGATCCGCATCAACAACGTGGTCGTGTCCACGCAGCACGCCGCGTCCGCTTCCCAGGCCGATATCATCGAAGCCGTGAAGCGCACGGTCATCCGTCCCGTGCTGGAACCCACCGGCCTGTTCGATGAGAAGGATTGCGAGATCTTTATCAACACCACGGGCCGTTTCGTTGTCGGCGGCCCCATGGGTGACTGCGGCCTGACCGGGCGCAAGATCATTCAGGATACCTACGGCGGTTCCGGGCATCACGGCGGCGGCGCCTTCTCCGGGAAGGACCCCTCCAAGGTCGACCGTTCCGCCGCCTATATGGGCCGCTATGTGGCCAAGAACGTGGTCGCCGCCGGTTTGGCCCCGCGTTGCGAAGTGCAGATCGCGTATTGCATCGGCGTGGCCGAGCCCGTGAGCGTGTTCGTCGACACGCAGGGCACGGGCACCGTGCCGGATGCGCAGATCGCCGCAGCCGTGCAGCAGGTGTTTGACCTGCGCCCGACGGCCATCATCCGCGACCTCGAGCTGTCCCGCCCGATCTATCGCCAGCTCGCCGCCTACGGCCACATGGGCCGCGAGGAGCTCGGCGTCCGCTGGGAGGACACCGACCGCGTTGACGCCCTGCGCGCAGCCGTCGCCAAGACGAACGTTTAACCGGATGATCACAAAAAATCTCCGCAGCCGAATGGCAGTGTTCGTAAAACAGTTTTTGAGGGCAGCCGGTTGGCTGCCCTCATTATATACGCATACTTTCTTTTCTTGTTAATGTGTGCAATAATGTTTATGATAAAAATCAACAGACAAGTTAGAATTTGTCAAATCGAATCGTTGACGAGAAGGAGTAGAACTTGATTTTTTTAATTCTCAGTTTCTGTCCTGTAATCACTTATAAAAGATAACTAAAATTATAGCAGAAATAGAGAGGAGAATATCATATATGGACCAACAAGCAATAGGAAAATTTATAGCATACTGCAGACAGAAAAGAAATTAACACAAGCTCAATTGGCGGAGAAGCTGGGAGTTAGTGATAAATCCATTTCCAGATGGGAAACGGGAGTTTCCCATAGTTAAAGATACCACACCAAATATGACGACCCCACGCTTATACACTATCAGCTATATTAAAATGCAAGGATAGCAATTTGATACTGCTGTCCTTTTTGCATTTATGGATTAAACAAGCAGATTTAGAAATCTTGTAGAACATGAGTATAAGGTTGTTAAGAAATAGTGTGTTGTTATTGCTCGGTCAACCGACTATGATATATAGTGAATATTTTGTAAAAGATAGAATGTCTGGTGACAGATGAAAAGCAGCATAAAGAATAGCGGTGAAATTCAAACAAAGCAGCAGACCGACGCTGAGCGTCTGGGCGTTTCGGAAAACACCTTGGAATGGTTAGAGAAAATTGATAAACAGGCAGGGTGGCGCTTTAAGAACACCATCGACCCTGCGGATTTCGAGTGCCTTTTCATGCAGCACGGCATAGAAAAGGAGGGGCTGGCCTTCCCTTCCGATACGCTGAATTATTATAACGGCGAGCCGGACAACATTGTTTTCACAAATGACGTGGCTTGGGGCGGCGGCGACAGTCTGAGCATGCCGATTGCGTTTGTGTACGGCGGCGATGAGTACAGTGACGATGTGTACCGCATCCTGCGCAAGGAGCATAATTACAGCATCAACATGTCGCACAAAAAGCTCCGACGAACATGGCGAAGCTCACTCGCATAGAGCAGCACGCGCCGGATGTGCGGCGGTTTTATTTCCGCAGCGACGCCTGCCGCGACGAGGATTACCGCCACGCCATGAACGAGCTGACCGGCTTCAGCTTCACGACGAAAAAGCTGCACGACGACGCCCCGGACAGTCTGGCAATGCTGGCAGACTACCTGGGCAACGGAATAAAAAACGTAAGCGTCGCAAGACGCCCGTTTTAGGCATGATAAAGGGAGGGCATCGCCCTCGTTCTTTGCCCATTCCGCCTAAAAATTTAAAATAATCTGCTTGTTTTGCGGATATGGGTTATGCCATGCAAGTGAGACCCTTGACGAGCGGCGCGAGTGCGTCCGCAAGGACTCGGTGACCTACCGAGGTCAGGTGCATCCCGTCCACATCATTTATCTCTGCAACAGCTGCAGCGTCGAAAAATGCACAGCCAAGCTCCTCCGCTTTCCTGCGATAGGCGGCCGCAAGCCCGCGGGAGCGTTCGGTACAGCCTGGCCCCATGCCGGCGCCCTCCCAATGGTTTGCGACACAGGGCTTGATGGGAGCCGGAGATATAAGCAAAATATTCGGCTTCTTTCCCAAGCAATCAATGACGGCAACGCGTCGGGCAAGGCGTTCCATTCCCCTTGCTATAAGATCGGGATTGGCATTGAACATATCACGGCAGTCGTTGGTTCCAAGCATAATTATCAGAAGGTCCACCGGCTGATGAGTCATGAGTATCGGAGCAAGGACGTCTATTCCGCAAAAGTTTTCCTCGTAGATAGGGTCAGGGAAAACGGTGTTGCGCCCCGGCATTCCTTCCTCAAGTACTTTGTATTCCTCACCCAACAGGGATTCCAGCAGGCAGGTCCATCTCTCGTACTCATTGAATCTGTTACCACCATCCATGCAGTCGGCTGCATCGGCACACCAGCCATGGGTATTTGAGTCTCCGAAGCATACGATATGTTTTTTCTTGAAGGACAGTTTTGGCGCTTTCATTCATCTCCTGATTTTTTATTTTCGACATCGAGTACGGATAGAGAAGGTATGCGGGAGAGTTCCCCCGCATACCTCGGAAAATTTATTGTGCGTTGGCAAAAACTTGTCCGTGCGCTTTGCGCATAAAGGTGTAGGTTGCAAGACCAATCAGCATCGTCGCAACTGCGGCAACCATCATATTGCTGCGTGCGCTTTCGCCGAATATGCCGGCAATAAAGGGAACGACATATCCGCACAGGAAAACGCCAGAGCCCTCAAAGGCCTGAAGCAGACTCATTGCAGTGGTAAGATTTTTGCCTTTAGTTCCGAGACCGATATAGGTCTGCAGGGCGGAGATTGCGATCATGATGCCGAGCTGGCAGCCGATTGCTGCGATGTAGCAGCAGGCAACGGTGGGAATAACGGTGGGGAGAAATGTGCAGAAGCCGCCGAGCAGCAGTGCAACGGGGAGTGCCCAGCCCTTAAAGGCTTTCATCCAGAAGGAAACTGCGATGCAGCCGACCATGCTGACTGCGGTGCACAGTGAGTTTACGCCGCCGACAAGTGTGGAGTCGCCCAAACGCGCCTCATTGATAATAAAGTCGGAGTTGTTCAGATACCAACCGTTCCAGAAGATGCAGCCGAGGAAGTATGTTCCGAGCAAAAGAATCGCATACAGGGGCATACGACTGCCGGATTCCTCTGCTTCGCTCTTGCTTTCCTCAACCTTATGTTCAGCTTTGGAGTCGACGGATACATTGGGGTAAAACAGCATGACAAGAACAATGACGGGGATGATGACATATACGGTCTTAAAACCGCCCGCCCAGTTGCCGCCTCTTGCAAAGAAACCACAGATAAGGGCAAACAGCGTCTGACCGAGCATAAGAGCCGCCTGATGGAAGCCCATGACCTTGTCCTTCAGAGAGGCGGGCGCGATGAGAGGGAGCACAGATGCGTTGGCTGCCGCTACGATACCTGCGGGAATGCCCATAAGTGCGGAGCAGGCGACGATACCGGCAATGGGGAGCTCAACATATGCAACGACAAGGCCCGCAGCAACGGCAATGATGAGGCTGATTATAACAAGAGCCTTGCGGTTGAATTTTGCGAGCAAAAACGCCGAAGCAAAAGCAGAAAGCATCATAACCACAGCGGGGAGCGATGCGATGAGTACGGTTACGCTGTCCTGGCCGGGAAAAGCGGCGTAAATATCGCCGAGGACGATAGTTGTAAACGAATAAATGTACACTGTGAAAGATGACAACAGTACAACAATAAGCGAAATGGCTTTTTTCATAATACTCTCCAATCGAAAATTGTTACGCAGGCGGCGCGGCTTGGTCCGCCAATGCGCGCGCTTCGTTTTCTTCGACGCATTTTTGATATTTCTTATCACTCAGGCCGAAGAAGAACTGAAGTATAAGCTGGCAGGCGGCCATTATTGTCGGAATTATAAAGGTACCGAAGAGAATTCCGTTTCTGGCCGCGAAGGTCTGTGCGACATTCGGGATATAGTTGACGATATCGAGTACGACCGTGGTGAGTTTTCCGCCGATGGCAGCGCCAAGGGAAATATCAAGGGCGTAAATCCCGTAGATAAGCCCTGTCTGCAGCTTTCCGGTCAGCCAGAAGCCGTATTCAATGACGTTGGGAACCAGGAGATTTGCAAATCCGTAATGTGCGCCCTGGAAAACGGCGCTTGCAATAAATATAAAGAAGAGAACGCCGAAGTGCATCGATTTTGCGGCAGCGGCGGGGCCGATGGCACGGCAGATAAGGAAAAACGCCGTGTTGAAAACGATGCTCAGCACGAGCACGCATATAAAGCCGCGGCTGCTGTCCTTGAAAAGACGCACAAAATACTTAATCAGCAGTGCTCCGAGTATTGTAGCAACGGTGAACACACCCATTGCGATCGCATAGAAGTTTTCCATGTCAAAATAGTATTTGAATGAGTAAACCATCAGTGCGCTTTTAATGGTCATCAGAGTGTTTGCAAGAAGAACACTGATGAGAATGATAACGCAGGGGCGGTTTTTGGCAACGAGACCGAACTCTGATAAGAGATTTCGCTTTTCGGTTTTTTCTTTGCCTTGAGTTTCGACGATTTTTGAAGTGCCGTCGGGGTTGAGCTCGTATTTCTTCTGAACCAGATAGTTAAGGCCCATGCTCAGGAACCCGATAACTGCAAATACAACGGCCGCCCAGAAGAAGCCGCGTTTTTCGCTGCCGCCGCCGAAGGCGTTTACAAGGGGAAGAAATGCTGCGGAAACAAGAAACATCCCGATATTGAAAAACACCTCGCGAATGCCGATAATCTCGCTTCGCTCATCGACACTGGTCGTCATGTTGACAAGCTGCGCATGGGTGGGCGCACAGACGATGGTGTTCCAGATGCAGCCGTAGGTGCCGAAAATCAGCACGATCCAAATTATCCTGAAGGTCATACTGACGTTTTCCCAAGGAGCAAAAATAAGCGGAAGTCCTATGGTCATCGGCAGAATTCCGATTTTGAGCCAGCCTCTGTATTTGCCGCTTTTCCAATGGCATCTGTCGATGGCTATTCCAATCAGAAAGTCCGTTACTGTATCGCAGGACCTCGCGATCAGTATTATGTTGCCGGCAAGACCGACAGCAAGTCCGCAGACGTCGGTGAAATAATAAGTGAGGTAACTCGCAAAAATATTCCATGCAAGCAAGGTGCCCATACCGTCGCAGGACGACCATGCGAGCTTATCCGCAAATGGGATAGCTCCTTTTTTCGCTGTTTTTTCTTTCATAACAATTCTCACAATTCAGTATTATTGTCGTAATTTCGCACGGCTCATTGATAAATCGCTGACATTGTTTCCCGAAAATGTTTGCGGGAGATGCAAGACCACCCGCAAACAGGTTTTTATTCAAAGAGTATGTTTTTAATTATATCTGCCGGGCGGTGAGGTAGCCGGCACGAACTGCGGGTCCGACAAGGCCGACCTTGACCGCATCACCGATGATCCTAACGTCATATCCGGCCTGAATGAGTTCGTCGGCAAGAGCTGTGTTGGGAGTGTGGCCGATGGAGATAACGACGGTGTCACACTCGATCTCCTCGTTGAACTTTCCGGAAACCACGACGGAATGATCTTTGATTTCACTGACGGAAGTGCTCGCGCATACGCGCACCTTGTTCTTTTCGAGGTCTGCAAGCAGGGCATTGCGAGGCGTGTCAACTTCGTCCATCGCAATATCTTCCTGAAGTTCGACAATGGTGACGTTCTTCATGTAGGAGGCAATATGGTTAGCTGTTTCCGCGCCTGCGTGCCCGCCGCCGATGACAACGACGTTGTGACCGGTGTTAGCTTTGCCGGAAAGCACATCTGTGCCGAGCACGACAATGTCCTTGTCCCAGCCGGGGATCTTGCGGGGCACGACGGGAGTGGTTCCCGTTGCTGCTATTATAACATCGGGCTTTACAGAATCAACAAGCTCCTTCGTGACGACAGTGTTCAGGATGACGGGAACATTGAGCTTCTTGAGCTCGTGCATCTGCCATACGATGAATGCGCCCAACTCGCCCTTGCAGGGAGGCACGGAAGCGAGTCTGTATTTGCCGCCGGCCCAGCGGTCCTTGTCATAAACGCTGACACGGTGACCGCGTTTAGCAGCGCCTATTGCAGCCTCGAGTCCGGCAGGGCCGGCACCGATAACAAGGACATTCTTGGGACTGTCGGTCATAACGGTCTGATACTCCGCCTCGGACTCGTGTCCGATGATGGGGTTAAGTTCGCAGGTGCCCGACTGTTCAAGGTTTACGTTTGCATCGCAGCCGTGCAGACAGCCGACGCAGGTGCGTATGTCTGCAAAGCAGCCTGCTGCAGCCTTGTTAGGCGTCTCGGGGTCAGCTATAGACTGCCTGCCCATCGCCACCATGTCAGCTTTGCCCGACTTGATGATAGCGTTGGCAACACGGGTGTCGTTAATTCTGCCAATTGCGTAAACGGGAACGGAAACAACCGATTTGACCTCTTTCGCGTTGTTAGCGATCCAGCCGTGCTCGGTGTACATGGAGGGGATTATCTGATCGCCGGATCTGTAAACGCCGACGGAAACACCGAAATAGTTGACGCCGGCTTCCTCGAGAAAAGGAACATAGGCCTTCGTGTCTTCAATGGTAAGACCGCCGGAAACCCATTCGTCGCTGGACAGTTTGTAGCCGATGATGAAATCGGGACCTGTCTGTTCGCGGACCTCGCGAATAATTTCAAGGGCAAATCTCATTCTGTTGCAGAGGTCGCCACCGTATTCATCGGTTCTCTTGTTGGAGTAGGGGGACATGAACTCCTCAATGAGGTAACCGTGCGCTCCGTGAAGCTCGCAGCCGTCAAAGCCGGCGGCCTTCGCTCTTGCCGCAGCCTGACCAAACTGTTTGACTACGAGCCGAATTTCGGCGGCGGTCATTTCATGGGGCATCATTTCGGGGCTGAAGGGGCAAGGAATGGCGGATGGCGCCCAAGGAGTGTCTGCGTCGATTACGCCGACCTGGCGACCGGGGTGATGGAGCTGAACGATGCTCAGCGCGCCCCACTTATGAAGTCTGTCGGTGTATTCTTTGAAGCCGGGAATGTGCTCGTCTTTCCAGAGTCCGCCGATATACTGATGACCTTTGCCGGCGACATTTGTTATCGCAAAGTCCTCCGTGATGATCATCGCAAAGCCACCTTTGGCCTTGGCTTCGTGGTATGCGGCAAACCTTTCGGTGCAGCTTCCGTCCTCCTCGCACAGGTTCATTACCATTGCGGGAACGATGCAGCGGTTTTTGAGTTGTCTGTTATTTATCGTGATTGGGCTGAACAAACTGTCTAACATTTGCAAGTCTCCTTAAATAATGTGTCAACAGCAAGCAGGACGCAGGAAATCGCTTCGTTTTAGGGAATCGTCCGTTTCCTGCGTCCACTTACTCGAGACAAATCAGATTTCTATTTGATAGAGGGTATTACCACTGGATGACTTCGTCGTCCCAGCCGTCCTGAGGAGCTGCGCAGAGGGTATCATAGAAGGAGAGCTTGCTGATAAACCATTTGCCGTTGGGGTCAAGATTGCCGTTTTCGTCGATTTTGACATACTCGTCGTTGTACTTGCCCTGCTCGAGGAAGCTCTTGCTGCCGGTTTTGGCACGGCCTTCAAACATACGGAATGCGCCGAACATGTTCCACTTGCCGGTGGCGTGAACGCCGTCGTCAGCGACAGTGATCTGAGGAGCCATGGGGTTATGGCCGAGAACACCCTTGAGGGGAACGCCGTCCATCTGGGTCTGGTAGAACTGGAAGAGCTTTTCGATCTCTTCGCGGTTGTTTCCGCCGCCCCAGGGCTGAGTGGGGTCACCGACCCACTGTGCATCGGGAGCAAAGAGCTCCTTGATCAGGGTCCAGTTGTGGTTGTCATCGCACATTGCGCTGTAGCGAGCCTTGAGAACTTTAATCTCCTCAATATCCTTGAGCTTCTGTACTTCCTTGGCGAGTTCTTCGAGTGTGATAGCCATTTTTGTTTCCTCCTTAAAAATTTTATTTGTTTGTTAATGATCGAGCATTGACCGCAATCATTGGCTCTGTTATATTAATATCACACTCAGCAGCACAATTCTTTTGATATTTCGTTAAAAAATACAAATATATTTTATTTTTCAGCATAAATATTGTGATTTTACACATAAATATAGATATTTTACAATGGACCATTTGCGCTTCACCGAATTATTCCGAAGAATTTATACGCTTTGCTTCGCTCTGCACGCTAATATATAGAAATAAATTATTTTAATACGATATAACTATTTTACAATCGAGGTGTGTTTAATGGGCGTTCTTCCTACTATGCGTTCCGACAAATCAGAGATCCTACCGTATAATTTCAAGGACTATTATGCGTTTATAGGTCTTGAAAAGCTATCTGACCACCCGAGCTTCCGGATGTTTAACCACTGGCATGATGCTGTAGAAATAATCGTGCCAATACGCGGGCATATGGTGTACAGTATAAACGGTGAGCTTGTTCACCTGGATGAAAACAACGGTGTTTTCATCAATTCCAACCAGATACACTACGGTTTTTCCGCCGACAACACCGATTGCGAATTTGTTTTTGCATTGTGGCATCCGCTTATCCTGTGTGCCACAAACAGTATAGAAAAAAACTATGTGAAGCCGATTACAGACAATGCGGCAATACCTTATATACGTCTCAATCGCGAGATCGATTGGGAGAAAACAATCATGGACGATGCGTGTGAGCTTAACGCGCAGCTATATGCACCCTCTGCACCACTGGCTCTTCAGAGTTTGATTTTTAAAATGTGGAAAACGATTTTTGATAATACTGCCCACGAAGAGGATGACAGTTCCCACGTTTCCCCACAACTTTCGATTCTGAAGGATATGCTCTCTTATGTTCACGAACACTATCCCGAGAAAATTTCGCTAAACGACATTGCCAATGCCGGCAAGATCAGCATAAGCAGCTGCAATACTATATATAAGAAATACTTAAAAGAGTCTCCGATAAAACATTTGCTCAATTATCGCCTGATGAAAAGCTGCGAACTGCTGATAGAAAATGCGCTGTCCGTAACGGAGATTGCATTTGATGTGGGGTTCGCGAATACGAGCTATTATATAGATACTTTTAAGAAAAGATATGGCTGCACGCCGAACGAATACCGGAAACGCAACAAGCTGTCGGAAATATTTACACCGAACCCCGGCAGTATTTTATAACTTGCTTCACCCTACCCGTAATCCCGTTAGGGTATCAGTATAGAATTATTATCTCGTGCAGCATCTCTACTGCCCAATTAATAAAAAAAGCATCCCGGTTTGAACTGATATAGTTCCCTTGAAGTAGACCATGGAAATAACCAAAACTACTTCAGGGGGATTATTTTATGTCCAGGTCACCAACAACGCCGAAATTCAAGATACAGATGTGTCAGTTGTATTTGTCAGGAAAATGCACATATGCAGGGCTTGCAGAAACATACAACATCAGCAAAAGAACACTTCGGGAATGGGTGTTAAAATATAACGCAAATTGCAAGTGCAAGTTGGACACCTGCACTTGCAATTTGCGTGATAAAATGGATACGGCTGTCAAAGGAAATAAAAAGGTTAAAAAAGTGATTGTCGTATCTGGTGGGGAGTATTATTCGTGTGTACGATTGCTATTGTTGCAAGTATCTTGGCATAAACGCCCAAATCTAAAAAACAGTTTGTGCAGATAGCGGCAAGCACGAATTTATTGGGCAGGCCAGGGGCGCACTTCTATGCACTTTTCGTTGTATCTTGCAGCGCGCGAGTTTGCGCCGCAGAAGCTTTCCCTGTGTAAGGGGCGGAGGCGTTGTCAATCCCTCCGTCAGCCTAACGGCTGACAGTTCCCTTTCGATGCCTTTTGCAAAAAATCCAACCTATGATCGTAATCACAGGTCGGATTCCTGTTTTATGAATCTCCGCAGCCGAAGCTGCGGAGATTTTTTCATGTGTAAGAATACGGATGTCCCCACGTGGCGTTTTCGTAGCCGGCGAGGAAATCAATATTCGCGTGCTCGATCGGCGAGAGCACGTTGTTGTCAAACGACGCGCCCGGCACCGTGCCGTGATACCAGCTCTGTGCCTCGAAATATGCCGCGATCTGCTTTGTCTGGAAGATGCGACCGTGGCGCGCGTAGATCTCATTGCGCGCAAGACAGCACTGCTCCCACGTGAGGCCCGCCACATCTGCCTGCGTGAGCCGGCGCGTGGCGCTGTCCGGCAGGATATAGCCGCCGGCGGCCGGCTTCGGCGTGGGCGTCGGCGTCGGGGTCGGGGTCTGCGTCGGTGCGGCAGAGGGCTGCGCCGTGGCTGTCACGACCGGCGTCACTGCGGCGGCCGGGTCTTTCGGCTTGGGCTTGACGTTGAGCGCGATGAGCAGCACGATCAGCGACACGCCGAGGGCAGCAAAGATCGCGATGAGCAGCGCCTTGGGGAAGTTCAAAAAGCTCATGCCGGTGCAGCGGTAGCCCCACTTCCCGGGGACCGCCGTCTCGACGCAGCCGATCGCCGAATAGTTGTAGGCGTCCTCCGGCTTCACTCCCTTGGCGATGAAGGAGGGGATAATCACCTCGTCGTCGTTGAAGGCGGGCATTCCGAACCCGCAGCGCACCACCTCGACGCATTCGCGCATGAATTCGTCGGAAAGCCCCCTGTGGTAGCGCACGGTCAGGTTTGGCTGGGTCAGGCGGCACTGCGCCACGCTCCGGAGGATCAGCCGGCTCATCGGGTTGGTCGCGTCCCGCCCGTCGGGGGTCTGGCCCGCGATCGTCACGTTCTGGTAGAGGGGGCTGCCCGCGCTGAACTGGGTG
>OGZA01002178.1_pt1 | contig 12352 bp, 9 predicted proteins | sample 1576591 | NCBI WGS metagenome assembly OGZA01 (sample SAMEA3541565, study PRJEB24748) | human gut metagenome | biome: human gut; feature: human-associated habitat; material: faeces | place: China | collected 2012
AAAAACAGGGAAAGACGGGGTCCGGGGCCGCATCCGCCTTCATTGTGGAAGCCTCCGTCTTTACAAAACGGAAGTGTATTGTAAAAACGAGTCTATAAGGCATTCGACGGGGGAATACGGTTGCATATTTCTCCCTGCTATGATAGAATAAACACAGATATGGCGGCGCGCAAGGGGCATCACCGTTCCGAAAAGTCGGGAGCATATATGGGAACGTGAGGCCGATTATAAGGCCTACATGTAAGACGGGCGGCAACGAGGGATTGCAATGACGACGAATAAAACCACCATATTGGTTGTAGAGGACAATGCAATCAACCGGGCGGTGCTCGGCGGCATCCTGTCGCCGACGTATACGGTTCTGGAAGCCGAAAACGGCCGGGAGGCGCTCGCCATTTTGCAGGAGCATAAAGAGGACATTTCTTTGATCCTGCTGGATATCGTCATGCCCGTCATGGACGGGTACGCCTTCCTCTCGCATATCGGGGCGGATCCCGCCTATTTCTCTATCCCTGTCATCGTCACCACGCAGAGCGGGGGAGAATCGGACGAGGTAGCGGCCTTGTCTCACGGCGCCGCAGATTTCGTGGGGACTATACGCCGGGTATCTTTGATGTGCTGTACAAGCGTGCCAAAAACAATCCCGACCGGAAAAAGTGGAATATGAAAGACAGTAAGGACTGCCGTATCAATACCACGCTTGCCAAGCAGATAGCCAATTGGGTGATACTTTACTCTCCTTTGCAGATGGCTGCCGACATGATTGAAAACTATGAAGGCCATCCCGCTTTCCGTTTCTTCCGTGATTTTGATGCAGACTGTGACTGGTCGGAGGCGCTTGCCGGCGAACCGGGTGAATACGTGGCAATAGTACGTAAGGCAAAAGATAAATATTTCCTGGGAGCGGCAACCGATGAAGAGGCGCGCAGCATAGATGTGAAACTGGATTTTCTGGAAAAAGGAAAAACTTATGCAGCCGTTATCTATGCCGACGGAAAAGATGCCGATTGGGAGACCAATCCGGAATCTTACGAAATCATAGAGAAACAGGTGACGTCCGATGATACCCTGACCATTGTCATGGCAAAAGGTGGGGGACAGGCTGTCAGCTTTATGCCGATTTGATAATCCTAATGTAATACCAAAGAATATGAAAACAAACTTGAAATCTAATTCCATATTGCTGGGCGGACTCCTGTTGCTGGGTACTGTCTTTAGCTGTACGCAGGCAGAGCAGGACTATGCCTCTTATGTAAATCCCTTTATCGGGACAGGCGGACATGGACATACATATCCGGGTGCGGTTGTTCCTAACGGGATGATTCAACCCAGTCCCGATACACGCATCTACGAATGGGACGCTTGTTCCGGATACTATTACGAGGATACTACCATCAACGGTTTCTCGCATACCCATGTCAGCGGAACAGGATGTGCGGACTACGGTGATGTACTGCTGATGCCCACTGTAGGGAAACAGGAGTATCATCCGATGGGGTCGAAGAGTCAGCAAATGGCGTACTGTTCGGCTTTCTCGCACGATAATGAAGTGGCGCAACCCGGATATTATTCCGTCTTGCTGGAACGCTATAACGTAAAGGCGGAACTCACTGCGACAAAGCGTGCCGCCATTCACCGTTATACCTTTCCGGAAGCCGAAGATGCCGGTTTCATTCTGGACTTTGATTACAGTATCGAGCGTCAGACAAATGAGGAAATGAAAATAGAAGTAATCAGTGATACCGAAATCCGCGGACATAAAAAAACGGTATATTGGGCATTCGACCAGTATATCAACTTCTATGCCAAGTTCTCCAAGCCGTTTACCTATACATTGGTGACAGATTCTGTGGCATTGGACGAAGGCGGTCCGCTTTTGCCCACCGCCAAAGTACTGTTGCAGTTTCCTACGGCACAGAATGAAGAGGTATTGGTGAAAGTGGGTGTTTCGGCTGTCGATATGGACGGAGCGCGTAAGAATGTGGAGGCCGAAATACCCGGATGGGATTTTGACGGAGTGCGGAGTGCAGCACGTCAGGCGTGGAATGACTATCTGTCCAGAATAGATATCCGTACGCAGAATGCCGACCAGCGTACGATGTTTTATACAGCCCTTTATCACACCGGTTTGCAGCCCAATCTCTTTACGGATGCCGACGGACGTTATTTCGGTATGGATTTGAAACCGCATCAGGGCAGCGTGGACGAACCTGTGTACACGATATTCTCCTTGTGGGATACTTTCCGTGCTTATCATCCTTTGATGACAATTATAGATCCGGAACTGAATGAAACCTTTATCCGCTCTTTGATCCAGAAAGAGAAAGAAGGCGGTGTATTCCCGATGTGGGAGCTTGCCGGCAACTATACGGGAACGATGATTGGCTACCATGCAGCTTCTCTGATTGCCGACTCTTACGCCAAAGGCTATCGTAATTTTGATGTGAAGGAAGCCTACCGTGCCTGTCTCCGCACGGCGGAATACGATACGACGGGCATTATTACTCACCCCCGCGTATTGCCGCATTTGATGCCGCAGGCCAAATACTGGAAGAATAAAATAGGCTATGTTCCCTGTGACAAAGACAATGAGTCGGTAGCCAAGGCGTTGGAATATGCTTATGACGACTGGTGCATCTCACAGTTGGCTGAAGCAATGGGCGATGAACCGAACCGGACTAAGTACGCGGCTTTTGCAGAGGGCTATAAGGTATATTTCGATCCGTCTACCCGTTTTATGCGCGGGCTCGACAGCGAGGGCAATTGGCGTACGCCTTTCAATCCTCGTGCTTCCACTCACCGCAACGATGATTATTGTGAAGGCACTGCCTGGCAATGGACTTGGTTCGTACCGCACGATGTAGATGGTCTGGTGGAACTCATGGGTGGCCGTGACGCATTCATCGGTAAGCTCGATTCTCTGTTCGTGGCAGATTCTTCCTTGGAGGGCGAGTCGGTATCGGTAGATATTTCCGGACTGATAGGACAGTATGCGCACGGTAACGAGCCGAGCCACCATATTGCTCACCTTTATAACTATGTGGGACAGCCGTACAAGACACAGGCGTTGGTGGACAGTGTGCTGCATACGCTTTACTTCAACGAGCCCAATGGCCTTTCCGGCAATGAAGACTGCGGACAGATGTCGGCATGGTACGTGCTTAATGCTATGGGATTCTACCAGGTTTGCCCCGGAAAACCGGTGTATTCCATCGGGCGTCCGCTGTTTGATGAGGCCGCCATCCGTTTGCAGAATGGTAACACCTTTACCATTATAGCTCATAATAACAGTCGTGATAATAAGTATGTCCGGAAGATTATCCTGAACGGAGAAGAACTTGCCGCTCCTTTCTTCAACCATCAAGACATCGTAAACGGCGGTACGCTGGAGCTGACTATGGGAGCGGAACCGCTGATGCCGGATAATGAGTTACGGAAATAGAAAGTACCGATAGCAACGAAACATATATGAGCCGGAATTATCATAATCCGATATCTTGGATTCCAACCGTTTATTTCGCCATGGGGCTTCCCTTTGTGGTGCTGAACATGGTTTCCGTACTTATGTTCAAGGGGCTGGGAGTGGGTGATGCCCAAATAGCTTTGTGGACCTCACTGATAATGCTTCCCTGGACGTTGAAGTTTCTTTGGAGTCCTTTTCTCGAGATGTTCAAGACGAAGAAATTCTTCGTGGTGCTGACGCAGTTGGTTACGGGAGCGGGGTTCGCACTGGTCGCCTTTGCACTGAATCTTCCGTTCTTTTTTGCTCTTTCCATTTTTTTGCTGGCGGTTATCGCTTTCAGCGGCGCTACGCACGATGTGGCTACGGACGGCGTGTACATGTCCGAGCTGAATAAGCAGGAACAGGCAAAGTACATCGGCTGGCAGGGAGCTTTCTATAACATCGCCAAGATTGTGGCGTCCGGCGGTTTGGTATGGTTGGCTGGGTGGCTGCTGAAATACTTCGGCGGAGTGCCCGGTGCCACGGATGCAGTGCGTCATGAGGCAACTGTCCAGGCTTGGATGTGTGTAATGCTGGTAATGGCTGCCGTGATGATATTGCTGGCAATATACCATTGGCGTATGCTGCCTTCGGGCGGTGCTGCGGCTGCCGAAACCAAGTCGGCGGGCGAAACGCTGGAGAAGTTGCGGAGCGTAATCAGGGATTTCTTTCAGAAACGTCATATAGGGTATTATATTGCCTTTATCATTCTCTATCGCCTTGCCGAGGGTTTCGTCATGAAGATTGTTCCCCTTTTCTTGAAGGCGGAACGTTCGGTAGGCGGCTTGGGACTGAATGAGCAGGAGATAGGGTTGTATTACGGCACTTACGGAGCTGCCGCCTTTGTGCTGGGCTCTTTGCTGGCCGGTTATTACATATCGCACCGCGGACTGCGGAAAACGCTGTTCTCCCTGTGCTGCATCTTTAACCTGCCTTTTGTGGCATATACCCTGTTAGCGATATATCAGCCGGAGAGCGGCATGCTGATTGGCAGTGCCATCGTGCTGGAGTATTTCGGTTACGGCTTCGGCTTTGTGGGGCTTTCGCTGTTTATGATGCAACAGGTAGCTCCGGGCAAGCACCAGATGGCGCACTATGCCTTCGCTTCCGGTATCATGAATCTGGGTGTGATGCTTCCGGGAACAATCAGCGGATATGTGAGCGATTTTCTGGGGTATGAGGATTTCTTCATCTTCACCCTGTTCGCCACCATTCCGGCATTCCTCATTACCTGGTTCGTACCGTTTACGTATGCCGATGAGGTAAAAGGTGGAGCGACCGTATAGTCGGTGAAAAAACATTGGCGGGACGTGTTCCAGATAGTGGTTTCGATTGTTGCCGGCTTTCCGTACATTCCCGGTTCCTGTGACAGATTATATAAGTAATTATAGATAGATTTAATTTCGTGTTATTACATAGAAAATGAAATGAGTATGAGTAGCAAAGTTATTATTCCTTGGGAAGAACGTCCGGCAGGATGCAAGGACGTATTATGGCGCAGTGTGGCAAACCCCATTATTCCGCGTGATTTGCTTCCCACTTCCAACAGTATTTTCAACAGTGCGGTAGTACCTTTCGGCGACGGGTTTGCAGGAGTATTCCGCTGCGACGATACTAACCGTCGCATGCGGCTGCACGTAGGGTTCAGTAAAGATGCCATAAACTGGAACATCAAGGAAGAACCGTTGAAGTTCCAATGCGATGATGAGGAAATCGGTACATGGGTGTATGGCTACGACCCGCGCGTGTGCTTTATCGAAGACCGCTATTATGTTACCTGGTGCAACGGCTATCACGGTCCTACTATCGGTGTGGCCTATACGTTCGATTTCGAGACGTTCCACCAGTTGGAAAACGCTTTTATTCCCTTCAACCGTAACGGAGTACTTTTCCCGCGCAAGATAAACGGTCGTTTTGCCATGTTGAGCCGTCCGAGCGACAAGTATGCTACTCCCTTTGGAGATATTTTCTACAGTGAGTCGCCCGATATGGAGTTTTGGGGACGCCACCGCCATGTGATGTCACCTGCCGCTTTTGAGGTAAGTGCATGGCAATGCACCAAAATCGGTGCAGGTCCTATTCCTGTCGAGACTCCCGAAGGCTGGCTGCTGATTTATCACGGCGTGCTGCATTCCTGCAACGGTTATGTTTACAGTTTCGGCTCTGCTCTGCTCGATTTGGACGAACCGTGGAAGGTAAAGTTCCGCTCAGGGCCTTATCTGCTTGCCCCGCGCGAACCGTACGAATGTATGGGCGATGTTCCTAATGTATGTTTCCCGTGTGCCGCTCTGCACGACAATGAAACGGGCAGGATTGCCATATACTACGGTTGTGCCGATACCGTAACCGGACTGGCATTCGGCTATATTCCCGAAATTATAGAATTTACCAAACGTACAAGCATCATCTGATGTACATAAACTTTTGAGAACCATGAAACGAGCATTCCTTTCCGGCGTATTTGCCTTTGTTCTGCTGGCTGTGTCTCCGGCTGCGGAGAAAAGTTTTTCTCCTGTAGACTATGTGAATCCCTTTATCGGTACGACTAACTTCGGCACGACCCATCCGGGAGCTGTCTGCCCCAACGGGATGATGTCTGTTGTTCCTTTCAACGTGATGGGGTCGGCGGACAACAAATACGATAAGGATGCCCGTTGGTGGTCCACTCCCTATGAGTATCACAACTGCTTCTTTACCGGGTATTCGCATGTCAATCTCAGTGGAGTGGGATGTCCCGAACTTGGTTCGTTGCTGCTGATGCCCACTACGGGCGAGCTTTCCGTAGACTACAAGGAGTATGGCAGCCGTTATGAAGACGAACAGGCCTCTCCGGGGTATTACACTAATTTCCTTACCCGTTATAATGTAAAGACCGAAGTGACTGCCACGCCGCGCACCGGTGTGGCGCGCTTCACTTTTCCAAAAGGCCGGAGTCATATTCTGCTGAACTTGGGAGAGGGACTGACCAATGAAACTGGAGCTTTCCTGCGGCAAACCGGAGAGTGTGAATTTGAGGGGATGAAGTTGCTCGGTACTTTCTGCTACAATCCGCAGGCGGTATTTCCTGTTTACTTCGTGATGCGTGTCAACAAAACTCCCCTCAAAACCGGTTATTGGAAAAAACAGCGTTCCATGACAGGCGTGGAGGCCGAATGGGATCCGGACAACGGCAAGTATAAATTGTATACCGGTTATCGTAAGGAGTTGGCGGGCGATGATATTGGCGCTTTTCTGACATTCGATACCGGGGAGAGCGAGCAGATAGAGGTACAAATGGGTGTTTCTTTCGTCAGTATCGAGAATGCCCGTCTCAATCTGGACAAAGAGCAGTCCGGCAAGGACTTCGACAAGGTATTGGCGGAAAGCCGTAAACGCTGGCACGACGATTTGTCGCGTATCATTGTGGAAGGCGGGACGGACGAGCAGAAGATTGTTTTCTATACGGCGCTTTATCATGCGCTGATACATCCCAACCTTTTGCAGGACGTCAACGGGCAATATCCGGCAATGGAAAGCGACCGGATTCTTACGGCAAAGGGCGACCGGTATACCGTATTCTCCCTTTGGGATACTTACCGTAATGTGCACCAGCTTCTTACGCTGGTATATCCCGAACGGCAACTGCAAATGGTGCGTTCCATGCTCGACATGTACCGTGAGCATGGCTGGTTGCCCAAGTGGGAACTCTATGGACGCGAGACATTGACGATGGAGGGCGACCCTTCTATACCGGTCATTGTGGATACCTGGCTGAAAGGTTTGCGCGGCTTCGATGTGGAGCTGGCTTATGAGGCGATGCGTAAAGGGGCTGTATTGCCGGGAACGGAAAATCTCCTGCGGCCGGATAATGACGACTATCTTTCATTGGGGTATGTACCTTTGCGCGAGCAGTACGATAACTCCGTATCGCATGCTTTGGAGTACTACATAGCCGATAACGCCCTTTCGCGCATGGCAGAGGCGCTTGCCAAGGATGCCGAGGTGAAAGGACAGAAGGAAAAAGCACGCCGCTACAAGGAGGATGCCCGTCTTTTCTATAACCGTTCTTTGGGATATAAGCATTATTACAGCAAGGAGTACGGCACATTCCGTCCTATCTTGCCGAACGGTGAGTTTTATGCTCCGTTTGACCCGAGGCAGGGCGAAAACTTTGAACCTAATCCGGGCTTTCATGAGGGGTGTGCATGGAACTATACTTTCTATGTTCCCCACGATGTAAAGGGGCTGGCGCAACTTATGGGCGGGAAGAAGGCTTTCGTAGACAAGTTGCAACGTGTTTTCGATGAGGGGCTTTACGACCCGGCCAATGAGCCGGACATCGCTTATGCGCATCTGTTCTCTTATTTCAAGGGAGAGGAGTGGCGTACCCAGAAGGAGTTACACCGTCTTTTGCAGAAGTATTTCAAGAATGCCCCCGATGGCATTCCCGGCAATGATGATACCGGAACGATGTCTGCATGGGCCATCTTCAATATGATGGGCTTCTATCCGGATTGTCCGGGCGAACCGTCTTACACGCTTTCCACACCGGTGTTCGACAAAGTGACCATTCGTCTTGATGCCGAAGTGTGGGGACGTGGGCAGTTGGTGATAGAGACGGAGCGTCCTTCGGAAGATTCGCTTTATATCCGTGAAATGGAGTTAGGAGGAAAGAGACTGTCACGTTTCCGAATCAGCCACCAGGAGCTGGTAGAGGGCGGAAGGTTACGGTTTGTGTTACGTTGACGAATCGGATGATACATAACTGGATTTCACAGATTTACTTTATTCTTTTTCTGTGAAATCCGTGTAATCCGTGCCTAAAGGAAACAAATAATAAGTGAACTTTCCTTTAGGCATACCCTCTTTTTAATGTTGGATGGAGTCTTATTTCACTCTTCCGCCGCAGAGCCAGTGCTTTGTATAGTAATCTTCCTTGAGGCTGCTCACAATGACTCCTTGTCCGGTACTGGCATGAACGAACTTGCCGTCTTTCAGGTAGATGCCTACATGTGCCACTTTCTTGCGTGACGCCCGGCTGGTAAAGAATACCAAATCACCTTCGCGCAGGTTGCGGCGGGCTATCCTGTTGCTTTCTTTCAACTGGCCGTCTGTGCTGCGCGACAGGCGTATGCGGTAGGTTTTCTTATAAAGTTGGGATACCAGGCCGGAACAGTCCGTTCCGTGTTTACTGTCACCGCCGGCACGGTAGGGAGTGCCTATCCACTCGGCGGCATTGACGTACAGCTTGTGGTTGTCTGTCAGTCCGATATCCATACCCAGGCGTACAGAGGCTTGTGCCAATGCTTTATAGTCGAGACGGGGAGCGGCGGTATGGCAGGAGCTTAAACAGAGTATTAATCCGGTCAAGGCAATTATACAGGAAAAGGAGTGTTTCATATTTATTCCTCTGTAAGTGTTTCTTCTTCAGTATTAGTTTCAGTTTCAATGTTTTCTTCGACACTGACATTGAAATAAGCTTCCAATTCCTTTTCGGCCGAATTGTTTTCGTTCTGTATATCACGGATAATGACTCCGTGCTCCAACAGGGCGATGCGCGGACATACATCTACCGTATGATTGAGGTTGTGGCTGGAAATGATGACGGTTGCTTTGTGTTCCTCGTTGTATTTTTTCAGCAGTTGTTTGATGATGGACTGCGAACTGGGGTCGAGGAAGTTGAAAGGTTCGTCAAGTATCAGTAGTTGCGGATGATGCAGCATGGCGGAGATGATACCTATCTTTTGCTTGTTTCCGGCGGAGAAGTTGCGTATGAATTTCTTCTGTCCCATGACTTCACCGTTCATGAAACGCTCGAAAGGGGCGATGCGTTCGTCTACTTCTTCTTTTTTAAGTCCGTACATCTTGCCGATGAAGTAGAAGTATTCTTCCGGCGTGAGGTAGTCTATCAGGAAACCGTCGTCTATGAAAGCGCCGGTAAAGTTTTTCCAGTCTTCGCTTTTGCATACGTCTATATCATTGATGGTGACCTTTCCGCGGTCGGCTTGCAGCAAATCCAATATCAGCCGGAAAAGGGTGGTCTTTCCGGCTCCGTTGTTTCCTACCAAGCCCAGCATATCACCCTGATTGATGAGGTAGTTGTCGATATTTACGGCGGTCTTTTCGCCGAACTTCTTTTGCAAATTACTTATCTGAATCATAGCCATAAATCTTAAATTGTAAATCTTACTGTCTGCTGTCTCTAAATCCTTCCATATTCTTATAGCGCCGCTTCATAAAGCGGTGGTATACATTCTTCAGCCAGAAGCGGGATGTTAATATAAAACCCGCACCGATGGCAATCAATATCCAGGCTGTAACTGTGGGGCCGAAAAAGGTTGTCAGCATAAAATTCATAAGCAGAGGTACGCCGAATGCCGCTCCGGAAATCAGATTCTGCAATCCGGTTCCCATGTTCTGGCGGTTGGTCATTTTGGCGTTCAAATCCACTGTCCTGTTATTGTATACGGCCAATTGGAACAGGCAGAAATATACACAGCCCGCAACAAATACAGCCCAACTGATGCAGCTCAGCACAGCCAGTTTGCCGGTTACCATAGCCGGTATCATCAGGAACAGGGGGATGAGTATGGCGATGCTGTACAGAATATATTTGGCACGCAGCAGTGTGTAGATGGACTCCTTGCGGCTCATCAGCCCGTCGATGTAGTTGCCTTCATAACTCATCAGGCTTGATAAAAACAGAATGCCGAAAATCACGAAGTTGTAAACCAGGATAAAGCTTTTCATACCTTGCCCGTCGTATGCTTCGGTAAAGCTCAGAATGCAGGTAAATGCAATCACTACCAGAAATACTGTACGCAGAGCTGTTTTGCAGACTTTATTGCGTAATAACATTTTCAGTTCCAGCCGCATGTATTCGCCAATCTCTCCGTAGCGGTCCAGGAATTTGTATTCGGATACATGCTTTACCTTGGTGTCTTCTACTTTATTGATTTCGTTATAAATCAATTTTATCATCAGTCCGCGATTGATGAACCATAGCACTATGATAGCTGCAAATACTCCGGTGAAGGTGAGAAGATGTCCAAGGATAAACCCTTCTCCTAAGTCGACGGACCAGTCGAATAGCGGACTGTTGTCCGGTATGAACATTCCGGCAGCGATACTCCCGTATGCCAGTATAGGCAGGATTATCCACCAGACGCGTTCGTTCATCAATGTCCGGCATAGCAGGAACCAGTAATTGTTGAGCACCATCAACAACCATATTCCGATACTATAGGTCAGTACACCCGTTATGCCGTAAAATCTGGTAATGCTGATGATGGCGAACGGAACGAAGAAGAACAGCCATATCAGGTTGAAGCCGTTCAATCCGGAACGTATCAGCAGGGAGTCGATAAGACGGTTGCGTTTTACCGGTAACAGCAGATAGGGCTTTACCTCTTGGGCAGGCGTTTTCTGAAATGGAAAACGCATCAGGAAATCCAGGCAGAGGATAAATATGAGCCCGCTGTTCAGGACATGATATGCTTCGGTTGCCCCGTCGTTGAAAGCAAACGCAAAACTCGTTCCGAAGAATACCAGATAACCAGCCCAGAATACAGCCATGAAGTACATCCAGAATTTTCCGAATTTATTCTTCTCGTACATCGGGTTTCGCTTGGCTGCCAACTTTCCGTGCTTGCGTAATTCTATAAAGAGGTTCATAATGGATAGATGGTTAATGTATATGAAAAAGGCTGCGCTGCTTCACGAACAACGCAGCCTTTTGAAAACTGTGACTTTGGTTGTGAGTTGAAAAATCAGACTGCTGATAGTACGGTTTGTAAAGGGCTACTTTACGCCTCTAAAGGTCAACTCTACAACGCTAAAGGTCTACTTTACGACTCCTGATGCAGACCCCTATTTCTTTTCGGGGCTGATCATTGAAACAGTAATTTGGTTCTTCTGTTTCAGGAGTTCGTTGGCAAATTTCTGGACATCTTTTGCTGTGATTTCATTGACGATTTGCTCGTAATCCTTTATCGGATTGATACCGGTATAGAGATATTCGTCTATGCTGTTCAGCCAGTAACCGTTTTCTTTCAGATTTTCGTTATGCTTCTTCAGCATGTACTCTTTTACTTTCTGCAAGTGTACGTCTGACGGTCCTTCGGCTGCAAGTTTCTTCAACTCGTCTACTACAATACCTGCCAGTTTATCTTTCTTAGCCGGATCGGTTTGGAAGACAATCTGCAACAATAATTGTTCTTTCGGATACTTCTGTAAGTCGCCAAAACAGTTTACACCATATGTACCACCTTCTTTTTCGCGTACTTCTTCAGTATAAACCATATCAAGAACCTGAGTTGCAAAGCTCAGCAAAATGTCATTCTTTAGAGTATAAGGAGCTTTACCGCTGTACAGGAATACGATGGTTGCTGTAGGAGTTTGTTGCTCTTTGGCATATTCATTTTTGTACACACCTTTGCGTATACTCATCTTCGTATCTTTGAAGGTCTCTTTGCGATTGATGGCAGGCAGTGCACCTAAGTATTCGGCAATCAGTGGTTTGGCAGTTTCAAGGTCAATGTTTCCGACAAAGTAGAATGTAAAGTCGCTGGCATCTTTGAAACGGTCGTTGTACATTTCCAGAATACGGTCGTAATCAATCTGATCCACCATTTCCGGTTTCATCATTACTACACGCGGGTGATTATTGTACATTGCTTTCTGTAAAGAGTCGTTTATAGAAGAAAGAGGATTTGCCTGCGCACTTTCCAATTGGGCTTTCATACGGTTTTTAAAAGATTCGAATGCTTCCGCATCTTTACGGGGAGCGGTGAAGGTGAGATATGTCAGCTGCATCATAGTTTCAAAATCTTTGATAATAGCGATTCCGGCACTTGTTCCGATACGCTCAGC
>OGZA01002180.1_pt1 | contig 12350 bp, 8 predicted proteins | sample 1576591 | NCBI WGS metagenome assembly OGZA01 (sample SAMEA3541565, study PRJEB24748) | human gut metagenome | biome: human gut; feature: human-associated habitat; material: faeces | place: China | collected 2012
GGAGGTTCAAACGATATGTACGATACCGCAAGACGGGTCGCACTCGTCAAGCAGCGGGTGCGGGAAAACACCCGCCGGAGGCAGCGGCGCGAGGTAATAAGTCTCTCCGCAGCGTGTATGCTGCTGTGCGCGGTCTTGACGCAGACGGCGGGTGTAGGCGTTGACCTCGGCTGCAGCATGATCTGAGAGCGAAGCGAGGACTCGAACGGCTGCGACTGCGCAAATACGATTGTCTGAATCGATACCGACAAGCGCATCGATCCAGAAATCTTTCGTGCGACCTTCCACCATGTCGGCGACGTCGGATGCACTCATACGATGATGCATCTCATCAGCAGCCTCAACCTGGCGAATCACGTCATAAACACCCGGAGCGTCGGAGGCGATCATCGAACGCCACCTCAATCCAATGTGGGTGCCCGGATACGAAACCGAGGCTGGTGGCTTCAAACGTTGCGCAAGTCCAGTCATGGATCCTAGTGTACGTGCGCATCGGGCCTTTGGTCACATACGCGGGAAGGTTCCACGCTAGGTCTCAGCGGCCAGGTGCTTAATACACACGGTGCGAAAAGACGAGGCCCGACACGATGGTGCGACAGGGAGTTTTCAGGCGTCGATGCGCGTGCGGTCGATGCCAGAGGATCCTTCGACAATGAAATCCTTACGCGGTCCCACCGTGGAACCCATCAGCAGTTCGAACACATCTTCTGCTTCGCGCAAAGCGTCTTCATCATCAAGGGTGATACGTCGCAGGGAACGATGCGCGCGATCCATGGTGGTTTCAGCCAACTGGTCCGCGTCCATCTCACCCAGGCCCTTGTAGCGCTGGATCGGTTCTTTCCACGTCCGCCCCGCCTTACGCAGTTGAGCAAGCTTCTTGTGGAGTTCATCTTCGGAATACGTGTAAATCAGTTCGCGAGGCTTGCGTCCCTTAGCGCTCACTTCAATGCGGTGCAACGGTGGAACAGCAGCGTAAATTCGGCCAGCTTCGACCATGGGGCGCATATAGCGGAAGAACAGGGTGAGCAACAATGTGCGAATATGCGCGCCATCAACGTCAGCATCGGTCATCAAAATCACCTTGCCGTAGCGGGCGGAATCAAGATCGAAAGTTCGACCTGATCCTGCACCAATCACCTGGATAATGTTCGCGCATTCCGCGTTCGCCAGCATATCCGCTGTCGATGCCTTTTGGACATTCAGGATCTTGCCTCGAATCGGGAAGAGCGCCTGATACTGGCTGTTGCGTGCCGCCTTTGCCGTACCCAGTGCCGAGTCACCCTCGACGATGAACAGTTCGGTTTCTGAGACATCTTCCATTCGGCAGTCTGCGAGCTTCGCGGGCAGAGAGGATGTTTCAAGCGCATTCTTCTTACGCGAAATTTCCTTGTGAATACGCGCTGAAACACGCGCTTTCATTTCGCCGACAACCTTTTCCATCAGCGAAGATGTCTGCTGTTTGTCGTCGCGTTTTGAGGAATTAAACTTCGCATTCAGCCAGTCGGTGACAACGCGAGACACGACCGTACGGACTTGTGGCGTACCCAGGATTTCCTTGGTCTGCCCCTCAAACTGCGGTTCGGGGAAACGGACGGTGACAACGGCAGTCAGACCCGCTTGGACGTCATCCTTTTCGGGACGCCCATCTTTGGTGCCTACCTTCAGCTTGCGCGCGTTCTTATCAATCTGCGCGCGCAACACCTTCAAGACAGCCTGCTCGAAACCGGCAACGTGTGTGCCACCCTTCGGGGTCGCAATAATGTTGACGAATGACTGTAGTGAAGTGTCGTAGCCAATCCCCCATCGCAGAGCGCAGTCCACCTGGCACGTGCGTTCCACTTCGGTCGCAGCAAGGTGACCCGTTGACGGATCGAGTGCCTGAACGGTTTCAGTGAAGGTTCCTTCACCTTGAATATGCCATGTGTCAGTCACAGGACCATCGCTGGCCAGCCAGTTCGTAAAGTCAACGACGCCACCGTCGTAGCGGAATGACTCGTGAAGCTCTTCTTCTCCACGCTCGTCCCAGCAGTTGATGGTCAGGCCGGGAACAAGGAATGCGGTCTGTCGTGCACGCGCACACAAGCCTTCCCATGAGAATCCTTCGGTTGACGGGAAGATCTGGAAGTCAGCCCAGAAACGCACACGCGTACCGGTGACATTCTTCTTTACCTTGCCAACGGTTTTCAGCTGCGAGGATTCTTCAAACGGAGTGAACGGTGAATTCGGGGTGCGTTGCTTCGAATCGTCGAATTCGCCGGGCTCACCGCGACGGAAGCACATTTCCCATGTCTTTGACCCGCGGTCAACCTGCACGTCAAGACGCGCGGACAGCGCGTTCACAACGGATGCACCCACGCCGTGCAGGCCACCCGATGACGCATAGGAACCGCCACCGAATTTACCGCCAGCGTGAAGTTTCGTGTACACGACCTCGACGCCTGACAAACCGACGCCGGGGACCTCGTCAACCGGAATACCTCGACCGTTGTCAGCCACCGACGCCGAATAGTCAGGGTGCAGGCGCACATTGATCGTGTCGCAGTGACCTTCAAGAGCCTCGTCAACGGCATTGTCGATAATTTCCCAGAGACAGTGCATCAAACCGCGGTGGTCCGTGGAACCGATGTACATGCCGGGGCGCTTGCGAACAGCTTCCAGTCCTTCAAGGACGCTGAGGTGCCGTGCCGAATAGTCAGATGAAGAAGTCACCCGCTTATCTTAAAGAATCATTGAATGAGCGCCATTTCACCTCGCCGTATTCTTCCAGATGACGCGTGTTCCACTGGCTCGCATGATGAGTACGCTCGCGTACGGATTGCGCCGAGGGTGAACAATCGCTTGTGAACGCGACATTACCGACTCTTTAGTGTGTGATTGAAACATGACAACGCTTTCACTTCAACCAGAAACCTCAACGGCCCCGGTTCTCAACGCCGCCGATCGTTGCGACAAGTGTGGCGCGAAGGCGTGGCTGCGTGCCACGATGCCATCCGGCTTCCAACTGTTCTTCTGCGCCCACCACGCGACGCAAAACCTTGACGCTCTTATGCTGTCGGGCGCCTCGATCCTCGACGAACGTCACTTTCTGAACAAGGACAACTAATCATCTGCTGTCTCGGTTCCATCTGACCAGGCCGCGACTACTGAATAGACAATGGGTATGCCATCTGGCATACCCATTGTCTTTGTTATCGCGCGGGCAGAAAACATAAAGATGCGGACAAGGCTCTCTCACACTAACAAGGCATTATGAGCGCGCAAGACGTTGGGAAACAACTCCTGTCACACCATCACGCATCGAGACGCCATAGAGCGCATCGGCGATCTCCATAGTACGTTTCTGGTGCGTGATCACGATCAGCTGAGATTCTTCACGTAGCTCTTTAAAGATTGCCAGAAGACGCGACAAGTTCACGTCGTCGAGTGCGGCTTCAACTTCGTCCATCACGTAGAACGGAGATGGGCGAGCTTTAAAGATCGCGACAAGGAAAGCGATAGCTGCGAGTGAGCGTTCACCACCCGACAGCAAACTCATTCGCTTGACCTTCTTGCCGGCAGGGCGAGCTTCAATTTCAATGCCCGTGGTCAGAGGCGAATCTGGGTCGGTCAAAATCAGGTCACCTGTACCGCCGGGGAACAAAACGTCAAAGGTGTGCGCGAACTGTTTCTTCGTGTCTTCAAACGCGGAAACGAATGCTTCTTCAACCAGCCGATCCACATCGGTAATGATGCTCATCAGATCGGCTTTTGATTCTTTGAGGTCTTTTACCTGTTCCATCAAGAATGCATGACGAGCAGCCAGAGCATCGTGTTCTTCCAAAGCCAGGGGGTTCACGCGCCCCAGGCGCACCAGCTCGTTTGAAGCTTTCTCAAAAGCCTTTTCTTGTTCGCTTCGAACAAAAGGCTGGCCTTCTTCGCTGACTTCTTCATCCGGGTCCGATGGGAAAACGGGTACCAGGGTATGGGGTCCGTATTCTTCAATCAAAGTATCAGCATCGAGTGCAAGCTCTTCCATTGCTCGACGCTCAACATCACTCGCTTGCAATTCCAGTTGAGTGCGCGCAATTTCGTCACGTTGAACCTCGCCAGTAACGTCGGCCAGGCGCTTCATTTCTTCATCCAAGGCCAAGCGCAGGGCACCAACGCGCTCATTTGCCTGCCGAGTTTCTTCACCAACCGCCGTCTGGCGGGCCGAGGCGATAGCAAGTAGCTGGGCAGTCTCATTCACTGCCCGACGCGCGTCGGCCTCAATCTCCGTTGCAGCACGCAACGCAACCTGGCGTTGAGCTTCGCGCTTCGCATAACGGTCACGCTCTTCGCGCTCTTTTGCTGCTGCCTGGCGAAGGTTTCGGGCACGCGCAGCAACTTGCCTGGATTGTTCTTCCAATGCTCGCAATGCCAGCCGCGCTGAGGTTTCCGCTTCACGGGCTTCTTTCGCCGTTCTGGCAGCAACCTCAGCTTTATCACGCGCAGCGTCGACGTCTTCAGAGGGACTCTCCGACACCGTTTCGACTTTTGATCGAGCTTCTTCAACACGTTCTTTAGCCCATTCGACATGATCCTCGGCGCGTTTGAGCGCTTCACGACCACGGCCTACCTCAGCTTCACTGGCCGCGAGCGCGGACTGAAGTCGTGCAGTCTTTTGAGCGCGTTCAGCCTGCAGGGCGTCGTGGGCACGCAGAGCTTTCAGGGCTTCGTTCGCTGCGCGTATTGCCACGTCCAGCGCAGTATTCGCTGCCGTGAGTTCATCAGAGAGAACTTCGCACGCCTGTTGTGCTGCCTCGGCCTTCGTAGCGGCTGCTTCGTGTTGTGCTTTGATGGCAAGTAATGAGTCGGCTGTCTGTCCGGCTGCTATAACACCTGAACGAGTCACCATTGTTCCGCTCAATGTAACGGCAACATCCACTGTGTCGATCGCAATGCCACGTTGAGCAGCATCAAGATCGTTGGCAACTACTGCGCCACAGAGCAAGGCTGAAACGCTCGCTGCAACTTTCGGGTCTGGTGTCACGCATTCTCGCGCCCACGTCAGGCCCTCGGGTAGTTTCTGCTTGGCAGGCGCGGCCTCGTCCCCATTCGCGATCATCATCCGTAACTGGCCACTATTGGACTCCTGGGCGTCGCGCGCTTGAGTGAGCGCAGAATCCAGGGAATCCATGACGACGGCGTCCGCAAATGGGCCAAGTAGCGTCGCGATCGCGTTCTCGGTTCCTTGGCGGGCGTTCACGAAATCCTGGACGGCACCCAGCACGTGGTCACGATCGAGCAGGTGAGCCGTGTCATCGTCACGCGCAAGAAGCTGGGTCAGGGCATCACGGCGCGCTTCCCAGTGAGCACGATCGGCGCGAGCTTCGCGTTCAGCGGCAAGGAGGGCATCAACTTTTGCTCGTGCCTGATCTCGATGGATGCCCGCCTGCGTATGCGCGCGACTCACATCTTCATCGCCACCCGATTCTTCGGGCGCGTCCTCAACGGCTTTCTTCGCTTCTTCAGCTCGCGCGAGTGCAGCTTCGAGCGCGCTACGAGCACGACCGGCTTCTGCTTCACCGGCTTCCAATCGGGCGTGAGCACTCCCAACATCACCCGTCAGGCGCGCCACTTTCTCACGATGGTCAGCGACGAGTGCGCTGACCCTGGCGAGTTCTTTGGCTGCGCGTTGATCTTCGTCTTCCGCTTGTTCCTTGGCGCGTACGAGGCCACTCAATTCACGTTGGGCTTGCTGAACACGCTGGAGAAGGTCCCCGTCCTCATTCGAAGCAGCTAATGCCCTCTGGTCCAAGACATCCGGGTCTTCACCCGTCGGGGTAGCTTCGGGGCGCGAATACTGTTTGACACGCTCGGCAGAGATTGCGAGCGTCGTCTTCGCACGCTCATGGACGCTGGTCGCTTCCTGCCAGACTCGCGTCACATCATTCGCATTGCGAGCGCGAGCTTCTTGATTGCGTTCGCTTTCCTCAATTGATGCCCGCAGATCCGCAATCTTGGTTTCATGCGCACGCTTCAGCTCTTCGAGACGGGTATCAATATGCGACTGACGTTCAAGCTTCTCGCGCACGTTCACAAGATCGTCGGCGAGCAAGCGAGCTTTCGCGTCTCGCACTCGTGCTTGGATCAACGAGGCCTTGCGCGCCTGCTTCGCTTGGCGCGCAAGAGGACCCAGCTGGCGTCGGATCTCTTCAGTCAGGTCCAGAACACGCACGAGATTCTGATCCATGTCAGCGAGCTTCTTCAGCGCACGCTCTTTACGCCGGCGATGCTTCAGCACACCGGCCGCCTCTTCAATGAACCCGCGACGATCTTCCGAGGTTGCTTGAAGGATCGAGTCTAGGCGCCCCTGCCCCACGATGACGTGCATCTGACGTCCCATGCCCGTATCGGACAGCAATTCTTGAATATCAAGCAGTCGAGCAGGTGAACCGTTAATTGCGTATTCGGAGCCTCCACCGCGGAACAGCGTCCTGGTGATTGTTACTTCCGTGTATTCGATGGGAAGAGCGCCATCTGAGTTATCGATCGTCAGATCAATCTGCGCACGCCCTAAAGCCGGGCGTCCCGATGTGCCGGCAAAAATGACGTCCGACATGTGAGAGCCACGTAGGCTCTTCGCGCCCTGCTCGCCCATCACCCAGGCAAGTGCATCCACAACGTTCGACTTACCCGAACCGTTCGGACCCACGACACAGGTGATCCCGGGTTCAAGCTTCAACGTCGTCGTAGACGCGAAAGACTTAAACCCGCGTAGTGTCAGGGTCTTTAAGTGCACGGGTCAAGGATACGTGGAAACCGTGCGAAGAATAAGAAAAGTGGCGCCTGCAGATGCAAACGCCACTTTTTCATGCGCTGATGCGTGCTCCTCGGACAGGTTCACGCCCATACACGATAGTCTCAGCAACACAGTTCAGGGAACCACAGTGCGATCTCACGCTCAGCAGAAGTCGGGGAATCGGAACCGTGAACAACGTTCTCCACGTGGTTCGAGCCCCAGTCGCGTCCAAGATCGCCTCGGATAGTTCCAGGAGCAGCCAAGGTCGGGTTTGTTGTGCCCATGAGGATACGCATACCCTCAATCACGCGGTCACCTTCAACCACGATGGCAACGAGCGGGCCTGAGCTCATGAAATCAACCATTCCGTTAAAGAAGTGTTGCTCACGGTGCTCCGCGTAGTGCTCTTCAAGGAGTTCCCTGGAGGCCTTCTTAATCTTCAGGCCCTTCAGGACATAGCCCTTCGCTTCAATGCGACGCAGGACCTCTCCGGTCAGACCGCGAGCAAACCCATCGGGCTTGACCAGGATCAGAGTGTGTTCCTTATTCGGGTCGAGCAGATCAGGAGTTGGCATTCGCCCTCCTTTCATTAACAAGTTGTTCAAGGAATCAATATCGTAACCGATGATCGCATCATCGCTCACGCGACATGGCTGTGGTGGTACTCGGATGAATATCCACCACAGCCACACCGCATCACGACGCGTTTTCGATCATCTCTTTGAGAGCAACAATGCTCTCAGCTGCCTGCGGACCAGTAGCCCGCAGTTCAACCGTTTCGCCCTGCTTCACACCGAGAGCCATGATTTCAAGAACGGAAGTAGCATCTGTTCCATTCACAAGAATCTCGGCATCGAATGTGGCTGCAAGACGAGCCAGAAGAGCTGCCGGACGAGCATGCAGACCAACCGGATCAGCAACAACTGCCGTGTCCGTGACACCATCGGTTGGAGCTGAAGAAGTCTGGCGATCCTGCTGCATGGAGTGAATCTCGATCATTGGTCCGATCGCATTACGCGCAGCATCGGCAACGTCATTCAGGCAATCACCCAATTGAGCGCGCACCGCAGCCGCGACAGCCCCCTCAACAAGCGGAGCCTCGATGAACTTCAGGTGATCGGGATCGTCAGCAAAATCCAGAACTGATTCAACCGTCATCGTGGCTGAACCAAGATCTGTCAGGATCAAAACACCCGCGCCATCGCCATCGCCAACCTTATCGAGGCAGGCGCTGACAGCGGCGTCAATCTTGTCGAAGGATGTACCGATCCCGCCCTCATCAGTGCCACCCGCGGCTTGGAAGAAAACCTCGGGAGCCATCTGCTGGGCAAGTTCGACCACGCCACGAGCCAGAAGATCCGAATGGCTTGCGATGACAAATGCAACGCGCGCCATCATTCCTCCTCAGCTGCTTCAAGTGCCTTCGCAAGGATGATCGCAGACGACACAGCACCCGGATCAAGGTGTCCCTTGGAACGCTCTCCCAGATAGGAAGCACGACCCTTGGTTGCCTGAAGAGGTTCAGTGGCAAGAGCACCCTTATGAGCGGCCTCGGAAGCAACCGCCAGAACCTGTTCAGGTGTGGCACCAGATTCTGCGGCAGCCTTCGCTGCGTCATACGCCGGACCCCACGCATCGACCATGGTCTTCTCGCCACGCTCTGCCTTGCCACGAGCCTGAATGCCACCGAGAGCACCGCCGATCAGGGCAGCAACAGCTTCACCGGTCAGAGGTTCGTCGACAGCCACCTTTGCTGCGCGCAGGAAGGCTGTTCCGTACAGAGGACCAGCAGCCCCACCGACCGTCGACATGAGAGTCTTCGCAACGATCTTCAGGCAGTCCTGAACGCTAGTTGGAGGCGTTGCTTCGAAGGCTTCCATGACCTTGCCGAACCCACGATCGAGGTTCTCGCCATGATCACCGTCGCCGATCTGGCGGTCCAGATCGATCAAGTATTCACGCTGAGCACCAATCTCTACGCGAGTAAGCGCAATCCAGCGCATTGCCCATGCAGTATCTAGCGCCATCTAGTCCCTCACTTCCATGCCGGTGTTGCCACCGGCGCATCGAACAGTTCAAGCATTTCGTCATCCACGCGGAGCAGGGAGACAGAAACGCCAGGCATTTCAAGGCTGGTCACGTAGTTGCCCACCATCGTGCGAGCAATCTTAATGCCGTCTGCTTCCAGCAGTTGAGCCAGTCGACGATGGCAAATGTAGAGCTCGGACGAAGGTGTGCCCCCCATTCCGTTGACCAGGGTAATCACACGCTGACCCTTTTCAAGCTTCAGGTCATCACGAACCTTGGTATAGAGCTCTTCCACCAGCGTGTCAGCGGTTTCCATCTTGCCTCGACGATAGCCGGGTTCACCGTGGATACCGATGCCGAGCTCGATCTCGTCTTCGCCAAGATCGAAGGAAGGCTTGCCTGCGTGAGGAACCGTGCACGGGCCAAGTGCAAGGCCCATAGAACGCATCTCATCGTTCACACGCTGAGCGATTTCGGTGACCTTGTCAAGGTCGTCGCCTCGTTCTGCGGCTGCACCGGCAAGCTTCTCAACAAAGACGGTGCCGGCAACGCCACGACGGCCTGCGGTGTACAGCGAGTCTTCGACCGCGACGTCATCATTGACGACAACGGAACGAACCTCGATGTCTTCCATTTCAGCCATTTCAGCGGCAGTCTCGAAGTTAAGGACGTCGCCGGTGTAGTTCTTCACGATGTGCAGGACGCCTGCACCGTGATCGGCAGCCTTTGTGGCTTCGAGGATCGGATCCGGGGTCGGGGACGTGAAAACGGCGCCGGGAACGGCAGCGTCCAGCATGCCCAGGCCGACAAAGCCTGCGTGCAACGGTTCATGGCCAGAGCCACCACCGGAAACCAAACCGACCTTGCCATTAGCCTTCGGGGTTGCACGGGTAACGAAATCGGGATCGAGATGGACCTTCACCATATCCGCATGTGCCAGAGCAAATCCTTCGAGGGTTTCCTTGACGACATTGTGGACGTCATTGACCAGCTTCTTCATCGTGCCTCCTTGCATCAAAACAGAGCGGTCATGCTCTGGGACTATGGTGCCACGACTTTTGCTACTCGACTAGCACAAAGAAGGCTCGCTGACCCCTATGGACGAATGCCGGCAAGATCAAGCATGTGACCTGCAAGAACGACCGAGCCAAAGACAACCACGCCACATTTGTCTGCGGGGTCAGTGGTGGCTTCAGCAAGGGTCGCCGCACGATCAACTGCTTCGCCAAGATTGTCGCGTACTTCCACCCTGTCTTCACCAAAGACATCGATTGCAATTTCGCGCAATTGCTCGATATTCGCAGCACGTTCGCCGGGCATTTCGGTGATGACAATCGAGTCCAGATGCGGTTCTATTTCGGCAAGAACGGACTCGATGTCCTTGTCTCCCATCGCCGAGTACACGCCGACAACGTGAGCGAACGCGAAGGAATCGTCAAGCGCATCGGCGAGGACGCGAGCAGCTGCGGGATTATGTGCAGCGTCGACAAGAATTGTCGGGGATGTGCGCACAACCTGCAGGCGTCCCGGTGAAGTCGCCGTCATCATGCCATTTTCAACGATCTTCGCATCCAAGGCGCGACCGCCCATGAACGCTTCGACGCCAACCAGAGCGGCCGCCGCGTTGTGGGCCTGGTGTTCGCCAAAGAGCGGAACAAAAACGTCGGTGTAGGTGGCGGAAGGAGTGCGGACAGTAACCAGCTGACCGCCAACGCCCATCTGGCGATCAATAACCTCGAAGTCTCGGCCTTCAAGGCGGACGATCGCATCGACTTCGCGGGCGCGGTCCAACAGGACCTCTAGTGCTTCTTCGGGTTGCTCGGCGATCACGACAATCTGACCGGGCTTGATAATCCCGGCCTTTTCTTCTGCGATTTCACGGATCGTGGAGCCCAGCCACTTCGTATGATCCAGATCGATCGGCATGATCACAGAAACGCCGGCCTCAATGAGGTTCGTGGCATCCCACGTTCCACCCATGCCGACCTCGATGACGCCAGCATCGACCGGCAGGTCCGCAAAGGCTGCTAACGCTAGAGCAGTAAAAACCTCGAAAAACGACAGGCGCACCCCTCCGTCAGCAACCGACTTCGTGTCGACCATCTCGACGTAGGGCGCGATATCGTTCCAGGCTGCAATAAAGGCTTCGCGGGAAATTGGTGCGCCTTCAATACTCATTCGCTCGCGCACATCAATCAAATGCGGAGACGTAAATCGTCCGACACGCACGCCGAAAGCAGTCAGCACCGCATCGATCATGCGCGCGGTCGATGTCTTGCCGTTCGTACCCGTAATGTGCACGGTCGGGAATGTATTCTGCGGATCGCCCAGGATATCGAGCAGCATCCGGATGCGATCCAAGCTCGGCTCAATGTCGTGTTCGGGGGCGCGCTCGACGATTGATTCGTAGATCTTAGCCACCGCAGCATCCAGCTCAACCGAATCTGCAGCCTTCGCGAGAGCCTCTTCGTGTTCTGCGCGCGCTGCCTCGGCGTCGTCGGCGAAGTCTTCGTCAAGATCGCCTTCCAGTTCGGCGAGAATCGAAGGATCCGGGCCAAGTAGCAAGGAGGATTCGACGAGGTTCCGCAGAGCAGTTTGCAGTTCAGCCTCTTCGACATCGTGCCCGTAATCCGTTACGTCAGTCAGTGCTAACTCATCTGGCTCGTCAGCCGCTTCAAGGTAGGGAATCAGATCCGCAGGGATTGAGCCTGCAACCGCTTCTTCCCCGCTATCGCCAAAGAATGCGGGGTGATCGTTCGACATGAGGGCCTCCAGAGCGCATGTTGCCCGGCGCATCGAATTGTATCCGCCTTCTTACATCCTTGGATATTTCCAAAAACATATAATTCAATCTGCCAGAATGAATGCCCTTTTCATTCTCTTTATATTTCCGACTTGCATACTCTTTAGACTTATCAAAGGTTATACGGGACATCTGATTCTGCGTTTTTCCCACCATAGTAGAATCCAGCCGTTCATCAGGAAAGAAATCGTCCAAATCCACATCCCCAATCATGGTGGTCTCAAGAAATTTCATATCTTTATGATTTGCATCAGTATAATAACCAACAAACATATGTCCGGGTGTACGTACCAGTATCGGCTCGATATTTATGGCACGCAGCAAAGAAGCAAACAGAACACTCCCATCCACACAATTAATTTGCGACGACTCCAAGGCATCATCGAATGTACGAACACGTTGAGAGAAAACCACATTGCTGGACAGGCTTGTATTAGAAACCGAACTATACCGGAAATTACGTTTCTGCAAAACATTCCACAAGGCATAAACCTGATTATCGACAGCCTCAGGACTACCCTGATAACCGAGGAAACGATTCACAATACGAGTATTCAATGCCTCCCGTAGCAAATGGTCTATCATAGGATTTTCTTCATTGACATAAGCAGCAAAGAATATTCCGGTATCATGAAATCTCGTACCTCCCGTAACATACCCCAATAAACACTCATTGATACTGCGCACCGAAAAAGTACGTACCCGCTGCCCCAACTCTTTCCTATTCATCTCTACCGTAACGGCCACACTGATGGG
>OGZA01002183.1_pt1 | contig 12335 bp, 9 predicted proteins | sample 1576591 | NCBI WGS metagenome assembly OGZA01 (sample SAMEA3541565, study PRJEB24748) | human gut metagenome | biome: human gut; feature: human-associated habitat; material: faeces | place: China | collected 2012
GCCTCATCTGCGAGACAAACGCGTTCAGATTCTCCTCCTCATTATATTTGCAACGGAGCAAGTATTTTTCCTCCGACAAACTATACTCACCTAGTGCCCCGTAATCGAAAGTCAGCCGCAAACAGGAAGTATCCTTTTCCTTCACACCGGAAGGGATTTCCAAATTCTGGTAAAGGGAAAGAGCGTACATCTCCACCTCCGGTCCGATAAGCATCCGGCGGTTCTCCCGGAAAAAAGGAATATTTTGTTTACTAAGCTCGGCCCGATGCCTTTTTGCTCTTCATGCAACACGATCGAACGGCGAAGCAGGGACAAACCGTATCCGATTACTTCGTCCGACTTGGCATACAACAAATTAGGAACATGCAAGGTGAATGTTTCCGGCGTCTTCGACTCCTTGCATCCGCGAACAAAGGATTCTATTGAAACATAGGAATATAAATCCATCTTTTATGATTTTTTTGGACGTCAAATATACAATTTATATTAGAGATTATCTACCTTTGTTAAAACTTTTATAAACTACATAAAACCAATAAAACAAAATGAAACGTCGTGATTTCCTTAAGACCAGTGTTGTAGCAGGTGTAGCCTTATCTCTGAACTTTGAAGGATTACAGGCTGCTCTCTCCTCGAATACAGTAGCGGTAGAGCAAGCACCCGATCTGGTAGCAGTAATGGGCGGTGAACCGGCAGTCATGCTCGACAAAGCCTTAGAAGCGCTTGGCGGCATCGGCAAATATATCAAAAAAGGGCAGAAAGTCGTTATCAAGCCCAATATCGGCTGGGACCGTACACCGGAACTGGCCGGTAATACCAATCCTGAATTGATAAAGGCCCTTGTAAAGAAATGTTTCGAAGCTGGAGCCGAAAAGGTAACGGTATTCGACCACACGTGCGACAACTGGCAGAAATGTTACGAAAGCAGTGGCATCGCTGCCGCCGTCAAAGAAGCCGGAGGTATCATCATGCCCGCCAACGATGAGAAGTACTTTAAAGAAGTATCCATCCCCAACGGGGTAAAAGTAAAGTCTGCAAAGATACATGAAGCGTTGATTGAAGCGGATGCGTGGATTAATGTGCCTATCCTGAAGAACCACGGCGGAGCGAAACTGTCGTGTGCCATGAAGAACTATATGGGTATCGTCTGGGACCGCCGTTTCTTCCATCAGAACGACTTGCAACAATGTATCGCCGACATCTGCACCTGGCAGAAGAAACCAGTATTGAACATTGTGGATGCTTACCGTATGATGCATCAGAACGGACCGCAGGGTAAAAGCGCTGCCGACGTAGCTACATTGAAATCCATGATTGTTTCCCCGAATATCATTGCTATCGACACGGCTGCCCTGGCTTTGTTCAACCAGGTAAAGAAACTGGATATGGAGGCCGTAAGCCATATCAGCAAAGGCGAAGAATTGAAACTGGGAACAACGGATTTGAAGAAAGTCAATATCAAACGTATTAAGATTTAATGAAGCGATTAAATTATCAGAAAGGAGTGAGAGTACTTCTCGCACTCCTGTTTTTTGTACCTATACTCTTGTTTTTTCTTGATTTCACCAACAAGATGCCGGTGGATGTACATAAGTTTCTGCATATCCAATTATTGCCCGCAGTATTAGGCGGCATGTTTGGTATTGTTGCAGTATTGCTTATTATGACATACCTTTTTGGACGTATATACTGTTCAGCCATTTGTCCGGCCGGGATTCTGCAAGATATCATCAACCGTCTGTTTTGTATTGGTAAAAAGAAGAAAAAAGGTGTTCGCCGTTTCAGTTATCATAAGCCAATGAACTGGCTACGATATTCAATACTGGCCCTAACAGTGGTGACTACCGCATTGGGATTTTCCGGGTTATGTTTATTGCTCGACCCTTATAGCAATTTCGGTCGTATAGCAGCAAACCTGTTTCGTCCTGCTGTGATGTGGGGAAATAATGTATTAGCCGACTGGCTGATGAAGATGGATAACTATTCTTTATTCCATGTTACAATCAGTACGGTTAGTATTGCCGGATTAATATCTGCCATTGTTGCACTGGTCGTATTTATTGTAATGGTTATTTTCCGGGGGCGTTTGTTTTGCAATACATTATGTCCCGTTGGAGCCTTACTCAGTCTGGTATCACGTTATTCACAAATGCGTATCTCGTTTGACAAGGAAGCCTGCAACCATTGCGGCAACTGCGAACGAACCTGCAAGGCGGAAGCTATTAATGCAAAAGAGATGACGGTCGACTCATCGCGTTGCGTGGATTGCTTCAATTGCGTTTCTTCCTGCTCCAAAGGTGGATTACAATACCGTTTCAAACCGGCTTTCCATAAAGAGAATGACAATCTTGTCCCCGTGCCTGACACGGGGCCGCAGAAGGACAGACATTCTCAATCTGCTGCCGATACGGGCAGTTCCAATGCGATCCCGTGTCAAGCACGGGAACGGACAAGTGCTTCTAACAGCCGCCGTACCTTCTTGGCAACCGGAGTAACGGTTGCTGCAACATTGCCTGTTGTTTCGGCTATAGCAGATGGCGTCGGACAAGCCAAAGGACATGGTCAAGGCAACGGTCACGGAAAGAAAAAAGGTCGGAAGAAATGGCCGCCCATCACCCCTCCCGGTTCCCTGAACCTGGAACGGTTTAAAGACAAATGTACGGGATGCCATATCTGTGTCGTGAAATGTCCCAGCCAGGTATTACGTCCGGCAGGGCTTGAATATGGTTTCGACTATCTATTGAAACCACGCATGGCTTATATCAGCAGTTATTGTAACTATGAATGTACCATTTGCTCGGAAGTCTGTCCGGCCGAAGCTCTCAAACCGATTTCCGTAGAAGAAAAGAAATCATTGCAAGTCGGCATTGCCACCTTCTTTATCAACCGTTGTATCGTGAAGACGGAAGGGACCGATTGCGGTGCCTGCTCCGAACACTGTCCGACACAAGCGGTGCATATGGTTCCTTATGAAGGGACGCTGACTATTCCCGAAGTAAATCCGGACCTGTGTGTCGGTTGCGGCGGCTGCGAATCCATTTGCCCGGTACGTCCGATGCGTGCCATTATCGTAAAAGCAAATACGGTGCATCAGACCATTGTTTTGCCGGAAGAGGAAGAAGTTAAAAACGTAGAAGTCGATGACTTCGGATTCTAACGGAAAAATGCTACCTTTGCAAGCAAATTTTGCAGAATGAAATTCGAATTACAACACAACGATACTAAAACAAATGCAAGGGCGGGCTTGATTACAACCGACCACGGGGTAATCGAGACGCCCATTTTTATGCCTGTCGGAACACAAGGCACAGTGAAAGGAGTCCACATGACCGAGTTGAAAGAAGATATCGACGCCCAGATTATCCTGGGTAACACCTATCATCTTTATCTTCGACCGGGTCTTGAAATACTGGAAAAGGCCGGCGGACTTCATAAGTTCAATACATGGGACCGTCCTATCCTGACCGACAGCGGTGGCTTCCAGGTGTTCTCGCTTTCCGACAACCGTAAACTGCATGAGGAAGGTGCCGAATTCCGCTCGCATATCGACGGATCGAAGCATCTCTTCACACCGGAGAAAGTAATGGATATCCAACGTATCATCGGAGCCGATATCATTATGGCTTTCGACGAATGCTGTCCAGGTGATGCCGATTACGACTATGCCAAGAAATCACTGGGACTGACCGAACGTTGGCTGGACCGTTGTTTCGACCGTTTCAACGCCACGGAACCGAAATACGGATATCAGCAATGTCTCTTCCCGATTGTACAAGGTTGCGTATATCCGGACCTGCGCCGTCACGCCGCTGAAAACGTTGCCAGGAAGGGAGCTGACGGGAATGCCATCGGCGGACTGGCTGTCGGCGAACCGACCGAGAAGATGTACGAAATGATCGAGGTTGTAAATGAAATATTGCCGAAAGACAAGCCCCGTTACCTGATGGGTGTCGGTACGCCGATAAACCTGCTGGAAGCTATCGAACGCGGCGTGGATATGTTCGACTGCATCATGCCGACCCGCAACGGACGCAACGGGCAGCTTTTCACCCGTTTCGGCACCATCAATATCCGTAACAAGAAATGGGAAGACGACTTCTCCCCCATCGACTCCGACGGAAACTCTTATGTGGATACGCTTTACAGCAAAGCCTACCTGCATCATCTGGTCAAAGTAAACGAACTGTTGGGCTTACAAATCGCCTCCATCCATAACCTCGCCTTTTACCTATGGCTGGTGAAGGAAGCACGCAGGCACATCATTGCCGGCGATTTCTCTACCTGGAAAAGCGGCATGGTGCAACAACTTGACAACAGACTTTAAAAGTTGACAGTCAACTAAAAAAGACATTCGCATGAAATTCAAATTAAGACGGATAGACTGGTATATCATCAAGCAATTTCTCGGGACGTATGTTTTCGCGATTATACTGATTATCTCTATCTCGGTAGTTTTCGATATAAACGAGAAGATTGACAAGTTCCTGAAGCCGGACGTGCCCTTGCAGGCCATTATCCTGGATTATTACATGAACTTTATCCCGTACTTTGCCAACCTGTTCAGTCCGCTGTTCACGTTTATTGCGGTTATCTTCTTCACCTCCAAGCTGGCAGACAATTCGGAGATTATTGCGATGCTTGCCAGCGGCATGAGTTTCCGGCGGCTTATGTTGCCGTATGCTATTTCGGCGGGGATTATTGCGATAGCCAGTTTTGTATTGAGCGCGTTCATTATCCCCCCGGCAAATATTACACGTATTGACTTCCAGAATAAGTATATCCGAAATAAAAAGGTAGAATATGCCCGCAATATCCAGATTGAAGTGGAACCGGGCGTGATTGCCTATTTCGACCGCTACGATGCGCGTCCGAATATGGGTTACCGTTTCTCTCTGGAGCATTTCGAAAACAAGAAGCTGGTATCCAAACTGACTGCCAACTCCATCAAATACGACTCTCTGTATAAATGGACTGTCATCGATTATATGATACGTGATTTCGACGGAATGCGCGAACATATCACCGAAGGTTCCCGCAAGGACACTACGCTGACGATTATTCCTTCCGACTTCCTGATATCCGTCACCGACTGCGAAACGATGACTTCGCCGGAGTTGGCGACCTATATCGAACGTCAGAAAACGCGTGGTATCGGTAATATCCAGACATTCCAGATAGAATATCATAAACGCTTTGCCTCCATCATGGCGGCATTTATCCTGACCTCCATCGGGGCGTCTCTTTCTTCGCGCAAAATCAAAGGGGGAATGGGATTGAATATCGGTATCGGACTGGCGCTGAGTTTCTCCTATATCCTGTTTACGACAGTGACATCGACCTTTGCAATCAACGGATATGTGAGTCCGATGGTGGCAGCCTGGATTCCAAATATCCTTTATACGTTTATCGCCATTTATCTGTATCAGAAGGCGCCGAGGTAATACGGAATCGTGAAACATAAAGATATTCCGGATACAAATAATTTCACGTCAAATCATGAGATGTTTGTGGTGGCGGAGAAATAGTTATGATCTGTTTCATAAAATAAAAAGGACTTCACGTTTATGAAGTCCTTTTTATTTTATAGATAAAGCCTATTATTCTTCAACAATAACTTCGAAGTCATCAACGATCAACGTACTGCCCGGAGCACCGTTGAAGTTATCACCGTCACTACTTGATGAACACATGATAGCAAAACGATATTTCTTAGTAGCATCATATTCCTGAAGATAAGTGAATGGGATTTCAAATGAAGTCCAGTTAGCTTTAGCAGTACCGTCCTGCAATCGAGCGACAGCAACGATTTTATCTGATGTTTTGATATTCATTCCTGTCAGATATTCCGAAGCATTATCATAGCTGGTTACTTCGTACAAAACAGCATTGATAGCACACTGGTCTGTCGTACCGGGATCGGCAGTTGCAACATCACAAGTGGCAGGAGAAGCACAACGATAGAACACCTCACCCGGAGTATATTTATAATAACCTTTCAATGTAAGAGGCTTCTTGGAATAAGGAATTCCGAACTTTGTGCTTTCCAGCGTATTTCCCATATTCGTAATAAATTTACCCTGGAAAAGTGTACCTGTCGTTACTTTGGGAACTCTGACAAATCCCATATTTACACCTCTCGAATCGATCGTCTGGATACTTGCAGCCGACTCTCCGGAATGAGCATCATCCGTTTGTGTCACCACGTAGCGATCCGCATAAATCATTGCTTTCAGCAAATGCGCTCCTGTATTGCTGGAAGACCATGCTCCAGCTACTTCATAAAATGTCATTTCCGGTTTCTGTCCTTCCACACCTTTCACCCATGTTTCGAAGTCGTAAACGCCTTCCAGTTCTGCTGTTACAGTATATTGGATAGTCACGATGCCATCTTCGGAAGTCACCGTATAAACCACAGGTTTAGTAAAATCCTGAGCAACCCCATTGGCTGGAGTAATTGTTGCTTTATCGGAAATAGTGATCGTCGGAACCAGTGCCGCCAATTGTTCATTCGTGATCGTATCCGCTACCATAAAAGAGATATTGGTACCATCCATAACTGGTTCGGAGATTACCAGATCAGAATCGAATGTGAAGGCTGTAATTTTCGCTTCCGAACTCTGGTCGGCAGCCAATTTCGTTCCTGTAAAGTCTACCTTCACATTAATTGCTGCGCCCTCCTGGGTTGCTTTCACATTGATAACCATTTCGAGTTTTTCGCCAACGATCGTACCGCTCATCACCACGTCGCAATCGCCGACTATAGGCAAGGACAACTTTTGTTCGCCATCAAACTTACAAGCCTTATCGCCTTGTATTTCTGCATTACATTTGTCTACGGAAATGTTTCCGAGCGCCATCGCACCGAAGCTGAAGTTCTTCAGTTCCATCTTGATCTGGTTGTCTCCAACCTTTGTCACATACACTTTTTGGGGAAGATCAGCACCTACTTTGGTACCATCCAGGTCTACGTCCAGTGTTCCTTTGTATACACCGTCAAATTCTGTTCCGATAGGTTCCACCTTATCGTCATCACTACAAGCGGAAAACAGTCCCAACATGCAGAGCATGCCGAACAAATACATTAATTTTGTTTTCATAAATCTGTTAGTAAACTAATACCTTTTAATTAATAAAATAAAGTTCTTTTAAACAGCACGAAGATAAGGATAATTTTCGATAAAACATTTTGTTCAGGAAAGGCGTTGACGGATAAATTGTTTGGGATATCATACTAAACAAAAAAGAAGGCATCCTTTTGAGATACCTTCTTCTTGATTTTAATGAATTATTGCTTCAATTCCAAATTAAAATTATTCTGTCACAGGAAGCAATGTAAGGCCGATCTGAACGTCTGTTGTTGTAGCAATAATATCAGGCATAGCTACCAAAACCGGTTTCAAAAAGGCCTCCACCAAACCGGCTAACTCCTCACCGGCACTTTCTTTCAAAAGTTCAACCAATGAATTAACAGTCTGCTCATCTTCGAACAGAGGAGCTATTTGCTGCAACAAAGGAAGCAACACGTCTTTGCCTAAATAAACGACAGTTTTCCCGTCTTCTCCTGTTGTATAAGACAAAGGTACACCTTCTGCCAACATCGGTACAATATTTTTAAGCAGCCCCGTAACAAAACTCAAGTCAATAGCACGCGATTTACTTGCCACAGCCATGATCTGATTTGCATTCAGATAAACATGCAATTTATTCCCTTTTACCGCATACATAGCCAAATTCAGTGGCGACTCTTTCCATTCAGTATCGGCAGGAGTATTTTTATATTTGGCTTGGATGTTTCCATCAGGCAGGAAAGTCACTTCATTCAAAATGCCGAACAACAATTGAGGGACTGTCATTCCATCCTTAATCGGGGCCATTCCCATTGTCAACAGTAGAGCACTTTGAATATCCCATGTTCCTCCATTAAATGGAAATTCATCAGCATTCCAAACAATATGGATAGGATCAACAGACATAATACCCGCCGGAGCCAACTGCCATGATGTACCTGCCAAATTATTTTTAGGCATGGTCACTTTCAAATCCAATTTCAAACCATCCTTAGTCGCTTCTCCTTTATAATTGATAACACGGCCATCTTTCTCATCGGTTCCTTCAAAAGAAACTTTTTCGCCTTCTATCAGTAAATCAACATTCAAGGTAGTCGTCAATTCTCCCGGTACGACACCGGCTGTAGCAATTCCCTTGGCCGGAGTATCGTTGGTTGATTTTCCGGCAGGTATTAAATCCGACAGGTTAAGACTTGCACCGGATAAAGTCAACACTGCTTTATCAACACCTTGTGATGTAAACGAAACCTCTTTTCCTAACAGAGCCTCACCACTATAGGTCAACTGCAAGCCGTTATTATCGGTAAATACAGTATTTTCCACAGGACATTTTACATCATCATCATCGCTACAAGCGGTGAAAAAACTAAGACAACAGATCAATGTAAAAAAATAGAATAATTTCTTACTCATAATAAATACGTTTAATATTAATGTTTAATAGCCCGCGAAGATAAGAACATTTTTTTGTAAACATACCTTATATCGAGAAGTTCTTAAAAATAGAACATTCTTTATTAACAAAATATCTCTCAAACTAAAATTAACCGAAGGAGGCTGGCTATCTCTCTGCGTTTTCGTATTTCCGTTATAAACAATGAAAAAAAAGCTCCGGAAACGCAAATTTCCTCCCGGAAAAGTAGTTTTCTTCCATTTTTTACCTACTTTTAGTGCGTCTCACTGTGAGAAAGCTTGAAAAGCAGCCGGAGAAGACTTCTCACCGTGAGAATTGTTGAAAAAAGCGATTTTGAACTTTTTTACGGTGAGAAATCGCTTTTTTTTCGTTTTGAAGAGTTCTCACAGTGAGAAAGTTTTGAAAGTTGCCGACAAAGGTTTCTCACGGTGAGAAAGCATTCCGGAAGATATTGAAAAGATAAACGGAATTTTTTATTAAATATGAATCTTAAAATAATCTGATTATGAAGCAAATTCCAAAAATCAACTATTTAACGCAAGCTCGCAACGCCGAGCATTACAACCTGTACCTGCAAACACTGAAAATCATCACGATCGACTTTGCGACAAAATATAAGCTGACCGCCTTGCGCGATGCCTTTGCCGCCGCTTTCGATGGCGAAGATGATGCGTACTTGCAGTCGAGAAGCTTTGCCGATACGAAAGAAATCGATGAGAAAGACGCCGTGCGCGACAAACGTTTCCGTTTTATCTTCCTCACGACCGAAAGCAAGGAGCTCAGCCTGGTTGAAGCAGAAGCCAAGGCTGCCGAAAAAGTGGCTTTTGCGATCGCTCCGTACGCAGGGGCCGCTTCGAAACCTTTCGCCGAAAATACGGCGATGGTGGAAGATATGGTGAAAAAATTGCAATCGGCCGAATATACTTCTTACATGCAGACATTGGGACTGGCCGATGCCGTCGTTGCTCTCAAAACGGCTAATGATGATTTTGTGGCAGCTTTCTCACGTCGTGCCGATGAGAAACGTATCCGCTCCGTCAGCGACAACCTGAAAAAACTCCGCCCGGTGACGGATGAGGCTGCCCGCAAACTCTTCGATGCCATCAACGCGCTTTATCTCGTAAATGAGTTGGTCGATAAAGATCAGGCGAAAGAAACGGCGATCGGCACTGTGATCGATGCCGTGAATGCAGAGATCGTTCAATTCTCGGAAACACTGTCGCGTCGTGGCGTTGGGAAGAAAGCGAAGGTCGAGCCGGATGATAAGCCGATCATTCCTCCCGAAGAAGGTGGCGGCGGTGACCGGCCGGAGATTGAGTAAAAAAAGGGACTGTGTCATTTTGAAGTGGCACAGTCCCTTTTTTATCGTGGAGATAGATAGAAACTATTTTTTCACTAAATCCAGATGTATGTCAAATTTAGTACTTTCCTGTATAATCGTGGAAATTTCTGTTACTATAGTTACGTAATTCTCAGGAATTAAATCAAGCGTAATTAATAAAGGTAGTAGTTTAACCACAGGAAGCAAGGTTTCGCGGGTGAGCGTGAAGGAAGCATCGTTGCCCTTGATAGAAAGATCGAATGGTATGCCTACGCCACCTAACATTGAAACAATAGACTCTAACGGATTTATATTCGATTTTGATAGAATGGCCGGCATATTCAGAGACACAAATATTTTGTCGTCTACCACATTATAAAAAGCATATCCTCCTAAAGTCAAATGCGTACCGCCTTCTTTTATGAATTCAACGACGATGACGCCATCTGCGCCAAATCGAATTCCTTTTAATAATTGAGAAAGCATCGGACTTACCTGCGATTCTACCAATACGGGTAACATCTTTGCATCATAATCTGTACCCATAAATGTGATTTTTTCCTTAGGTGTTGCAAAATCCAGACGTAATGATTGTGCATTGGTAGCAAAAGTGTTTCCTCCCAGCGGATTGATCTCTGTTAGATTGACTTTTACTTCGGCCACCCCATCACGAACAGTTGCATCTACTTCTACTTCACGGTACTCATTCTTTACTTTTCCGATAAATCCGTCGGCTGTATAAGTGATAGGCAATGTTAATTCCGCTTCACCCGGAATTACATTATTTAAAGTGATAGTCGTATTATCGGTTGCTACGGCCTTACCCGACAATGTTGTTCCACTTAGTGTCAGTTTCAAAGAATCTCCAACGTAAACACTGGAAGAATCGTCTTTATCATCATTACAACTGGTAAACAAACTGAGCACACATAATACTACGGTAAACAAATAATTTTTTTTCATCATAACTCTTTTTTAATATACAACATCCTAAATAATACTAGAATAAAACTGTTTTATTCAACGACACGAAGATAGTTATTATTTCATTCGGTTAGTATAAAAATCAAAGAAAGAGGATGTCGCAACACCCTCTTTCTTACATAGAAGATCAATCTGAAAATTACTCTACCACCAACATCTTATCATTGACGGCCATCTTGTCGCCAGCCGTTATATAAACCTCTTTCACCACCCCGTCTATCGGGCTGCGTATCTCGTTTTCCATCTTCATGGCAACCAGGACGCAAAGAGGGGTTCCGGCTTTTACTTCGTCGCCGGGTTTTACATTTACTTTCAGGATTACTCCCGGCATCTGGGCCGTGATGACCTGGCGGCCGACAGCTACCGACTGGATACGCGACAGGCGCATCTTCTTCAGTTCGTCGATCACCTGTACCTGGAAGTAGTCGCCTTTGTTCTTTACTTCGTACATGTCATCGCGGATATTGGTGATCTGTACGCCATGCGATTTATGATTTAGGATAATGGAGTGGATACTGTCGCCACCTACATTATAATCGACATCATATATCTTTCCGTTTACGGAAACTTTCTTTACCGGGCCGTCTTCCAGTATCTCCACTTTAAATTCGGTGTCCGGCATATCATTTACTGTTGCAAAATAAGTTGCTAATGCTTTCGGCATAATCTTGTCCTCCCCTTTTTAATAGTTATTGGCAGTCATCTGCAATTTACCGTAATATTTCCATAAGGATTCACCGACCAGCGGAACTGTTGTCATACGGGCAGCAGCCTCTTTCTCCTGTTCAAAATGTTTGATCGCGGCGGCGATAACGGCAACCAGCGGGTCATTATTCTGACGACGTTTCAAATCTTCCTTATCGAACTTGGTGTCGATAAAGGTCGTATCGTAATTCCCTTTCAGGAACGTTTCGTTGTGCAATACACGCTGGTGGAACGGGATAGTCGTTTTAATACCCAGTATCTTGTATTCACGAAGGGCACGGGCCATATTGGATATGGCCGATTCGCGATTACGTCCCCAGGTGCACAGCTTGGCGATCATCGGGTCGTAATGCAGGGAGACTTCAAATCCGGCATAGGCGGCACTGTCCAGGCGGACATTTCGTCCTTCGGGAGCTTCGCGCACTTTAATGATGCCGGGAGAAGGCATGAAATTGTTTTCCGGGTCTTCGGCATAGATACGGCATTCGATGGCAGCTCCGCTGAATTTTATATCTTCCTGCTTATACGGCAACGGATTGCCCGCAGCCACCGTGATCATGTCACGCACCAGATCGACGCCGGTACATTCCTCCGTCACCGGATGTTCTACCTGCAAACGGGTATTCATTTCAAGGAAGTAGAAATTCTGATCCTTATCCATCATAAATTCCAGGGTTCCGGCACTATAATAACCGATTCTCTTACAGGCTTCCACAGCAACCTTCAGCATTTTCTTCCGGGTATCTTCCTTTACAAAGGGAGACGGAGATTCCTCAATCACCTTCTGATTCCGTCGTTGGATAGAACATTCACGCTCTCCCAGATGAACGACCAGCCCACGGAT
>OGZA01002185.1_pt1 | contig 12330 bp, 9 predicted proteins | sample 1576591 | NCBI WGS metagenome assembly OGZA01 (sample SAMEA3541565, study PRJEB24748) | human gut metagenome | biome: human gut; feature: human-associated habitat; material: faeces | place: China | collected 2012
GCATGACCCAGAAAGAGTTGGGCGAGTTGGTCGACCTCAGCGCAAACCGCATTGCGCAGTACGAAATGGGTTACCGCGTACCAAAAAAGCCCCTGCTAAATCAAATAGCAGAGGCTTTGCGTGTTTCCCCGTTGGCACTTTCCGATGGCGGAAACGGCCCGGCGAATGATATTCTGGAGCAGCTTTTCTGGCTGGACGAGGAGCAGCCCGGCGTTATCAAGCTGGTTCCCACCGAGCGCGGCACAGCGCGGTATAATGCCAACCCAGACCTTGCGCTGCACTATGATGACAACGATAACTGGCCGCCGCGCTCCCCCGTGGCGATGTGGTTTGATGATACGATTCTGGATGATTTTCTAAAAGATTGGGCTGCGGTTCAGAAGAAGTTGTATGCTGGGGAGATTACGCAGGCAGAGTATTTTGAGTGGAAGATTATGTGGCCGGAAACTCAATCTGCGGTCTAGAAATGGAGTAAACATCAATTTAATAATATCGTTTATTTTTGTTCCATAAAACATTAGAATAATAAAATATATGTATGAAAGGATGCGTTCTTGTGCCATATTTTTCTTTTTCTCAAAGAATGGGGATTAAGCCGATAGAAGTGCCGATTCAGACAGATTGTCTGAATGAGGATACACGGATGGACATTTGGAATAGATTTTATCAGTGGTTTAGCCGTTATGTGTCGGACTACGGATATATGATCAATTTAAGTATGAACAAAAGAGATTTTTGTTTTCGCATTTGGTCTCAATATATGCGGCATGATTTATCGCAACTTTACACCTGCCAACAGATTGTAGACTCTGCTAAAAAGATTATCCTTCTGCAAAAAACTGCTTGGTACGATATTTTAGATTTCTGTGAGAAAGTTGTCAACGACACCTACCCTTATACTTATATCTTTTCCAATATGCTTGATAATGTATTTAAAGCAGATAACGTCGGCTATCGCATTATCGGCAAGCAGATTTCTCCCATCACAAACGAAACGGAAATTCAATCCATCGAATCTGCGCTTGCATTAAGCGGGCCGTTTTCCGGGGCCAGAATCCATATTCAGACCGCCCTTGAGAAATACTCCGACAAAACCGATCCCGACTACCGCAACTGTGTGAAGGAATCCATTTCCGCAGTAGAATCCATGTGCCAGATCCTTGCCGACAATCCGAAAGCTACCCTAGGCGCAGCATTAAAGGTACTTAATAACGGCGGCATCGACATCCATTCCGCCCTCGCAGCGGGTTTTGAAAAAATCTACGGTTATACCAGCGACCAGGACGGCATCCGTCATGCCATCCTGAACGAGAGCAAAACCGTAGAGCCGGAGGATGCGCTGTTTATGCTTGTATCTTGCAGCGCCTTCTGTAACTATCTGCAGCAAAAAGCTGTAAAAGCCGGTATCATTTAACAACCTCACCCCGGCAGGGCACAGGCGGAGGCATAGATGGGTGAAGCCCTTTGCTACTAGCGCACGCGTCACATCGCGTTGGTATGGTCTGACACTCGCGTAAGGACTGGTTACTTGCTGCCTGTAAACAGGCTCTTTAGAAGTTCGGCATAGTGCTTTCCACATTCCCAGCCGCTTTCGTTGAGAAAGTCGGACGTCACAAATTCCAGTAACCATACTTTGGTAATCATATAAAATTGGACATCCCATAAATATAAGGCTTACGCTGATGAAGGGTGATAAGGTGGTCGAGCCGGGTTAGAAATAATCCGATTTTTCGTTGTTCTTCTATATGCGGTACAGGTATGGGCATCTGAAAAAACACATCATCTTTGATGGAAAAACGGTCTGACCTTGCACCGGAGTCACCATTGAAATTCATAAAGGAATACCAATAGCCGCACTTAAAGAAGTGTTCCAAATAAGTAGTATCAATATCATGCGGGCGAAAGACCGTGTATAACGGCGACATTACGCCTGTACGCCCAAGTTTATTGCGATTTATCGGCCCCACAGGTGCAGAAGTTGAAATGCGAGGGTTGTAAACAAAATCTTCATTTCGGACAATGTAGTAGCCATCTAAACTACCTAACTTTGATATGTCGTGGTCAAAGAAATCTCTTTGGCTGATGATTCCAAATTCCGCCGAGTTTGTAAGCGTCTCTACATATTGTAGTCCGGTATTTTTCTCGGTAACCTTACCTGCAATTTCGGATAACTTCCGCTGTTCCCAAGCAAAAGTAAAAGGGCCTCGGATTTTCCTTGGCCCTTTTGTTCGACTTATCGCTTATAAATATGCAGCCTTACACCTCGAAGCCGCCGGTTACAATAAATTCCCGCAGCAAACTGTCCACTTTCTGGTTTACCTTGGGCGGTATCAGCTTTACGCCCTCTTTTTTCTCAAAATAGGCTTTTGCCTTTGCTTTGTCTACGCTTTTCTTCAGTTCGTCAAGGCGGCCAAACTCGTTGATATTGGTTTTCGTCAGCCCCAGACCCATCATATTGCGGAGCTTTTCTTCATCCAAGCCAAACACAACGGCAAAGCGGTGGATTTGGTCATTCTTCGCACGGCACTGGTACTCGGTAATGTAATCCCGCAGCGTCTTGCCGGGTTCGGGTGTGGCATCGCCGCGTTCAATATCGTGCAGGAAGATATTGGCAAACTTCTGTTCTTCCTGTGTCAAGCTAGCAAAGGACTTATGCAGTTCGGCTTTTGCCTGTTCTATGGATTCTCCCGATGCACCCGCCTGATTCAGCAGCTTCAGGTACTTATCAAAGCGGCTGTTCATATAGTTGGAATCAATCACACCGGTGTCAATTTCCGTCAAATAGCCCACCAAATCATACGGCGCATCGCCGTCATCGGAAGGATCCGACGGCTCGGCAGACAGTTCCTTATAGCGCTGTGCCAAAATCAGATAGGCAGACTCATCAAACAGCATTTCGACATCAATGGTTTCATCGGCAGCATCGTCCGGGCAATGATATACGCTTTGATTCCATGTAAAGCCCTGCACGCGCGCGGCCTCCATGTAGTCGTTAAGCTCGCGGAACAGCTTGGCAAACTTGGCGCAGACGCTTCTGTCCTGCGGCAGCTTTTCAAAATCAGGCACACCCGCGCTCGTAAACAACTCCGCAATGTCGCCGTACACCTCGTTCATTTTTTCAAGGTTGTGGGCAAGGCGGTCAACAAACAATCCAATCGGGCGGTCGCCGGAGTACAGCTTCACCGCTTTCAGCACATTTTGCTCCATTGTGTGCGGCTTGCGGTAGTAGCGAATCACACCGAACGGCTTATCCGGCCCAAACAGTCGGTTTGTGCGGGAAAACGCCTGTATAATGTTCTCGTATTCCAGCATCTTATCCATATAGAGGGTATTAACCCACTTGGAGTCAAAGCCGGTCAGCATCTGGTCAACAACGATCAGCAAATCAAGCTGTTGGTCGGGTGTGCGTTCAATGCGCTTATACTGCTCCTTGTGCGCCAGACGCAGCGACAGATCCTTCTTAAACCGTGCATGGGTGGGTATTGTAAAATCCTGCCCATAGCGCTTATTGTAATCCTCGATAATTTCAACAAGCCCATCCTCTTTGTAAATGGCGCCGCCGTTATTATCAATGTTCGGGTCAAAAAGGCAGCTTGTTTTCAATTCCGGCATGGTGATCTTCATCATGCGGTAATATTCGATTGCCTCCGGGATGCTGCTTGTGGCAAAAATGGCGTGGAACTTACCGTTGTGGCTCAAAGTCAGCCAGTTTTCCTTAATATCCTCGATTACGGTCTGCTTATGCTCTGCCGTTAGATATTGTGTATTGGGCAGATAATCCTCAATCCCCTTGATCCACTTTCCGTCCGGACCCGGCTCGCCGTACATTTTCACCTGCGTGTTGTCCATGTACTTATAGTACACAGCGGCTTTTGCGGGGTCATTCAGGGCGTCTGCAACCGTAGTTGCCTTCGCCTTTTCCAGTGCAACAGCCTGCCGCACATCTTTGTCGCGGAAAGTAAGTACCTTGTACGGGTCAAAGCCCAGCACATTTTTATCGCGGATGCCGTCCGCTATGCTATAACGGTGCAGTTCATTGCCAAACACATCGGTTTGCGCGTTGTTCTTTTTGGCGTTTTCCTCAAACACGGGCGTGCCGGTAAAGCCGAAGAAAATCGCACGGGGAAAGGTTTCTTTTATAATTGCCAGCATATCGCCAAAGGTGGAGCGATGCGCCTCGTCCACGATAAACACCAGCCGCTTTTTGCCGATCAGCTCAATATCGCGGGCATTTTTGCCGCCCTCCTCGTCACGGATATTGCTCATCTTCTGAATAGATGTCACAATCAGCGTGTCTGCGGTGGCAATGCTTTTCAGCTTGGTAATCAGCTCATAGGTGTTTTCCGTTGCCTGCACGGTCTCGTTTTCATCGGCAAAGGCGCGGTATTCTTTCAGCGACTGCGTTCCCAACTCGATGCGATCCGTGAGGAAAACCACCTTGTCCGCATCGTTGGAATTGGCAATCAGCTGTGCGGACTTGAAGGAAGTCATCGTCTTGCCGCTGCCGGTGGTGTGCCAGATATACCCGCCGCGCTGCTTGCCGCTGTCCCATTTCGTTTTGGAAACCACATCCGAAATCGCACTGGCAGCATAATACTGATAGCTGCGCATAACTTTCAACACGCCGTCCGCATCGTCGGCCACGGTGTAAAAGCCGATCAGCTGATGCGCCATGGGGATGGACAGCAGCTTGGAGGCAATCTCTTTCCAATCGTTGATTGGCTCGTTGTTGAAGTCCGCCCAGTGGAAGTAGTAATCGGTGTTGAATTTCCCGTCGGGACCGGGGTTTGCGAAGTAGACGGTTTCTTCCGGGTTCATTGCCACAAAAATCTGCACAAGCGAGAACAGTCCGGTAAACACACCCTCGTGGGCGTATTTTTCGATTTGGTTATATGCCTGACTCACCGGCACACCGCTGCGCTTCAATTCCAGATGGAACACCGGCATACCGTTGATCAGCAGCATCAAATCGCCGCGGCGGTCGTTCAGCATTTTAGATTTTCCGGGGAAAATCGGCTGCTGCACGATCTGATAGCGGCTTTGCCCGGCGGCAATCTCCATGCGGTCGTAGATTTTCAGGCTGACTTCCTTGCCGAAATGTGCCTTGTCATCGGGGTTATCGCGCTTGACAGAAACCGTTTTGCCGTTGATAAAGCCGTTCAGCTTCAGCGGCGTGCGCAGTTCCCGAATCTGCTCCACAATTTGCTGCATCTCGCCATCGGTCAAGGGGTAATCGCCAAGGCGATCTATGCCGCGGTTATTGTCAAAGAGAATGTTTGCCCAGTTGCGGATCAGATCCTGCTCGGTGGGATATTTCAGAATTGTGCTCTCCCAGCCTTTGGTCGTCAGGATTTTTATAAGCGCTTCTTCAAAGTCCGATTCCTTTTGGAAGGTCATTTGTTTTGCCCCTTTCCGGGTATTTGTGTGCGCTTTTACAGCCGTTCGCGCACCATCATCAGGGCATAGCCCAGCAGGTTTTGCCCCTTCCACTTGCCAATATCCAGCCTGTCCGGGTCCTTCATCGACAAGCCGATGCCCCAAATGGTATCCCTGACCGCACATTCAGCCAAAACGGAATCTTTGGTGGCGGAAAGCTGCGCTTTCAGGTCGTCATTTTGGGTGAATTTGGCAAGCAGCCCTGTAAAAACAACGATTTGCCGAATACCATTCCAATAACGCTCGCTATAATTGGCAACCAGCCTGCCAAGCGCCTTGATTTCGGCAACATCATCGGTTGCAAGAATTTTGGTCGCCACAGCCTTGTCGCCAAAGTAGACAGCCTTTTTGTACATCATATATTGTTCCATGGAGGAAAAGTCCACCCCCTCCACCGTAAAGCGGCAGGGGTACCAGTTGCTCAAATATCCGTTTTCCTCACTGGGGTTATGAAAGCAAACAACCGTCATTATACTTCACCGACTTTTTGTACCGCCAAATCCAGTTCCAGATCATGCAGCCCGCCGTATGCTTTTTCCAGAAAAGCAACCGGCACTTTTTTTACGACCTCGCTGCTGGGCAGATTATAATACCATTGATAATACGCATAAAATTCGCCGATCCAGTCCGGCATAAACCCCTCGATGGCTTTGCCGTCCTTCAGTGTAAAGTCCTCGGTTTTGCAAAAGTAATCCCACAATTCGGGGGCGCTCATCGTGTTTACATAGGCTTTGGCTTCGTCGATGCTTTTTCTGGTTTTGCTTGCCATATAGGAATTGATAAAAGCCGCAGTATCCTTGTCAGGGTATTTCTGTGCCACAAGGTCAAAGAGCTTGCCCTGATTTTCGACTACATCGCTTACATATTCCTTTGCATACGCGCGCATTGTCCCTCACCTCTCAAACAGTGTGCTGAACACCTTTGTGACCGTGTTCGCGTCGGAATCCACCAGTTCGCGCATCCGTTTTCTTGCCGTTATGTCGCGCTGATTGTACCTGTCGTTAAATTCAGTGTAGTCCACGGCAAGCAGCTCGTCGGTTATTTCTTTCAGATTTGCATACGCGGCCTCGGACTTGATGCAATACTGGATGCCCAAACCGCCCAGCGACAGCAGGTCTTCCAGAATATCCACATCAATATTATCGCGCACAAACTCTTTGGCAATGTAAAAGTAGGAGGCGTTTGCGCGCCAGCCGCAAATCACATCATAATCGCGGGTATCCATGCCGTATTTTTCGATAAATTTCTTTGCCAGCATACGGTATCGCTTAGAGTCGGCGGCGTCCCGGTGCTTCATCAGCTCTGCCAGCCACGCAAGAACACTGTGCTGCTGAAAATCCAGAATTTTCAGCCCGGCAGTTTCCAGCTCGTACTTGTGAACCCAGCCGTTTGTGTCGTTCGGGCGGCAGACCGCCCATTCTTTGGCAAGTTCGATGTTCTCGGTAAGGTAAAAGCCCCTGCCATAGTCGTGTTTATCATCCCCGCCGCCAAATTTCGGCACAACGATTTTGTCGGGAGTGCCGTGATATAAAATAATTTTTCCCATTTTTTCACGATTCTCCTTAGACAAACATCTTTTCGAGCATGGATTTTTTGATATTTTGCAGCTTTTCTAACTCACGCTGATGAAGGGTGATAAGGTGGTCGAGATTACGAAAAAAGTCGGCAATGTGTTCTTGCTCTTTTATGTCAGGAAGTAGCACAGTCACAGTAGAGTATTCATCAAACGAGATGTTCAGCAAGCCATCCATTCTCGCACCAGACGACACAATCTTGCGAAGCTGACTCTCAACTTCAGAGCCATTCAACTCTATTGACAGAAACTCTGCATTTTGGTTTTCCGCAGAAAAACAATGATAAACAAACGGTATACGGGCACTTTCTGCTGTTGTCAGCGCAAAGCAAGAGCCAAATGGACGCAACTTTGATGCGCCGTGATTATAGGCAAGTTCACCTTTTTGGAGAAGAATATATTTCTTCAAACTTTCTCCGGCGTTATCAAAAGCATACCTTTCTGACTGCTCAATAAAGCCGTTGTTTGCCGTAATCATCATTATAGGGGCTTCCGATGTTGGGTCATTGCGGGTTACTTCTTTGACAACTTTCCCCAACTTCCGCTGTTCCCAAGCGTCAGTAAATCCCTTGAATCGGATGGCAGGTTTGTTCTGTTTTGCCATATCAGTCACCCAACAAGAGCGTCTTGAACTCGCTCAGGCCTTTCAGGTCGTACTCACTGCCGGTAAGGTCGTCCATCATCGCGGCCAGCTGCTTTTCGGTGGCGCGGATTTCGCTTTCCACATCAAAGAAGGTTGTGCTATATTTATTTTGCAGGGTCTGAATCTTGCTGACAAGGCTGTCCACCATTGCATCGGGCAGCTTGGCAAGCTCGTTCGTAAAGGGGGCAATCCACTTTTGCTCCAGCAGCTCCAACACCTGCGCATCAGTCAGCCCCTCAATGGTCTTTTTGGTCTGGGCTTCCAGCGCTGCTGCGTCAGATTTGATTTCGGCTTTCAGTGCCTTTTCCTGCCTGGTCAGTTCCTCTACACGGCTGAAAATGCGGCAGGCATTTTGTGCCTCGGGGGTGCGGTCGTGCCGCAGTTCTTTGACCTTTTTGGCAATCTCCTTCGGCACAAAAGCATCGCCTTCTTCGGTAAAGCACTCCTTATAGGCGTCCTTGTCGTCCTCGGTAAATTCATCCAGCAGGGCTTCATATTCAGCGGGCAGCTCGGCAAGCTGATTTTCCAGCGCGTGGAGCGCGTCAGCCTTGTCTTTCAACAGTGTTTTTTGCAGCAGATCAAAGGGCAGAATGTGCCCGACCCAGCCGTCCTGCACTTCCTGCTCCTCGTTGCCTTTCTTCTTGGTGACAAGGTGGGGGTCTACTTTTTTGGCTGCACCGAACCCCTCTGTCTGGATCATTTCAAGGTCAACGGCAATCGTGTTCCAGTGGTCGTCCAGCAGCTGATAAGCCTCGTACTTGTCAATCAGCGGAATGTCGGCAAGGCGCGCAAAAATATCCTCGCTGAGGGTGGTTTCCGTCTTGGCAATCTCAATTTTGTCCATGCCGTCCAACAGGACAGCCTTCATATAAGCGGGCAGCGCAGCAAAGGCGGAGCGATAGGCGTCCTCAAAGGCGGTTACATCGCGGCTGTTTTTGATAGCCGACTTGATGTCCTCAACGGTCAGCGCTGCATAGGGCGTTCCGTTTTCAGCAAACAATTCACCGCGCAGCGCAGGGAACGCCGCCCAGTACGCGGAAAGCTCGTCCAGCTCTGCTGCGGGGATGCCGCCGAACATAGAGGCGTATACATCCCAATGCTCCGCCGCCTCAGAGGAGTCCACATAGCGGGGGATATTTAAGTTGTAGTCGTTGGCACGGATTTCCTCACGGCTGACCGTGCGGGAAAATTTGGGGATGCTCTCACGCTTTACAAAGGTATCGGCAATGCGCTTGATGTCGGAGGCGCGGAGCTTGTTGTTTTTGCCCTCCTTGGTGTACCCCTTGGAGGCGTCAATGATAAGTACATCCTCGCGCTCGCGCTTTTGGCGCAACACCATAATGATGGTGGGAATGCCCGTGCCAAAGAAAATGTTGGCGGGCAGACCGATGATGGCGTCAATGTGGTTGTTCTCAATCAAATTTTTGCGGATCGTGCCTTCCTCACCGCCGCGGAACAGAACACCGTGGGGCAAAACGATGGTCATAATGCCATCAGGCTTGATATGGTAGAGGTCGTGCAGCAAAAAGGCATAGTCCGCCTTACCCTTGGGTGCCAGACCAAAGCGCGCATAACGGGCGTCGCCCTCCTTGTTGGTGGGATCCCATGCCTGCGAATACGGCGGGTTCGATACTACGGCATCCACATACAACGGGTCATAGGAGTTGATGGGGTCGGCATCGTCAAAGTAGGGCCAGTCCTCCTCCAGCGTATCGCCGTTGCGGGTAACGATGTTGTCCGGCTTGATGCCGCGCATTACCAGATTCATGCGAGTCAGGTTGTAGGTGTTCTCTTTCAGCTCCTGCGCGTAGTATTTTACATTGTTTGCGTCTGCCATATACTTGGAAACGCTTTTGCCAATGTTGATCAGCAACGAGCCGGAACCGCTGGTCGGGTCATAGATTTTGATCTCGTTTTTGCCCTGCAGGTGGCTTGCCACGATTTCGGACATCAGCAGCGAAACCTCGTGGGGCGTATAGAACTCGCCCGCCTTTTTGCCGGCATTGGCGGCAAACATACTGATAAGATATTCATAGATGAAGCCCAGCACATCATAGCCCTGCTTGCCGTCCATCGGAATATCCTTGATCAGGTTCAGCAGACCGCTGATGGCTTTGGTCTGGGTGCCGGAGCTGTCGCCCAGTTTGGAAAGACCGGTTTCCAGTGTGTTGAAGATTTTCTCAAACACACGCTTGTGCGTGGGGGAGATTAGTCGGCTGAACGCCGACAGCGCGTCACGCACATTGGAAACATCAAAATCCTTGCCCATGCCGAGCCAGGTGGAGAAGAAATCTTTGTAGGAGATAAAATAGCCGATGTTTTCCTGCACCCATTTGACGGTTTCGGGGTCGTCCTCGGTTACGGTTTTCAGCAGCTCATCGTCATAATCGTTGTCTTTCAGAAATTCGATTTCTTTATCGGACAGATATTTATAAAAAATAAAACCAAGAATAAAGTCTTTGTACTCACTGGCCTCGATTTTGGAGCGCATCTGGTTAGCAGAAGCCCAAATCTTCTGCGCAAGCTGTTGTTTGTTCATCGGTCAAGCTCCTTTTGCTTTAGAAAATACCCTTTCTTGGGAAAAGCGTAAGTAGTTATTTCTATTATAACACAGATAGCTAAGGTTTCCACAAAAATTTGTGGCTCGGGATTGCGCCGGAACGGCTGGACGCGCTGAGAAAGAGGCTCTGCGGCACTGCCGCAGCCGATACCGAACACGGCGTTGGCCTTGTCAATCTCAAGGCGCGTCTGGCGCTTCTGTACGAAAAAAACGGACGGCTGGAGATTGACAGCGAGGCCGGAATCGGAACGACGATCCGTATTATCGTTCCGGCAGGAGGTGAGCAGGTGTGATATATCATGTGCTTCTCGTTGAGGACGAGCCGGTTATCCGGGAGAGCATCAAAAAAAGCATCCATTGGGATAGAATGCCCATTCAGCTGGCCGCAGAAGCGGAAAACGGCAGGGAAGCGCTGGCGTATATGCAGACCATGCCGATTGACATTGTAATAACCGATATGAGAATGCCGGTCTGCGACGGCTCCCAGATGCTGAAGCAGATGGAATCCCTGCACTATAACTGCGAAATCATTGTGCTGAGCGAGTATTCGGATTTCAGTTATATGTATCAGGCCATTCACGCGCACGTCTTTGATTATCTGCTCAAGCCGATCGACCCGGCACAGCTGAATCGGCTTCTGCAGGAGCTTGTCGAGCGGCTTGCGCTGCGCGCGCCGGCTGCGGAGGCGGAAGAGCCGCTGCATACACTGTTTCACAAGGCAATGACCGGTACGCTCTGTGATCCGAAAAACGCGCGGATGCTGCAACAGTATGCGGGGAAAACATTTGCCGCCTGCTGCATGCGCCTTCGCCGCAAATCCGACGCTGATGCATGGAGGGAGCGGATCGTTCAGAAAATCAAGCAGGCACCGTTTGCATCCGCACTGTTTCCATACAGCACAACGGAGCCCGTCTTCTGCATGCTGTCGATGATCGGGACGGCGTGTACGCATCAAACGGAACGAAAATACCTGGAATTCGTGCAGACGCTTATGGAACAGGTGTCGGAGGGCACTGCGTTCCGCACAGGCCTTTCCGGATTCGGATATGGCGTTTCCGATGTGAAGGCGGCGATCGATGAGGCTGCTTCCATGCTGCAGTACATCGGGCGCAAGCCTGGGATCCTCTATCAAAAGGGTGTGTCCTCCTATACGCCCTATCTGCTTCCTTCGCCCATTAACGAATCGCAGCTGATCTCGTTTCTGTCGGCATCCGACAACTTTTCGGCGCAGTGCATGACAATGCTTCTGCGCACGATCGAAAGCCGCGCGTATCTGTATCTGCCTGCGGTCAGGCATCTTCTGATCGATTTTACGATGTCCGTAGAGAAATGCTGCCAGAAAATCGGGTATGGCGTGGATATTTCAGAGCTTCTCGGGCGAAACTACATCGACCAGATCAACCAGATCGCATGGGAGGATGAAATTCCGCAGTACCTGCAGGATATGCTGCAGGCTGTCGCGGCCTGTCTCGCAGACAGACATACGCCCAATACCAGGCAGACGCTCCAGCTGATCCTGCGGACTGTGCAGACGCAGTATATGGAGGAGCTCAGCCTGATTGATTTCTCACAGAAGTACCATCTGAACTATATTTATCTGAGCCGGAAATTTAAAGACATGGTTGGTTTGACCTTTACCGAGTATCTGCTGCAAATACGGATGAACAAGGCAAAAGAGCTGATCGAAGAAAACGGAATGAGCGAAAAAGCAGCCGCCCCTCTCGTCGGATATTCCAACCCGTATTACTTCAGCAGCTGCTACAGAAAATATTTTGAGACGAACAGGAGTACATAACAATGCAAACAGAATGGTGGAAGGATGCTGTCGTATATCAGATCTATCCGCGGAGCTTTCAAGACAGCAACGGGGATGGGATTGGCGATCTGCGCGGAATTATACAGCGGCTCGACTATATCAGAAGCCTCGGCGCAACCGTGATCTGGCTCTGTCCGATTTATGCGTCGCCGCTGATCGACAACGGATACGATATCAGCGACTATTACGCAATTCATCCGGAGCTTGGCACAATGGAAGATTTTGATTGCCTGCTTCGGCAGGCACATCAGCGCGGGCTCCGCGTGATTATGGATCTGGTCGTCAACCATTCCTCGGACGAG
>OGZA01002208.1_pt1 | contig 12241 bp, 7 predicted proteins | sample 1576591 | NCBI WGS metagenome assembly OGZA01 (sample SAMEA3541565, study PRJEB24748) | human gut metagenome | biome: human gut; feature: human-associated habitat; material: faeces | place: China | collected 2012
GAGGATCAGTTGCTGAATCGGGTGAGCGCGAACCTGTACAAACTAATGAATAAAGCCGATTCTTTGAACCTTTTAACCCGGGAAGGCAAACTGCTGCGTAATCAAATCGACACCATCTACCATTTGATGAATCATCGCTGGGGAGACCTCACTCCGCTCGGAGCCCGACAACACCGGGATATGGCTCGTCGCATGTATCACCGCTTTCGTCCGGCGTTTACACCTCAGGACGGCAAAGTGACCCTTGTGGCACAATCGACCACGGTTCCACGCTCCATGGCTAGTATGGCGGCATTCGTCGCAGAAATGAGAGGCTATACCCCCACTGCGGAGTTTTCTATGGATCCCAGCAACGGATATGACAATACCCTGCGATTCTTCAAAGGAAAAGAATACCAACAATATCTCTCGAAAGGCTCATGGAAAAAGATACTCCGAGCCTATCAGGAAAAGCACACACCCACAAGACTAAGACTCATCGACCGCATATTCAAGAAAGGGTGGGAACAAATCATACCCGATCCCATTACATTCATGACCCACCTATACGCTTTAACCATCATATTGCCGAATACCGACTACGACATATCCCTGTATCCGTGGTTCACAGAAGAAGAAAAATTCGATTTGTGGAGCGCGAACAACCTATCGCAATACCTGCGTAAAGCCAACTCCATTCCCGGAAAAGGACTTCCTGTCGCCATTGCGAAACCTCTGTTAAAAGACATGTTGGCTACATCGCAAGCGGCGATCGACGGAAACGGTGTCGAAGCCAATTTACGTTTTGCACACGGTGAAAATACAATTCCTTTACTCGCCCTGTTAGGCATTGAGAATGCAGCCGTTGTAGAAGCCGATCCCGAAAAAGTAGCCGAGGTTTGGCAAGACTTCAAATACAATCCTATGGCGACGAATATCCAATGGATACTTTATAAAAATACCGATGGGAAAGTACTCGTGAAAGTATTGTTCAATGAACAAGAAACAAAATTACCCATCGATTCGGAATATGCACCTTATTACGATTGGGAGCTATTCCAAAAATATTGTGAAAAGCAAATGGCGAAATACCCCGATACGACACCGGCCCTGTAATTAATCGGAAATATCCGCCTGTTGAAAAGTTCATTATAAGATTCGCTCACCAAATTTCCCGATAGCAGAAAGATTGACTACTTTTGTAACGGGAAAGAATTGCTGCATGGAAACTCGAAGAAATTACACTCGCCAGAAAAAAGCCTACGCTCCGAAAGTTTCGGAACAAGGCAAGCTACAACCTCAGGACAAAGAGCTCGAAGAAGCCGTGTTGGGGGCTCTCATGCTCGAAAAAGATGCCTATACCACCGTTTGCGACATCTTAAAGCCAGAGTGTTTCTATGAGCCGACCAACCAGCTTATTTATAGTGCAATATCCCGGCTGGGTGCACAACAACGCCCCATCGACATGCTCACCGTCACCGAGCAACTGCGACTCGACGGAAAGCTCGATGAAGTCGGCGGAGCCCTCCGTATTTCCGAACTCACCGGACGTGTGGCATCGGCGGCGCACATCGAATACCATGCCCGCATCGTAGCCCAAAAATATTTGGCTCGGGAATTGATCGAATTTTCCAGCGAAATACTCAACAAGGCCTTTGACGAGACCAACGACGTAGATGACCTTATGCAGGAAGCCGAGGGGAAACTCTTTGAAATTTCCCAACGTAACCTGAAAAAAGACGTTACTCAAATAGACCCGGTACTGAGCGAAGCTATCAGACAAATTCAAATAGCAGCTAATCGAAGCGACGGATTGAGCGGACTGCAAACCGGGTTTCACGACATCGACAAAATTACTTCCGGTTGGCAAAATTCCGACCTCATCATTATCGCGGCCCGTCCCGCTATGGGAAAAACGGCATTCGTCCTTTCTATGGCAAAGAACATGGCTGTCAGCTATAACACGCCGGTGGCTATCTTCTCGCTCGAAATGTCCAATGTCCAGCTTGTCAATCGTCTCATCATCAACACATGCGAAATCCCCGGCGATAAAATTAAAAGCGGACAGTTAGCCCCGTTCGAATGGGAACGCCTCATGTCTCGTATCGAAATACTGAGGAACGCTCCTATATATATAGACGATACCCCCAGCCTTTCCGTTTTTGAACTTAGGACAAAAGCCCGCCGATTGGTTCGCGAGCACGGAATCAAAATCATCATCATAGACTACTTGCAACTGATGAACGCCAGCGGTATGTCCTTCGGGAGCCGAGAACAAGAGGTCAGTACCATATCCCGTTCACTCAAACAATTGGCAAAAGAGCTTCAAATACCTATCATCGCCCTGTCCCAGTTAAATCGTAGCGTAGAATCCCGGGGTAACGACAAAGACGGTAAAGAAGGGAAACGCCCTCAACTTTCCGACTTGCGTGAATCGGGAGCTATCGAGCAAGATGCCGATATGGTTTGCTTTATACACCGTCCCGAATATTATACGCGGTCCAAGGAAGATGCCAATGGAAACAGCATCGAAGGCTTGGCAGAATTTATCATAGCCAAACACCGTAGCGGTGCGACCGATACCGTGAATATGAAATTCGTCTCTTATCTGGCTCGATTCCAAAATTACGACGAAGACACCCGACTGACCGATTTCAGTGCACCGGTAACCTCGAAGTTCAATACTCCCGACACGAACACACCATCGGCAGCGCCACTGTCTGGGAACCCCGATTTCCTGAATCCCCCCGGTTCGTCCAATAACGATATACCCTTCTGAAAAGAACTTTTATCTCCCGACCGATGTTATTCTTTCGAATAACTAATATAGTATGGAGAAAAAACGACAAAAAATCTGGACTGCGATAGGTGTAGGCATAGCTATCGCACTACTGTTATATTGGCTCACATTGGCCATTTGGATAGACGATGATACCGATACCCCTATGCCTCCTCCCGTAGAAGAAATCTCGAATTATTAAAATATACTAAAATCGCTACGGATAAAAACTTTTTGCAATACAAGTGTGTTTTATTATCGAAACCGGGAAAGAAACGGCTCTCCTTAGGGAAAAAGAAGCGAAGCGTCGCTTCCGTCGAGCCAAAATCTCCGGTCTGGAAGAGTTAATTTATACGATAATATTCTTGTTTTTTGTGTGTTTCATTGGTATTATATTATCCTTTGTTTATTCCTGTAATAAACATTATCCTCTTTCTTGTTTTTGATATATTTCAAGTAGTAAAGCCCCGTCGTGAGACGAGGCTTTACTATTTATATCCCCTCATCAACGTATTCCGAGTCTGTTTAATGCTTGCTGGTATCGAATTGCATTTCGTTGATGCTCTGCCAAAGTCACGGCAAAATTATGATAGCCCGAAAAATCCTCTTTGGCGCACATATAAAAATACCCGTTCGGTGTATGTGTCAGCACGGCATCGATAACCTGCTTCGAAGGAATCCGTATAGGGCCGGGAGGCAATCCCGTAACCCGATAAGTATTATATGGCGATTCTATGGTCAAATGAACATTCAATATGCGTTTCAGCGAAAAATCTCCGTGGGCGAATTTTACCGTAGGGTCTGCCTGCAAAGGCATGCCTTTACGCAATCGGTTCATATAAAGACCCGCAACCTTTCCCATTTCATCACGTTTGTTAGTCTCTTCCTCTACGATCGAAGCCAGAGTCGCTACCTCCACAGGAGTCAATCCCCACCGCTTTGCCTGTTGCTCCCGCTTTCCTTCCCAATAAATACGATACTCCCGCTTCATCTTCTGTAAAAAAGATTCGGGAGTCACAGTCCAGTAAAACTCATAAGTATCCGGTAAAAACAAAGCCGGGAGAGTCGCTTTCGTAAAACCTAAATCCGCACAAACACTATCGTTGTACAATAAAGCCAACAACTCCTCTTTCGAAAAAAACAACTGCTCCGATACCCTTTCGGCCAATTGTTCGAGAGTGCGTACGTTATTAAATGTAACTCGTATGGGAGATTGGCTTCCCCTCGACAATTTCAAAGCCATTTGCCGAGCTGTCATACCGGCATGAAGCCGATAAGCCCCTACACGAACATCAGGATCGAATTTATAAAACGACAGCAAACGTTTTACTCTCGGGATCGATTTCTCATCTGGAATCACCGAATGCAAAGCACTATCGAGCTGAACATCATTCCACTTCGGATAAACATAGCACACCGTTTGTTCGGTAATAACAGGATCATACAAATAACTCTTCATTACCGGAATAAACAAACATGCGAGAATCAAAATAATCCCTCCTGTTATCCAAGCAAATATCTTTATACCTTTATTCACATTCGACATAATAATCCGATTATACACAGCGCAAAAGCACCTTGACGGGACAAAAGTAACGATTATTCCCGAAATAAAATAATGCGAAAAAGTTTGCTGTTTCAAATATTCCGCTTATCTTTGCGCTGCATTTGAAAAAAATGACGTCAACGACAAATCGTCCTTTGGAAGGATGGGTGAGTGGCTGAAACCACCAGTTTGCTAAACTGACGTACTCGAATGGGTACCGGGGGTTCGAATCCCCCTCCTTCCGCAAATGCAAAGTCCATAGTGTATTACATTACGCTATGGACTTTTTTTATTTGAATCGACTCCCCCATTGTCGAAATTTCAGAAACGGTCTTTGGAATATTGACACATTGGTTGTAATTTTGGAGCAACAAAATAAAGGTATGAAAAATTTCAAAAATACCCCTTTTGTCGAAATTTACACAGAAAAAACACCTTGTCGAAGAAACAAAATGCACCAATAAAAAATGAATATTGTTAATAATATTCCAAGTATTTCAAATCTATTTCAAAATCACATTCAATTTTTGTAGCATGAATTTCAAAATCAAATCAAACAACGTTATGAATTATCAACGATTATTTCTATCGGGAATATTTCTCTCGCTATTCATGCTATCTGCATCCGCAAAGACATTTATCATCGGGAACGATTCGACCACGGTCCGCACCTCCGATACCGATTATGCCGATGAATTAGAAAAAATACGAATGCACATGCCCGATATAGAAGTCGGGAACGGTATATCTTTCCAACCTAAAAACAAAAGCTATAAACTCACGATGCGCATTCGCATGCAAAATTTGGTCGATGTCGACTTCAACGAGAAATTCGCGGCTCAGGATATCGACGCCCGCGTCAAACGGCTCAGGTTACGTTTCGATGGATATATCTATACACCCAAACTCACCTATTTAGTTCAGTTAGGCTTCTCACCTTACGATATGAAAACGCTGCCCAATGGGAACAACAACATCGTACGCGACGCAATGATTTACTACGTTCCCAACTCGACATGGAATATCGGTTTCGGACAAACCAAAATACGGGCGAATCGCGCCCGAATAAACTCTTCGAGTGCCCTACAATTCGTAGATCGTTCCATTGTAAACTCCGAATTCAATCTCGACCGCGATTTCGGTATCTTCGGAGAATACAATCAACATCTATTCGGCTCTTTGGATTTAGCGGCCAAAGCCTCTATTACTACCGGAGAAGGCAGAAACTGGGGAAACAATAAAGGGAGTGGACTCGCATATACGGGACGCATAGAACTATTCCCACTGGGACGATTCACCGGGAAAGGAGATGCTATGGAAGGCGATTATGAACGAGAACAAACGCCCAAAATCCTTTTAGCGGGAGCATACAGCTATAACGACCGGGCTCTTCGGGCACAAGGTTCCAATGGGGACAAATTACTGTTTGACCAGACCCGTAACCTTTCTTCCTATTTTGTCGACTTCATCTTCAAATATCAAGGATTTGCTTTTTATACCGATTTCATGGGGCGTATATCATCTTCCTCACCGCTCATTAAATCGGGCGAAAATGTAGAACAATATGTCCTCACTGGAATGGGGCTCAACGTACAGGCAAGTTATCTCTTTCGTTCCAATTGGGAAATCGCATTGAGAAACTCTACCATCATGCCGGATAATGAAGTACAGCCTTATGCCAATTATCGCAGTCACAACCAATCGACGTTCGGTGTCACGAAATATCTGATAGATCACAGATTAAAAGTACAAGCCGACCTGTCTTACAATTACAAAAATGAATTTGTCGATTCCGATTATAATCGCTGGCAATTAAGATTTCAGATAGAACTCGGCTTTTGACAAATCGACGTAAGCAACCTAACACCTAAACAGTATATAAAATGTCCTCTCAGTACGATTTCGACACAATTATCGACCGGCATCACACCGGAGCTATGAAAACCGATGTTCTCTGTGAGCGCTATGGTCGGGAAGATCTCATTCCTTTATGGATTGCCGACATGGATTTTGCGGTCGCCCCCTGTATAACGGATGCTCTCGTACGCCGGTTACAACACCCGGTTTACGGATATGCCGAGGCTCCTGCGAGCTATTGGCAATCCATTATCGATTGGCTCGACTACCTGCATGGCTGGAAAGTAAAAAGAGAATGGATCACCTATATCCCCGGGATTGTCAAGGGCATAGGCTTGGCAGTCAATGTATTTAGTAACCCCGGAGATAAAATCATCATACAGACTCCGGTCTATACACCGTTCATGGCCGTACCCGAAAGTAACGGTCGGCAGGTTGTACATAATCCGCTCAAATGGAACGGCTCTCACTACGAAATGGACTTCGATCACCTTGAATCGATCATCGACTCCCAATGCAAGCTGTTCATTCTCTGTAATCCTCATAATCCCGGAGGAGTGGTTTGGCCGTTGGAAACATTACAGCGAATCGCCGAAATCTGTGCACGGCACAACATACTCATCATTGCCGATGAAATTCATGCCGATATGCCTCTCTTCGGAGCCAAACATCACCCTTTTGCCTCGGTATCCGAAACAGCGGCTCAAAACAGTATATCGTTTGGAGCTCCTTCCAAGACGTTCAACATCGCAGGCTTGGTCAGCTCCTATGCCATTGTTCCCAACGAAACGATTCGTAAGCGCTTCTTCGACTGGCTCACGGCAAACGAGCTGAACGAACCCACATTCATGGCGACCATAGCCACCGAAGCCGCTTATAACCATTGTAGAGAATGGCGCGAACAAATGTTAGCCTACATCGAACAAAATATACTCTTTGTCGAAGAGTTTCTCGATCGTCATATTCCCGCCATCAAAGCCATCAGGCCGCAAGCATCCTTTATCGTATGGCTCGACTGTACACGGCTTCACCTCGAACACGATGCACTCATCGACCTTTTTGTCGATAAAGCCAGACTAGCACTCAACGACGGTGAAATGTTCGGCCCCGAAGGCAAAGGACACATGCGGCTAAATGTAGGTACACCTCGCGCAGTTTTGCAAAAAGCGCTCGAACAACTACGTTCCGCCGTGGACGGACTTAAACGATAGTTCACGAAACATGTCGAAAACAAAAAAACTTTCTTTTCGAGACAAATGCCATAAACACCTTTGACTCCGAAGAATATCTTTTTCGGAAAATATTTTACCTCAAACTCAATACCGTTGATTTCAACAGTTTTCCATCCAGTTAAGGCAAACATGGAATCGTAGAAAGAAGAGCATCTGTTGGCACGAATATAAAAATGCCTGCAATGAGCCTCTACCATATCTACGATTTCCTCCGAACATGAGCCGCAATCCATGCGGGCACGAGAAATATATATTTCCGAAGCCTCCAATCGCTTGAAGATTCTTTCCAAAGTTTCTTTTTGGTTGAAGCGTACGTTTGTGTTGCCGTCTCTATTTTCAATACCAACAATCATGTCGTTAATGACAGCTACGCCTGGACTATAGCCCAAGAACTTCTTGTAGGTTGGTTTTGCATCATACTTCTCTGTTTCAATGAACTGATGGTCAAAGTCAAAATCATACTCTTGACCGGATTTCAATTGACCAGTAGCAAGCAGGGCTTTGATCAATAAGCAGTTCATCTTGTCTGCAGTATTGAAATCATAGGAGTTGCCAGAAGCAGATTTATAGGTGATGTTCTTACAAGTCAGTTCTTCGATAGCACGCAATATGGTGTCTGCGCTGCAAGTGCGAAGAGTTGGATGAAGAGACAAATGTTTCATCAGGTGAGTTGTAACATCCTCAATACATGAGCCGCCACAAAGATATACGCACATCAGAGAGCGTAGAATTTCGCTATATTGATAACCAAACATAGTGCATCTCAATCCCAAGGTGGAATCTATGGTTTGAGCTAAAAGAGCATCAAATTGCTCCATAATAGAAAAAATTCCTCCAAAAGGAGTGAGTTTCTCAGATTTTATTTGTACTTTTGCCATGTCATATTAGAGTTTTGCTTGTCTTCTTTTCGCAACACTAAGGTAAGTGAAAATTCTGACATGGCAAAATCCTGGGCAACTTTTTGTTGCTCAGGCACTTATAAATAATGTTAAACTATAGTGTTGCGGAATTAAGGTTTTATACTTTTGCACCCGATTGGTACAAAAGCCTTTTTACTTTTGTATCTTGAAATAATATAGAACATTCTGAAAGAACGACTTTATGAACGAACTTGCCACAAAGTACAATCCCGCCGACGTAGAAGAAAAATGGTATGCCTATTGGTTGAAAAACGGGCTTTTCAAATCGAAGCCCGACGGTCGAGAACCCTATACCGTTGTCATTCCGCCACCCAATGTCACCGGGATTCTGCACATGGGGCACATGCTGAACAATACGATACAAGACATTCTGGTACGCCGGGCTCGCATGGAAGGGAAAAATGCTTGTTGGGTTCCCGGCACAGACCATGCATCTATCGCCACCGAAGCCAAAGTGGTGAATAAACTTGCAGCGCAAGGTATTAAAAAAAGCGATCTTTCCAGAGAAGAATTTCTCAAATACGCTTGGGAATGGAAAGAAGAGCATGGCGGCATCATCTTGAAACAACTCCAAAAATTGGTAGCATCCTGCGATTGGGACCGCACTGCTTTCACTATGGACGAAATCCGTTCCGAAAGTGTTTTGAAAGTATTTGTTGACTTATACAACAAAGGACTCATTTACAGAGGAGTCCGCATGGTAAATTGGGACCCCAAAGCCCTCACCGCCCTCTCCGATGAAGAAGTCATTTATAAAGACGAACACAGCAAACTCTATTATCTGCGCTATTTTATCGAAGGCGAGGATAAATACATTATCGTTGCCACCACACGACCTGAAACAATCTTAGGCGACACGGCAGTTTGCGTAAACCCCAACGACCCGCGTTATTCATTCCTTAAAGGGAAAAAAGTCATCATACCGCTGGTAAATCGGGTGGTTCCTATTATCATGGACGACTATGTCGATATTGAGTTCGGAACCGGCTGCTTAAAAGTCACCCCGGCACACGATGTAAATGACTATATGTTGGGAGAAAAATACAATCTGCCGAGTATCGACATATTCAACGACAACGGAACCATCAGCGAAGCCGGAGGACTTTACGTAGGAATGGATCGTTTCGACGTTCGCAAACAAATCGCCAAAGACTTACAGGAAGCCGGATTACTCGAAAAAGTCGAAGATTACGACAATAAAGTGGGTTATTCCGAACGTACCAATGTCGTTATCGAACCCAAACTATCGATGCAATGGTTTGTCAAAATGGATAAACTCGCAGCCCCGGCTCTCAATGCCGTCATGAAAGACGAAATCAAATTCCACCCCGATAAATTCAAAAACATTTATCGGCACTGGATGGAAAACATTAAAGATTGGTGTATCTCCCGCCAGCTTTGGTGGGGACATCGCATCCCGGCGTACTACCTTCCTCAAGGTGGATTCGTAGTAGCTGCCACTCCCGAAGAAGCGTTGAAATTAGCCCGAGAGAAAAGTGGTAAGGCCGACCTTCAAATGAGCGATCTGCGACAAGACGAAGATTGCCTCGACACATGGTTCTCTTCGTGGTTATGGCCCATCTCGCTTTTCGATGGTATCAACAATCCCGGCAACGAAGAAATAAACTACTATTACCCGACCACCGATTTGGTTACAGCCCCCGATATCATTTTCTTCTGGGTGGCTCGAATGATTATGGCCGGATACGAGTACGAACACAAACTTCCTTTCCGCAATGTCTATTTCACCGGAATCGTACGGGACAAGATAGGACGAAAGATGTCCAAGTCGCTCGGTAATTCGCCCGACGCTCTCGAACTGATAAAAACCTACGGAGCCGATGGTGTCCGCATGGGACTCATGTTGGCCGCCCCTGCCGGAAACGACATACTATACGACGATGCGTTGTGCGAGCAAGGACGCAACTTTAACAACAAAATATGGAATGCCTTCCGCTTGGTAAAAGGTTGGAACGTAGATGAAACCCTCCCCCAGCCTCAAACGGCAGCCATTGCCGTAGAATGGTTCGACGCACAACTCAACCGTACGCTCGAAGAAGTCAAAGACCTGTTCGGGAAATATCGTCTGTCCGAAGCCCTCATGGCTGTATACAAACTCTTCTGGGACGAATTTTCATCTTGGTATCTCGAAATGGTTAAACCAGCCTATCAACAACCTATCGACCGCAAAACCTACGATGCTACACTCCGGTACTTCGATGCGTTGCTCCGTATGTTGCATCCTTTCATGCCCTTCATCACCGAAGAATTGTGGCAACACCTGTATGACCGCAAAGAAGGCGAAAGCATCATGACAGCACGCATGCCCGAGCCCCAACCGGTCGACATGGAAATCATAAACCGATTCGAAACGACCAAACTGGTCGTAGCGGGAATACGTACGATCCGCTTGCAAAAAGGCATAGCCAATAAAGAACAGCTCACGCTGCAAATTATCGGCGCACACGATCACTCGAACGATTGCATATTGACCAAAATGACCAATCTGGCAACGATCGAAACAATCGAAGAAAAAGATCCTGCCGCCGCTTCGTTCCGGGTACATGCAACGGAATATGCGATTCCTATGAGCAACGCCATCGATGTAGAAGCCGAATTGAAAAAACTCAAAGCCGAATTAAAATATGCTCAGGGATTCCTCAAAACAGTGATGGGAAAACTCGGCAACGAACGCTTCGTTCAAAATGCTCCCGAAGCTGTGGTAGCTATGGAGCGCAAAAAGAAAGCCGATGCCGAAGAAAAAATCAAATCGCTCGAAGAAAGCATAGCAGCCTTGAAAAAGTAGTAAAAGGCCATACAACAAATGAAATCCCGCTCTATCTAATTTCGATAGAGCAGGATTTTCATACCCGAACAAAAAAAACAGCCCCACCCTTTACGACTCAATAGGAAATCAATGAGAATAGTCTTTTAGCTCCTCCCCTGTGGCATAGACATATAGGGAAGGTGGCACGGAATAACGGAGGGGCTAACTCAATGGAAATGTTGAAAAATACCGACAATAACGGAAACAGAGTCAGACATCGGCTTCTCCCCTTCCTCATCTGCAATGGATAAAAGAAGCAAACGAAGCCTCGGAGAACTCAAAACCCCAGTAAAGCAAAGACGCTGGAAAACATCACACTCCTCCCCTGCCGTGTCCCGTAGCCTTACGGGGTGTTGTGCAGTGCAAAATATAGGGGAGGTGGCACACAGTGACGGAGGGGTTAACTCAACGAAAATATAAGAGAAATACCCGCAAGGAGAAGGGCTCAAATTCTACAATCACCCTATACACTCCCCTACATCGCTGACCTATCCCGATTTGCCATCTCGTAAAAAAAGAAGTTCGGCAATACCTTCTCACCTTACAATTCTACCGAAAAGAATAAAAAAACCGTCCGATAAAAATCGGACGGTCGAAATATCGATTCGTTTCAAATATTAAAAACAATAATACAAGCTGAGACTTATCTCATTGCCGCTCAAAGACAAACCCGACACGCTGCTTCCGTTATATTTAGTACGATATCCCAGAAAGCCGTAATGAGCTACCAAAGAGAAATTATCGGTCAAATTAAAAGATATACCCGGCTTAAAGCCAATTTCAAAACCGGTATCCGAATCCGCCCCTTTATACTTTTGAGTAGAAATACCGAAACCACCATCTACCAATAAGCCTACAAAATCTTTCTTCCAAAAATTCCAACGGGCATACGGAGCGATATAAAACGAATTGAAATTGTCCATATGAGTATAACCTATCATACCGGCAACCGTCCAAGTATCGTTAAATGCATAACCAAATTCAGGAGCGATTGTAATCATGGTATTTTCCGATGCATCATCGTAAAGTAACCCAAATTGACCACCCACAAAATACTGAGCATTGGCTGCTAACACACCAAACACAAGAGCTAAGGTTAAA
>OGZA01002210.1_pt1 | contig 12230 bp, 9 predicted proteins | sample 1576591 | NCBI WGS metagenome assembly OGZA01 (sample SAMEA3541565, study PRJEB24748) | human gut metagenome | biome: human gut; feature: human-associated habitat; material: faeces | place: China | collected 2012
CGAGTTTGAGTATCTGGTGGATGCCTACACAGGGAAGGTGCTCAGCGGGCAGAAGGACTTGCTGACCACGGCTTCTGTAGTGGACAAAACGGCAAAGCCTACTGCGCCCGCCGGCGATATCGGCTACGCCAAGGCGAAGTCCATCGCCCTGAACCATGCGGGCGTGAGCGAGAACAAGGCGTATGATATGGAGATCGAACTGGACGACGAGGACGGCACGCTCGTCTACGAGGTCGAGTTCAAGTCCGGCGGCATGGAGTACAGCTACGAGATCAACGCGGCCACCGGCGCGATCCTCAAACACGAGGCTGAGATAGACGACTGAGAGAAAAGGTGAACACCACCCGTGTTTCGAACTTTTTTATCGGAACACGGGTGGTTTCTTATTTGGAAAGCCTTGCATTGCAGGGCTTTCCGCTTTTTATAAATAATCCGGATGCATCATGAAACATCAAAATTGCGAAGATGTTTTCAAACGCCAACATTGCTATATGAACACGGCTTTTCGATATAATTACCTTGATATGCTGCTTCAAACGCTTGCGGTGTCTTGTATTTCAGCGTCTGATGTGGGCGAATCTCATTGTAAAAACGGATATATTCATCCACGCTCTTTCGAAAGTGCCGTTCAGAAGTATATTCGCGCCGGTAGGCTTCCTCTTTTTTGAATGTGGCAAAGAATGTCTCTGCGACCACATTATCGAGAGGCGTGCCGCTTGCGGAAAAAGGATTGCTTAACGCCATATTGCTGCAAAAGTTTACTAAATGCTGCGGAAATATACTGCCCGCCCCTATCACTGTGAAAGGTCAGACTTTGCGGATAGCCTCGTTCTGCATAAGCTCTACGGAAAGTGGTTGTGACAAGACGGGTACTGGCTGTGCAGGATACTCGAGCCCGGATTTCTTCTTTTGAACCATAGATTTTTATGGAGGTTTCGGGGCAACTGACCGGATTTGAACTGGAGGATCTCATGTCTTGGACAGTTTCCAACCTCCAGCGCCCTTTTAGAGAGGACTTTTCTCTCGAAATAAGCGGCATCATCGCAGAAAAAGAATCACAAATATTTGGGCGTCGTTTTGTCGGCTTTGACGGGCCGAAAAAAGCGGCGCCCTTTTTCAATTTCTAAAAGGGCGCTGGCTGCAGCGTCTGAAACGGCAGGCCGGAGAAGACCTCTCCGGCCTCATTTTTTTACAACAGGAGGATCGCTCACATGGACAACCAAAACAAAAGCCGTCAGCTTCGCTACCTCGAAGAAGTCCGTACTCCCCTGCACCGTGCAGGCTTTGGAACCCTGCCGGTGGAGGGAGATCAGTTGCCTGTCCTTTGGAACGGCGCACCCCTCTGCCGCATCACCGGCAAGGGCAGCGTATTTTATCGGCGACAGGATGTGGACACGCCCCAGGCAGAGGATGCCCTATATCGCGTCGAGGACATCGCCGCGAAAACGCTGGAGTATATGACCGCTATGGAAGCCGCTCCGCAGCTCAAAGCCAGCGGACTGGATGGCGACTACCGTATCCTCGCTGACTTTGGCGGCACGGTGCTGGCAGGCACTCCGAGCAAATACGGCGTTCAATTCGTCACATGGGATTGGGACTATGACCGCACGGGTGTGGTACACGGACACTACTTCATGGAGAACTACGACGGCGCCAAGCAGGACTTCGCCACACGCTCCGGGCTTATCCAAAAGGAACAGCTTTTCAGCCCGGAGCAGCTGACTGAGATATTCCGCTGCTGCGCCGATTCCGTGGATGAGGACTTCTTTGAGCTTACGGATACGCAGGAAGAAATGATCCGCGGAATCCAGCAGCAGATCAGGGTGTGCGTACCAGATCTGGACGAGCGCGTCCGTCAGCAGGAGGAAGCATTGGAACGAGCCTCGCAGGAGCAGACAATGTAATACAACATGACAATGGCCGGAGTTTTAGCAATAAGACTCCGGCCTCTTTTTATTTCCAGAAAGGAGAGGAATTATTTGACGCGATACTTTATGAAGTTCACACCCCTGTTCGCCGCAGAGGTGCAGATGATGACGCCACCCCGTCATCAGCCTCGCAGAAGCGGACGCATCCGCAGCAGCTTTCGCTACAGTGCCGACGATGTGCGTTGCAAAGACTGCACGAGATATGACAGCGGACACCCCTGCCACCTGAATGAATGCGTCTGTCTGGAGGAGCGCATCGAGGCCGGCGTGGTGGAGCTGAACGCTCTGGCGCGGGAGTGCTTCGGCGGGTCGGACGAGCTGATCGTGCTCGACGAGCCGATCACCAATTTGGACGCGAAGCTCCGCGAGGAGATGATTCTGGAAATCCAGATGATCCAGCAGAACATCGGCACGACGATCATCTACATCACGCACGATCAGGAAGCGGCGCTCCAGCTCTGCGACCGAATCGCCATCATGCAGCCGGACGGACAGATTTGCCAGATCGGCAGCGACGAGGAGATCATCCGCCGCCCGGCGAACCGCTTTGTCTATTCCTTTATCGGCGTTTCCAACTTCCTGCCGGTAACGGAAAAGAGCGGCAAGGTCTGTCTGGCGCTGGGCGGCGAGCCCGTCCTGTTCGACGCGCCGCCGCAGGGGTATGTTTCCGGCAAAAAGAACGTCATGGGCGTGCGCCCGATGGACGTGGTCTTCGACGCGGAAAGCCCGATTCGCGCGACGATTCGGCGCGATACCTTCCTGGGCAATCAGTACGACTATCAGGTGGAACTGATGGGCCGGGAGCTGCGCGTGGAGCGCAACGCGCTGGATGTGCTGGCCGACCCCACCCGCTACGAAGCCGGGCAGGAGGTCGGGCTGAAATTCCTCAACGTCAAATTCTATGAAGAGGAGGCAAAAGCATGATGGGCAGCAAACGCCGCGCCAGCCGCGATATGGCGCGCATGGACGGGAAACATTTCAGCCTCGATTCGGTGCTGACCGTGCTTTCCTTCCTGATTTTGGTCGTTGTGGTCGTCATTCCGATGGTGATGATCGTTTACAACACGTTCTTCTACGAAGGCAAATTCGATACCAGCCTGTTCACCCAGATCATTCTCGATCCCGGCAACGTGGCCGCCATGTGGAACACCATCAAGATCGCGCTGCTGGTCACGCTGTTCGGCACGATCGTCGGCCTGTTCTTTGCGTGGCTGCTCGGCCGAAGCGACATCCCCCTCAAGGGGCTGATGCGCTCCATGTTCACCATTCCGTACATGTTCCCGCCGTTCTTTGGCGCGATGGCGTGGGAGCTGCTGCTTTCCCCGCGCTCCGGCTACCTGAACAAATGGCTGATGGCCACGTTCGGGCTGTCCAAAGCGCCGTTTAACATCAACTCCATCGGCGGCATCATCTTTGTGGAATGTTCGTATTACTTCCCGTTCGTGTTCATGCAGGTGGTCTCCGCGCTCGAGCGCATGGACCCGACGCTGGAGGAATCCGCCCGAATCGCCGGCGCAAAGCAGTGGTACGTCATCCGGCGCATCACCATGCCGCTGGTTCTGCCGGCCACAAGCGCGGGCGCGCTGCTGATTCTGACCAGCTCGCTGTCCCACTTCGGCGTTCCCTCCATCCTCGGCTTCAGCAAGAAAATCTACACCCTGCCGACCCGCATTTACCAGTTGATTTCCCGCGCGAGCGGCTCGTTCCAAGGCATCCGCGAGGGCGCGGCGCTCTCCATCCTGCTGGTGATCGTCGTCATGCTGGCGCTGTGGCTGCAAAAGATCGTTCTGCGCTCGGGCAGCTACGACATCATCAAGGGCAAATCCATGCGTCCGATGCTCATCAAGCTGCGCGGCGCCAAAATCCCCCTGCTGGTGATCTCGCTGCTGTCGCTGGTCGTCATCGTGGTCGTGCCGCTGGTGATGATTATCCTCGTCGGCCTGCTCAGGGCTTACGGCCTGCCGCTCAAGTTTGAAAACTTCACGTTCGACAACTACATCAACCTGTTCAAGTCGAAGATGGTCAAGGACAGCGTGGTCAACTCGCTGACCCTGTCGGTCTCCGCGGGTCTGATCGCCATGTTCCTGGGCGTGATGATCGCCTACGTCATCCAGAAGATCCGGCCGAAGGGCAAGACGGTGCTGGAGATCATCTCCATCCTGCCGTATTCCATCCCCGGCATCGTGCTGGCCATCGGCGTCATCCTCTCTTGGAGCGGCGCGTTCGGCATCAACCTGTACAACACCCTGTGGATCATCCTGGTCGCGTATATCGCGCGCTACCTCGCCTTCTCGATGAAGTCTGCCTCCGCGTCCCTGCAGCAGGTTCACTATTCGCTGGAAGACGCGGCGCGTACCTGCGGCGCGACGCATTTTGAATCCCTGACGGACGTGACCCTTCCGCTGATTCGCCCGGCGATGATCTCCGGCTTCTTCCTGATCTTCCTGCCGGCCATGCGCGAATTGACGACCTCCGTTCTGCTCTATGGCCCGTACACCCGCACGCTCGGCGTAGCCATCTACTCCCTGCGCAGCGACGGCTATATCGTGGATTCCTCTGCGCTTGCGTCGCTGGCGATTGTGCTGATTATCATCTGCAACACGGTCGTCAACGCGATTTTGAAGGACAGGAAGAAGGTGTAACAGATGGATCAAATTGTTCTCAATCACGTCACCAAGCAGTTTACCACCAAAACGCTGGGCACGGTAACCGCCGTCAACGATTTCAATCTGACCATCAAAGAGGGCGAATGCTTCTCCTTTCTGGGCCCCAGCGGCTGCGGCAAGACGACCACACTGCGCATGATCGCCGGATTCGAGGATCTGAGCGACGGCGAAATCCACCTGTGCGGCCGGCCCGTCAGCATCAAGAGCAAAAACCTGTATGTGCCGCCGGAGGAGCGCGGGCTGGGCATGGTGTTCCAGTCGTTCGCGGTATGGCCGCATATGAACATCTTTGAAAACGTGGCCTTCCCGCTGCGCGTGCGCAAGGTGCCGAAGGCGGAGATGATCGAGCGCGTGAAAATGGCGCTCAAGCACACCAGTCTGGACGGCATGGAAAAGGTCTATCCGGGCAACCTCTCCGGCGGACAGCAGCAGCGCATCGCGCTGGCGCGCGCCATCGTCACCAACCCGAAGGTCATGCTGCTGGATGAGCCGCTTTCCAACCTCGACCCGAAGCTGCGCGAAACCATGCGCTTTGAGATCAAGGAGCTGCAAAAGAAGTTCAACTTCACGATCATCTTCGTGACGCACGACCAATCCGAGGCGATGGCGCTTTCCGACCGCATGATGGTCATGGATATGGGCAACATTGTGCAGATCGGCACGCCGACGGAGCTTTACAATCGCCCCGTCAACCGCTTTGTGCACAAATTCCTCGGCCAATCCACCTTCACCGACGTTGTGATTCAAGACGGAAAGGTATATGCGAAGGGCGACATGGCGCAGCCGCTGCCCGTTGCGCTGCCGGAAAACGGCGAGCGCGAGATGGTCATGGCCACCCGCCCGAACCAGATCGAGATGAACCACACCGACGGCTACAAGACCAAGGTGGAAAAGCGCATCTTCCTGACCAACTACACCGAGTATCTGGTGCGCGTGGGCGACCAGCTGCTTCAGGTTCAAACGCCGCACCGCAACGCCTTTGCGCAGGGCGAGACCTGCTACCTGAAATTCCCCGGCATCATGTGGTATGGCAGGGAGGACGAGCAGGCGGAGGCCGAGCGCAACCGCCGCCAGTTGGTATGATACTAATTCTTGTTAAAATGGCTTAATCCGCGCACCATCTTTTTCGCTCTGACTTTGCCTCGTTCCGTTCAACGTACCTCCAGTACGCCTCACTTCACTTGGCTTCGTCAGAACAAAAAATCTGATGCGCTCTGTTAAGCATTTTAACTGCGAATGAGTATAAAACCGGATACGAAAAGGGACTGTCGAGCATTGGACAGTCCCTTTGAATGATCAACCCATGAGCCAAAGGCAAGCGCTGCACAAAGTGCGGACACGCGATGGGCTCAGCCCGCCTCGTACACCTTTCGAACGTCCCGCCGCCTGCCCCCGATGAGAAAACGACAGGCCAGCAGGGAAGAGGCGCCGCCGAGCGTGACGCACCAGCGATAGTCGAGCACCTCCCCCAGAAAGCCCATCAGCAGGGAAAAAACGCTCGCCCCGGCGGTGAGAAGCACGCTGTTTAAGGCGTTGACGCGCGAGCGGAGCCTTTCGGGGATGTAGCGCTGGACGGCGGAGCTTCGCAGAATGGCGCTGTTGCTGCCGAGAAAACCGCAGATTGCGCGGTTGACCAGCATCAGCGGATAGGGCAGCCAGAGCAGGCACATGTCCATGACCTCATACACCTGATAGACGAAGAACACGAAGCCGTATTTCTTTTTGTCGGGGAGCTTGAGCCGGTATTGCACCGCGCTGCCGACGGTTCGCCCGGCGAACTCGACCACGGAGAACGCGGCGTACATGGCGGCGGTGAAGCCGGGAAACGTGCGAAAGAAGGCGACTAAAATGGGCGAGAAACCGTTGGCAACGCCGTTGGTCACCGCCATGTATTCGTAAATGCTGCGCAGACCGCGTTCCTCTTTCAAATACTGCACGGCTTCCCGGATGTCGCCGCCCCACGCCCTGAGCGAATAGGGCGCGCGCTGCTGCCGCGCCGTTTCATCCAGACGGATCAGGCTCTCCGTGGCGGCCGCGGCCAGCGAGAAGACGCTTTGCGCAATCAGAATCCATGCGACGCCAAGGGTATCCAGAAGCACGGCGGCCAGCGGCGTCATGACGACCTTCAAAATCGGGTAGAGCATGGAGGATACCGCGTAGCCCTTTTCCTCGGCGCCTTCCGGAATCAGCTCCGGGTAGATGCTGGTGAACGCGAGTTCATCCACCGCGCCAAGGCAGGCCAGCAGCAGGGACAGCGCCAGATAGCCGACATAGGAAAAATCAAAGGCCATCAGCCACAGCCCCATTCCGGCCAGCAGGATGGCGTTTGCGAGATCGCCCGCGACCAGGAAGGCTTTGCGGGGAAGCCGATCCATGAGCGGCGCGATCAGCACCGGGAGCAGCAGATACGGCAAAAGCTGGATGGCGACGATCAGGGCGGACGCCAGGGTGCTGCCGGTTTCGTCGAACACGAGAAACGCCAAGGCAAAGCTGCCCGCGATCGCGCCTATCGTGCCCATGGCGGACGCCAGAATCACCAGACGGAAGTTTCTTGTCCAGAGTTTCGCTGTTTTCATGTCCATCACCTCTGCAAACAGTATAGCAGAGCGGTGAAGGAAAAAACAGCCCGTATATTTGGGAAAGTTGCGTCCAATATGCGGGCTGAAATGCGCTTTATGACGTTCTTCCGGGAAAATACGCTTCCAGCAGCTCGCAGGCCTTTTTATACTGCCGGGTTGCCTTGTACCATTCCAGCACCCAAGGCAGATGGAAGAGCGCATAGCCAAGCGGCAGTTCCTTTTGGAGGCGGTCAAAGCTGTCCAGCAGCAGCGTGCCGTAGTCGTCCTGGGTCAGATAATCCGGGTGTTCCAGCCGATACCGAACGAGTTGGAGCAGCCGCAGGGCAAGCGCGCGGTCGATCTCGTCGATGTCCATGGTCTCCGCCCGCGTCAAGGCGCGCAGCGCTTCCTCGCGCCGCCCGGTCTTTTCACAGCAGATGGCCAGCTTGTGCAGCGCCATCAGGGTGGGCTGTTCCTGCCCGGAAAACCAAACGTAGGCCTCTTCGTAGCGTCCGGTTTCGATCCACACCGACGCGGTGTTGTAGCCAATCGCCCGCAGGGCGCTTTCATCCTGCAAATCCTCCGCCAGCCGCTGCCCCACCCGATAGTGGCGCTCCATGTTGGGCAGATCCTGCCGGTTGCCATAGACATTGCCGAGAAAGAGCTTCGCTTCCAGCATGAGCCGCACCGCGCCCTCCCTGCCGGCAAGGTCGTAGGCGGTCTGCAAGGCGTCCACGGCGGCGGAGTAGCTGCCCGCGTTGTAGTCGGCAATGCCCAGCATCAGGTGGGTGTATGCGTTGGGCATGAGCCGCACGGCCTCGGCCTCCTGCCGCTGTAAAATCCGCTGGATGGCCAACTGCCGAACGTCCATGCAGGGTTCCAGCGCGGGCTCCAGCGGCGTTTGGGCGGAAAGCAGCGCCAAATCCAGCCACGCGGGAACGGCGCGGTACCGCTCGACGTCCCTTTCGCCCAGCAGGCCGTGCAGTTGGCCGCGCCTGCCGGTCAGCAGCAGTTCCCAGCCCCGCTCCGCCAGCCCGGCGGCCTCCCGCTCAACGTCCCGATTGGTTTCGAGGTTCAGCCGCGCCAGAAGAAGCCGCAGAATTTCCGCGGACGGCTCGGCCCTGCCGCTCTCGATTTTCGATAGATAGGATACCGTGCAAATCCCCTTGCACAGCCCCGCCTGACTCCAATTCCGCCGCACCCGCTCACGATAGATGATGTAGCCTTGATAGTTCATCGGTTTTCGCACTCCAAACGCTGTTCCGGTTCAGCCGTCGTTCTTGGTCGCAACGCGCATCCGCATTTTCCCCGTGCCGGAGATTGGAACGGATGCATGCATTGTAACACAAACGGAGGCGGAAATCGACGTGCAAATGAAAAACGGGCGGGATTGCGCCTTGCCGCAGGCGCAAACGCACTTGACACACGGCGGGCGGCATAGTACGATGATGCTGTCGCGATGCGTATATGGGTTGACCGTTTCGATTTTGTGAGAACGACGCAGGTTGCAGGAGGCTTCTATGCAGAGGGACGAAATTGTCAAAAGGTATTTTCAGGCGTGGCTTGACCAAAATATCGAGCCGTTGGGAAGCATCTTTTCCGAGGACATTGTATACAGCGAGTGCTACGGACCCGAATATCGTGGCTTATCCCAAATCTTGAAATGGTTTGCGGATTGGAATAAGAACGGCAGAGTCTTGAAATGGGATATTAAAAATTTCATTCACCAAGGGATGTTTACCGTTGCAGAATGGTATTTTGAGTGTGATTATAACCATGAAATCGGCGGGTTTGACGGCGTATCAATCATAGAATTCAATGACGATATGAAAATCGTGAATCTAAAAGAATTTCAATCGAAGGCTGAACACTATTTTCCGTATCGGTAAGGCGTTTGTGTCGATTATTGGGGGCATACGGAGAATTCCCGTATTTAAACCCCGATGTCCTGAGGTTGCATGAGAGAAGTCTGCCGAAGAACATGTCAGATTTTAGGAGTGATTACCTGAAAAGAAATATACGGCAAAATCCAAGCAACCACTTGATTTGCTCTGCGAAATGTGGTACGCTCTTATCATCAGTATACCGGCAAGCCGGAAAAAGGAGGTCATCGCTTGAACGAAGACAAGAAAACCGAAAGAAGAAGGGAAATCATCGCCGTCTGCCTCGATTGCTTTGTTGAAAAGGGGCTGACGATCACCACCACAAAGGATCTCTGCACGGCGGCGAAGCTGCAAAACGGCGGCATCTATTATTATTTCTCCACCAAGGAGGAAATCGTGCTCGCCTGCGCCGAGGCGGCCATCGAGCGGATTGAAAAAGGCGCGTTCGGCATCGTGTTTGAGGATATCCGGGATATCAAGAGCATGATGGATCGCTTGGGTACGCTGGCGGATAAAATGTCGCCGACCATGCGCTTCCTAGTCAGCGTGTGCGTGTCGCGGGAATACGGGGAGAAGGTCAAATTTGCCCTGAGCCGCCTTGCGTCCAGATACCCATATTACACGGAAAAAATCGCGGCGGTTCTGGATTGTACGCCCGCCGAGGTCGAGCCGTTCGTACACCTGTCGATTCTCGCCCTCAACAACTATATGATCTTTGCCGAGCGCGCGCTGTTTACCCCGCAGATCGAAGCCGCAAAGAGAGAACTGCTGAGACTGGCCGAAAGGAAGGAGGAAAAGCATAGCGGCCTTCTCGGCGAAGGAAGGGCATAATTTTTCGGGAAACCGTTGCACTTTGGTAAGAGATGAAAAAGGGAGATGTCACCATGAGAAAAAGCCTTGCAACCCTATTGACGGCGCTGATTCTGTTTTCCTGCGGATGGACCCCCGCCTGCATCGCCGAACCGACCGAGACGGACGCCATATGGGAGCAGGTCAGCGAGGCGTACATCTACGCTTTCCCGCTGGTGCTGACCAACGCGACGAAAACCATGTCAACCAATACGGACGGAAGCGTAACGGGGCGCGCGCCCGTCAACCAGATCAACCATGCCAAGAAGCTGGCGGACGCCTCCTTCCGCACCGTCGTCACGCCGAATGTGGATACCCTCTATTCGCAGGCGTGGCTCGATATCGGCGCGGAACCCATGGTGTACGTCCTGCCGGAAACGGATCGTTTCTGCAACGTGCAGCTTCTGGACGCATGGACGAACACCGCCGCCGTACTGGATCAGGCGGGCGCATACGTCATCGCGCTCCCGAGCTGGACGGGCGAGCTGCCCGAGAACGTGACCCGCGTGGACGTGCCCACCGAAACGGTGTGGTCGATTGCCCGCGTCGTACTCTCCGGAAATGAGGATCTGCCCAACGTATACGCCATTCAGGATCAGATGCGGCTTCTTCCGCTCTCGGCGTATCTGGCGGGCGGCGACTACGCCGCGCCGGCGGGCACGTATGCCAAGGAAAACGACTTTGTTCCCGTGAACAAGGTGCTCTCCATGCCGCCTGCGGAGTTCTTCAACACGGCCAACGCGCTGATGCAGGCGAACCCGCCCGCCGAGGCCGACGCGGCGCTGCTGGAAAAGCTCGCCGCCATCCACGTGGGGCCGGGCATGACCTTCGACGCATCCATTCTGGGCGCGGACGCGGCCGAGCGCTGGACGCAGATGCTCAAGGGCATGCGCGCCACACTTTCCGCTGAGAGCGCGAAGTACGCCCAAAATCTCGGCCAGTGGATCTACTTCGGCAGACCCATCGGCGATTTCGGAACGGCGTATACCTACCGCGCCATGGTGGCGCTGGTCGGGCTGGGCGCGAACACGGTCGATGTGGCGATCTATCCCAAGACGCATACGGACGCGGCCGGCGCGGCGCTGACCGGCGAGAAGAACTATACGATCCACTTTGAAACGCTTCCGCCGACGCTGGAAGGCGGCTTCTGGTCGGTGACCGCCTACAATGAGGAAAACTTTCTCATCGACAACCCCATCGACCGCTACTGTGTCAATGACCGCTCCGCCTATCGGCTGAACGAGGACGGCACGCTGGATATCACCCTGTCGAAGGAAGCGCCGGAGGATCCCTCCAACTGGCTGCCCGTTTCCGACGGAGAATTCCATCTGTTCATGCGCATCTATCTGCCGGATATGAACGCGCTGGATGCGTGGCAGCCCCCTGTCATTCGCGTTCAGGAATAACAATTCATCAGGAGGAAGAATCCCATGAAAAGATTGCTGACTCTGCTTCTTGCCGCCCCGATGCTCTTTTCCTGCGCGATGGCGGAAACCAGCGGGCTCGACCTGAATCGCGAGGTCAAACCCGCCACGGCGTTCACGGCGCAGGCAAACGCCGCAGTCTATGACGAGCTGGATTTCAGCGACAAGCAGGAATATGCGTTCGCCACGCGCGGCCTGATCGACGCGCCGGAAACGCTGGAGCTGAAGGACGAAGATGGAAGGATGATTTGGAGTCAGGATGCCTTCGCGTTTCTGGATGACTACGAGAAAGCGCCCGACAGCGTGAATCCGAGTCTGTGGGAGAACACGATAAACAACCACGTCTACGGGCTCTTCGAGGTGGCCGACGGCATCTATCAGGTGCGCGGCTACGACATGGCCAACCTCACCGTCGTCAAGGGCGCCACGGGCTGGATCGTCTTTGATACGCTGATGAGCGTGGAATGCAGCCAAGCCGCCATGCAGCTCATCGAAAAGAACCTCGGCCATTTCCCGGTCAAGGCCGTCGTCATCTCTCACTCCCACGTCGATCATTTCGGAGGCATCGCCGGTGTGATGGCGGCGGAGGATAAGGCGGACGAGACGCTTTCCATCGAGGAGCAGCTTGCCAGCGGCAAAATTCCCGTCATCGCGCCCGCAGGGTTTACGGAGCACGCCGTGAAGGAGAACGTCTACGCCGGAAAGGGCATGGGTCGCCGCAGCAACTATCAGTACGGCATTTTGCTCAAACCCGGCGTGACCGGCAAGCTGGCGCAGGGCATCGGCATGGGGCAATCCGTCGGCACGATCTCCTTTATGACGCCCAGCTACGAGATTAAGGAATCCGGCGAAAGGCTGACCATCGACGGCGTGGAGCTGGAATTCCAGCTCACCCCCGGCACGGAAGCGCCCGCCGAAATGA
>OGZA01002212.1_pt1 | contig 12225 bp, 12 predicted proteins | sample 1576591 | NCBI WGS metagenome assembly OGZA01 (sample SAMEA3541565, study PRJEB24748) | human gut metagenome | biome: human gut; feature: human-associated habitat; material: faeces | place: China | collected 2012
ATTCCTGTAGCGTTCAGCCTCACTGCCATCACAGCAAAGCATAGCCGTCTCAAACTCCTTAATCATTTTCTTACGCTGGCTCTCTGGATATTCCTTAGTCTTGCCATAACTGGTAATAGTAAATGTTCTTACCATAATCATAGGATTTATTTGTTATACCTTTGTTTATAATCTTTTTTGCTATACCAATATACGAAAATATTCTGATAATCAGAAGTTTAACAGTATAAAACTTCTATAAAGTTTAATCCAATACGGATAAAAATACAATCAGAATCCGCACATCTCTTTATCAAAAAAAACAACTATAACAATGAAGGTATCAATGGTACAATCCTGATTATTTAAACAAAAAACTTATATAAATCAACATTTCCAGAGCGGTTGTTCCAACCAGTTATCAACAAATCCCATAGCTTGTGTGTCAATCATCGGATATTTTTCCAAAAGGACTAAAAGATTCTGCTTGAAATCATTATCAGGCCGTATTATGTCTATAAAATGTTTCAATATGCATAGTGTAAAGAAGACCCGTCCCTGTTGTACATCATCTTCCAACCAAGGTCTTAGCGGTCTTGTCATGGTGAGAGCACGTAAAGATAAAGAACGGTTCCACAATCTTGCATGATGACAGCATGAATTACGGGTAAGCGTAATAATAGTCATCCAGGAAATGAACACGGGAACAGATAAGCCAAAATATCTGGCTATTTTTTTGCGAATCTGATTACTTGAAATATTCTCATAGACTCTGGTAAGAGTTCCTAATGGAATAATCTCCGCAATCATCCATGATGGAGGGTATGGTTCCTCGTATGACTCCTTAAAATGAAGAATGAAATCTTCACGACTGGCCTGAATTTCCTTATCCACAAGTTGTATAGTCTTATTAAACTTGTCACTGTTCGCAAAATATTCAGATTTGGACATCCAGAACACATCTTCAGTTTCTTCACAGGCTATATTAGTTATGGCACTTCTGACTGCTATTTCGATACGTTCTATCTGATTAAATAAAAGCAGACGTAATTCACGGTCAAACTCATATAAACTGAGTGCTTTACCTAAAGTGCTGTCACTCTTATAAATATGTTCTGATTTCGGAGCTTTTAAAAAGGGATATAAATATCCGGATAACCGGTAATAACCAATAGACCGTAATATATGTTCAGCATTTTCCGTGTCAGAACAATCAAGTCCACGATTTTCTAAAATTACCAGAAGCTCGGATGGGGATGAATATTGTTTGGTGTATCTCATATATAAAAAAACGACCCGCCGATTTAAGCATTGTGAAGAGGCTTGGCGGGGTCTTGTGTTGCAAAGATATGTAAAAATCATGATTCAACAAAATATTCTGCTGATTTTCATATCCGGAACAAGCTTCTTCTTTATTTTTTTTATTTATATCAATCTCCTTTATTACATATATGACCTGATGATTAAAATGATAAATCCTGTTGTACCGGAACTGAAGGCTGAGAATCTGATCTGTCAGACAAATCTTCCTGCATGTCCTGTACTTCAGCTACAACCTCAGTTTCAAGATCCAGCCCGAAAGTCTCTTTCAGTTGGAGATAATCAAAGCATAATGCCTTCGGTCGGTTTACCTTTACCTTTTTAATCTGCTCTCCATTCACAATGTCAATGGTATAGTCTGGAAGTCCGCTTGGCAGAAGTATGGTGAATCTGTCCTGTTTCAGGCCCAGGTATGAAGCATGGGATTTCAGGTAGGACATGATGGTGGACCAGTTCGAGCGGTTGGAGGTGGAACCTGCGTTCCGGCTGTTGAACAGTGATGCCACAGCTGCCGTGTTCAAATAGAGAATAGGACGTGCTTCCTTAAATTCTATATCTTCCTTTACGGACAACGGACGGAAGGATTTCATATACCTTATACGGTAATGTGCCTTCTCGATACATTTCCCTGAAGTCTGGAATCCCTGAAGCATACTCCAGAAGTCCGCTATCTCTGAACTTTCCTGAGCCAGTTCATTCTGGTTGCGTATTCCCCTGACTGCCGTATCAAACAATTCTGCATAGCTGAAAGGCACGTCAATTACTGTCTCCAGTGTTCTGAAGGTGGCCAATGGAATAACCCAGTTTCCGAATATACGGTCATGGATGGTTTCATTTTCCAATTTAGCAGCCAGCTCACGCTTGGTGATGGAGTATATTTCCTGAAAGTTCTTTTCAAACAGTTCCCGGTGCCCCAGTATCTCCAAAGTGAGGTGAGTAAGTCCCATATTGCAGACTGATACAAGGTCTTCATAAGCCCTTTTCTCATTCTGGTTGAATGATGTCTTTGAAAAGGCAAGGAAGATAACACGGGTATAGAGTGCCATATCCTGTGTCGGCTTGTCCTGGCCGCAAAGGGCTACACCTGTTGTGACAATGGTCTGTGCTGCCATCCCGTCTGTATTCGTATTCTTCTTGGTCTGGCCGCCACCGCCCCAGAGTCCTTTCAGATAGGCTATTTTGCGGATGTCGAGGTCGTTCTTGTATTCGTCCAGCACGGCAAGGGTGTTGACGGCCTGTGATACACGGTCGTTCATGGCTGGTACAGAAGTTACTCCGAGATTGGGCGGATCAACTCCGTGCAGAAAGAAGGACTGTAGGGAAGTAGCCAGGGTTGTCTTACCGGTTCCTTTTTCACCGAAAAGGTTCAGGATGGGAAAGTGGCGGGTGCGTCTGAATATGATGTCACGGAAGAGGGTGGCAAGCAGGTAACAGAAGGCTACGCTTGCATTCTCACCGAACACTTCCATCAATCTGCCTACATAGTCATGCAGCTTTATTCCGTTACGGCTCTCATGCACCATAAGCCTCTCAAACTGAAATATCTCCGGATTGTTGAGATAGATTTTTGAAGTGGCCGGTATATAGAAGGCCTTGCCGTTGATTCCACGGACAATACCCAATTCGTCAACGGCATTGAATACACCTGCAAAGAATATGCCGTTACCGAAAGCGAAGAATCCTTCAGCTGCATTCCAGCCGAGTTTTCTGATACGTTCTGCCGTATCGGTCTTTGAATACAGGTATTCCTTTACACGGTTGAGTTTGTCTATCTTGGCCAGCCATACATAATTGCCCAGTGAGCCGACCTTCTGCTGAAAGTTGCTCAGTGAGCAGAGTTCCGACTCTTTCAGTTCTATGACCCTGCATACATTGTACATATTCCTCATACGGAAGATTCTGGTTCCGTTTATCTCATCCTCGATATGGAATAGTGGTTCCATGATGAAGTTGGAGATTCTTGACGGTTCATCATCATCTTCACCGATGGAGTAGTAACAGTTTTCCCTGACGAACAGACCGAACTGGCGCAGCAGTTCAGCTTCACGCTGCATCTCGTTCATGGCCGCAGGTTTGTCGTTCCTTCTCCTGGCTTCCCCACGTGCATGGGTAACGGCATCACGCCATAGTTTTACCTTCCCGTGCAGTCTGGAAAGCTGTTCTATGCACTGGTCGTACACCAGCTGGTCTTTTATATAGCGCAGCAGGTCTGCTATTTCCGCAACACACTTTCTTTCCTCTACCATGGAACCGGCTACCAGAAAACGTTTCTGTGCCAACCAGATGATAAAATGCTTTTCCGGCAGTGAGGTATAATCCTCCCTGCTGCGGATATAGCTGTCGGCATCATTCTTGGCATATTGTACTTCTCCATCTGCCTCGGATGGTATTTCTGCAAAAGGAAGTTCCCTGACTGTTACATGGAATCCTTTTCTTATGGCTGCAGCCCCGTTGGTCATCACCGCCTCAAATCCAGGCCCGTATGGCTTGCCTTCCGCAATATCTGAATCTGGAATGAAACAGAGTGAGGATACATACTTCTTCAGCTGCTCGAACTGGCTGTCACTCCATGCTGTTCCAAGTGACGCTACTGTATTGTCGTATCCAATCGACTGCATTCTCAGGACATCAGGAGCACCTTCTACAATGATATAATAGTCGGCATCACGCAGTCTGGCGGCACGGTCAATACCGAATACTGTTTCTCCCTTGGAGTAAATCATGCTTGTTGCCGAGTTGATATACTTGGGAACTTTCCTGTTGTCTCCGATGTATCTGGCCGTATAGGCAATGATGCGTCCCCATCTGTTTCTTACGGGAATCATGATACGCTGTCGGAACATGGCGTATGTGTTTCCGTCCTCACCACGCTTGAACATGCCGAGTTCGTACAATAGTTCTTCGTTCAGAGCCTTGCTTCTGCAGAAATCCATAAAGGCCTGACCATCTTTCGGCGCATAGCCTATTCCGGCAAAGGCACAGAACTCCTCATGCCACCGGCCGTATGCGTAGGCCCTGGCATCAAGGCTTTCTTCCCTGTCTGTTGCTCTGAGGCATTGAAGGAAGAAAGTCTGGACTGTATCGAGAACTGTCAGAAGTGATTCCCGGTGCCTGGCTTCAGCCATCTGTTCCTCACTGCGCTCTTCACTGATGTATTCTATCGGAATATTATGGTTTCTGGCAATAAATTCCACGGCGGCACTGAAGGAAAGGTTTTCCTTTTCCATTATAAACGTAATGGAATCACCGCCACGGTTACAACTGAAACAGTGGAAGAGATTCTTGCTTGGGGTAACGGCAAAGGAACCGGTCTTTTCGGAATGAAAAGGACAAAGTCCCATCAGGGCTGAGCCTTTTCTGGACAGTCTGACATAAGGACTGAGTACGTCTTCTATGGCAAGTTCCCTTACTTTCCGTATGGTTGTTTCGCTTATCATAACGTACTGAGCAGGTTCCAACAATCGATTATTGACTGGCCGGAGTATTTCGGACGGCTGACATTATTAGGATTGAGCGGTTGGATATATCCGTTATCTCTGTATTTTTTGAGTGTCTTGTTGCTGATACCGAGTTCAGCACAGGTGCGCTTGACTGAATAGACACCGTTTGGATCGCACGCTGGTCTGATTTCTTTCATTATTATAAAATCATTATGAATGTGCGATACAAAAGACCTGTCCGGCTTTATCGTTAAGTGGTAAAGCTATAAGCTGGTGAACAAAGGTTACTGACGCACATTCCTGTACCTACTATAATTGCTTTCTTTATATTTCATAGAGTATCACGGCTAAATTAAACATATATAGTTTATCACTATTAAAATATTAGCCATAATATGTTTGTCATTTATCTTTTTTGACTGGTCTTTCTGCCTGTTTCGGCTGACTTTCATCAAAATAGTCCTGGGTGGTACGCTGCAGAAGCCTGAGGTCTGCCGTGCGGTATTCCACCTTACCCGGTCTTTTATAGGAAACCACCTTTCCCTGACGTTTCCACCTTTCTACATTCCTACGGCCAAACAGCTCGTATGCCTTCCTCTGGCTGATGAATTCAGGATCGTCTTTATCGGCTTTCAATTGCCTGACAATTCTGGAGGAGAGGTCATTCAGGAATGTTTCGTATGGTATAAGATGGTCCAGAAACTGTAATATCTTCATATAAACCTGATTTGGTTTCTATACTGTTCGTTTGACCGTGATGGTTTGGTTTTCCCTGTCAGTCCTGGTCTTGAACTGACGGTTGTAGATGGCACCAAGCTCTGAGGCCTGTGTACGGACGCTTTTCAAACGTGAAATGGGGAATGAAACGGATTCACCTACTTCAAGGGCAACAAGTGCCGGACGGATTTTTTCTAAGTTTTCAGACATAATTGTTGGATGTTTAATATTTAATGTTTAACTTTGTATTCACCAAATGAATAGGTTACACCACAAAGTAACATAAAATGGTTTATATAACCAAATATTTGTTTGATGATTTATTGTTTAAGATGTATTTATTGAAGGAATCGCATGGATAATGACATAAAACACGTGCATGTAGGTCAGGCTATCGACAAAAGACGCAACGAGCTTGGATTAAGCAAATCTGAGCTTGGGCGCAAAATAGGTGTACCGCAGCAGCACATAAACCGCATACTGGAAAGGGAGACAATGGAAACGAGCAGGCTTATTAAAGTCAGCGAAGCATTGGAGTTCAATTTCTTTTCCCTTTTCTGTCCGAGACAGCATTATATATCGGCACACCTTGCAGCCGTTGCATTAGACGGAAATGCAAATAATCTGATAGGTGATGCAGAACTGGCCGTGCAGTTATCCAGCGAAAAGAAAGAAACAGAGAACCTGAGGGAAACAATCAAGCTTCTGAAGGAACAGATAGAGAGTCTGAACTCACAGATTTTACGTCTTGATTCAAACCTGAAGGATAAGGACATGATTATTGAACTATTGAAAGATAGGAAATAAACAATACTGAAATTTAAATGAATGCGTCATCTCGTTACAGAGAGGTCAAATCATTCATCCTTAATATCTATTGCAACTGTTCCAAGCATTGACATGGGATTATATCAAGATGCATACAGATTACATACACAAATATTGCATCTTATTGAAATACAGATATGTATTGGAGAGGCACAAGCTGCGATAGAATAATAATGCTAAGAAAGTAGCAGCTTTAGAAAAAAGTCATACCAAAGCGCATACACTTCACATACACCGGTAATGTAACCTATTGGGAAATAATCGTTTATGAAAGTGGCGCAGGCTGCAATAGAGGAAGCATAAATAGTATAAGATAATCATTGATTTAGGCTGTAATGGACTGTTTTTCAGACATTACAGCCTAAGTTGTTTTTAGGCGGTTCGTGCATTTGTCCGCAAAAAATGAGCCAAATAAACGGTACTTGCTTACAAATAGCTTACAAAACTGAGAGGGTACGCTTACAAAGAACTTACAAAAGTAAAACAACTGTAAATCAATAAGGTATGGCAACATTTAAGACTATTGTAAGGTATAAGCGAGCTGACGGCTTTTACCAAGTGTACATTCGAGTACTTCATCGTTCAAAATCAGGGTATATTAAGACTGATAAATTCGTTACTGACAAACAGTTATCCAAATCTGGAGAGATTAAGGATGCTGTCATAAATAAATATTGTGCACAGGAAATACTTCGTTATACAGAACTAGTAAATCGTAAAGATGTGTCAGGATACTCTGTAACAGAATTAATAGAATACTTAACGAACTCTGATATGGAAGTATGCTTTAGCGACTATGCTACAAAATTCATTAACCGTATGGCCTCTGAAGGACATGAACGTAATGCTAAGAACTATCGCCTGGCTGTAAACCACCTCGAAAGATATTTGGGAACAACCAGAGTTATGTTTACTCACTTGTCATCTTCTGTTTTGACAAGATGGATTAATAGCCTTTCGTTGACGAACAGGGCGAAAGAAATGTATCCGACTTGTTTAAGACAGATATTCAAAAGGGCACTTATAGAGCTGAACGATGAAGAACGTGGTATCGTGCGAATCAAATACAATCCTTGGTTAAAAGTATCCATTCCAAAATCTGACAGTACAGTTCAAAGAGCCATCAGTGCAGAGGCATGTAGGGAGTTTTTCAATCGTCCCCTACCGGAAACTAAAATGATTTCCTCTCTTCCGGAACTGGGCCGAGACGTGGCACTCCTATCCTTGTGTCTGGGTGGAATAAACACCGTAGATATTTTTGAGCTTAAAAAAGAAAACTACAAGGATGGTATTATCGGATATAAAAGAGCTAAGACAAAGCATAGCCGGAAAGATGAAGCCTATATTGAAATGCGTGTGGAACCGTTCATTCAGGCCACATTTGACAAGTATCTTTCAGACGAGAATGACGAATATCTTTTCAAATTCCATAAGCGTTACAGCAACCCGGACAGTTTCAATGCCAACGTAAACATTGGAATCAGAAAGATATGTGCCGATATGGGAATGAAGAAGGAGGATTACTACTGTTATTACACTTTCCGTCATACATGGGCTACAATTGCCCAAAATGACTGTGATGCCAACCTGTATGAGGTTGCCTTCGGTATGAACCACAGTCATGGACTGAATATAACAAGAGGCTATGTAAAGATAGATTTTACTCCAGCTTGGGAACTAAATGCCAAAGTGATTGATTTCATTTTCTTCAGCAGCAAGAAGAGCAAGCAAGGCAAGGCACGTGACTTCGAGACACCGGCGGACAAGATGTTCCGCATCACAAAAAAGATGATGATCTATGGCCGTGCATATTTCAAAGGTGACGTTATCGGTGAAATAACAGATATTGGTTTCAGTAATGTGGACCAGGTTATTGACAGACTGGTTGAACAGTTACCCAAGGATATACCTATAGGATGTATGGTTCAGTTCCGCCTTATGAACTGTGATTCCAAGAAGGAAGTTGTGTATGAAAGAAGCAAAGGGAAAGGATTCATGTAATTGGTATACTAGAACAAGCCATTAACGCAAAGGGAGGATTCTACTTATCTTTATCAGAACCGCACCATTTCTTATATTGGTGCGGTTTTTTCTATTTGTCCGGTTGATTCCAGGGCATAATTTCACGGCCTATAATTATAGCAAAGACAAGTACGATAAGCTTCCATATAAGGATGAAGGTTTTCTTAACCAGCCATACAGCCAGACGTATGGCAATCCTCAAAAGCCAGAATACCAGTTTCAGGAGTAGCATACCGATAATAAGTACCGGCAGCAGATATATAATCAACAGCAGTTCAAACATAATGTGTAATATTTATGAGTATAAGAGCTTTTAATTATATAAATATACTAAAAATCAATGAGATACAGAAATATATACAACACTATTTTCTTATTATTCGAGTAGATTTTCTATTGATTATCAATGTTATATCACCATGATAACGAGGTCTCTCCAGACTCTGATTACAGGGTTATTCTACCTGAATGTTTCTGCAATACAGTTCAGATAAAATAAGATTTCCCGATAGCCATTTCATCAGCTGAATCAGCTACAAGATTATATTTTCCCTTTTATTGGGATTCCAATAACTTAGATAAGCAGGTTACTTTTACCATGCTATCATGGTATCGGGACTACATATTATATTGGATATAGGTTTTATGAGAACAATAACCATCTATTCCATATAACTACATCTTGTGTGTCTTTGAGACTTTGGTTTATCCAACCATATATATCGAAACATTATTTTCTTATTACTACGATTTTTATGGTTCTAAAATCGAATAATACTTATAACATCTGTTTCTGAATACACGAAAATTGGTTTGATAAGTTCTAGGACTCTATACAACAATATTCTGCTATATGGATATTCCAAGATAACCGGATGCTACAGCACATGGTTAACAGGAATATGCCTCCAAAGAATTGTGTTGCAGATTTCGGTTTGCAACGGCTTTCTCCGGTAAATTTGGGTGTAATAATTATTCCCGGAAGGCATCGTTCTGCCGTGCAGAGTTTTCCAAGCAAGTTGTACTTTTGTGGCCACAAAACTCCATTTCGTACTCACAAAAGTAACTTGCCGAATGCTGGTGCATCGGAGCGGCTGGCCGCTGTTTCGCATGGCGAAAGATGGTCCGGGAAACCTAACCACCAATGTATCCAAGTATGAAGAATCAGAGAACCAAGTACATTAAGGTCAGAATGACACCGGAGGAAGTACAACAATTTAAGGAGAAATCTGCCTCCTATTCATCCGTGAGCCATTATATACGCTCAGCACTGGCAGAGTATTCAAATATCGGTACCAAAAGGCAACTCGAACTGATGAATGATCTCGGTCTGTTTTACCGTAAATATCAGAATGAACTTTCCTGGGCTGGAGGTAACCTTAATCAGTCGGTTAAACGTGCCAATGAGCTTGCGGTAGCCGGATTACTCGCACCCAGCTATATTCAGGAAGTTCTGTTACCTGTTATCCTCGAAACTCAGGAAGCATTGAACCGAATAAAGAAAGACCTTGATTTTCTGACACAGAAAGCTATCAGAATCTGAGTTATTAGTTACACGGTATTCAATCATTTCAGATATAATTATTGTGTAACCGTAGATTAATGAGCTTGAAGTATTTCGGTTACTCAGTCACTTAAACCTTGATAAATAAAGATTCAATATGATAGCAACCATATTACCGGGAAGTACGAACTTCCATGCTGTCGGTTACAATGAACATAAAGTCTCGAAAGGTGTTGCACGGCTTATCGAGATTCAGAATTTCGGTTCACTCGGAACATTTCACAAACCTACCCCAAGTGAATTGGTCGGTTATCTCCAGAAGTACAGTTCACAGAACAGCAGAATCAGGAAACCGCAGTTTCATGTAGCCATATCATGTAAGGGACATGAAATGTCGGAAGATGAGTTGTTGGATTTTGCTCACCAGTATCTCAAGGAAATGGGATACGGAGAATCCGGTCAGCCGTTGCTTGTTTACTCCCATTATGACACGGAGAATACCCATCTTCATATTATCACTTCGAGAGTGGCACCTGATGGAAGAAAGATTCAGCACAGCCATGAACGCAGACGTTCTCAAGAAGTCATTGACCGTATTCTTGGGAATGACAGGAAAAAGAAAACAGAAAATGATATTGATGCTGCCAAACAATATACATTCTCTTCATTTGCCCAGTTCAAGGCAATAATGGCTTCCATGGGATATGAGGTCTATCAGAAAGATGGGAATGTATTCATCAAGCATGGTGGAAAGGTTCAGAAGAAAATTCCTTTTACTGAAATAGAAAGTCTTTTCAAGAGCGGTTATCGGGAAAGGACACGTTGCCGTCAGCTAAGAAGTATATTAAAGAAGTACCGTGAGGTAAGTTCCAACAAGGAGGAACTACAGAAGGAACTGAAAACGAAGTTCGGTATTGACATTGTGTTCTTCGGCAAGAAGGATGCTCCATACGGATATATGCTTGTTGATCATACAAACAAAACTGTCATTCATGGTGCAAGAGTACTGGCTGTAGAGGAACTTCTGGACTTCGCTACTCCTGAAGAACGGTTCAATCGGATTGAGGACTATATTGACCGGTTACTGACACTCAATCCGAAGATTACCCAGGGTGAAATATACAGTAAAATCAGGAAGCAGCGTGCTTATATCAAGAAAGGTATCATCTATTTTGATGGCCAAAGCCGTCCGTTGAAACCTTTTATGGCAGAAGCTATCGACCGTAACAACCGTATAGCCATGGTTGAAATGTTCAGTCCGGCTAATGAAGCTGAACGTGATCTGCTCTGCAAAATCTTCAAAGTATCCCGCACTGATTTAGTGGATATACCTCCGGAAAGAACACACTATCATACTGATGCTGTAAACCGTTTGCGTGAGATATTCAATGATGAAACTATTTCCTCAGTCAGAAGCCGACTGCATGAAGAGGGCTTCACCATCCGTCAGGAAGAAGATGTTACTTATGCCATCAATTTCAAGAAGCATATCATCATAAATCTTTCAGAAGAGGACTTTAATCTTGATCGGCTAAAGAAACAGTCTGTGAAGCAAATTGAACGGCAAAAATACCAGCAACAAACAAAGTCGACTTCACATTTCTCTGGCAAGACCAAGCTGCGTGATGTAGGTGGTGGAAGCCATGGCGAGAAACGTGAGTGGGAAGTCGGACAGAAAGGTAGCTATGATGATATTGATGACGGACGTTCAATAAAAAGATGACAGACGCGATAAACTGGTCACAGTTTCCTAATTCAATGATTTTTTCAAAACTGAAAGTCGCTTTATAATATGCCCTACAGCTATAACAGTCGTTATGATGCCTATTTTATAATGCCATAACCCAAGTGGTGAGTTTGCTCCGCTTACTCCAAGTAATACGATACCTGTAACGGACAGCAATAAAAATATGATAGACAGAACTGCTGTAACCTTGCTTTTCCTGCCTATTCCGTTTTTTATGATTCCCTTATACCACCCACAGTGTGTTGTCACATGGAATATGATGGCAACAAGGAACAATACACTGCTCACGACATGAACCACTGCCCAGTTATGCGATACTTCGTGGCTGTTCCCATGTCCGGCTATGTGCAGACCAATTCCTGAAATGGCAGACACGATGAATACAACGATTAAAATCCAGTCGATTACAAAAACTTTTTTCATACATTTCCAAATTTAATGGTGCAAAGGTCACTACTTTATCGGAAACGGACGATAACAATTGTAAAGAAATGGAGCTTAGCGACGGTTTCTGATGCGGGAGAGCGAAACAGGAGTAATGCCAAGATAGGAAACTATGTAATGTTGCGGCGCTCGTTGGATGATATTTGGATATTCCTTCAACAGTTCTTCGTACCTTTGCTGTGGTGTATTCTTGATACGGGACAGGAACAGGTGCTGGTAGAAGC